>Ga0255204_1000047_pt1 | contig 37867 bp, 30 predicted proteins | sample Miss_Colum_RepC__2_FD_188418 | JGI IMG/M metagenome (GOLD analysis project Ga0255204, IMG submission 188418) | Freshwater microbial communities from Mississippi River, Louisiana, United States - Miss_Colum_RepC_8h | ecosystem: Environmental > Aquatic > Freshwater > River | place: USA: Louisiana... | reverse complement strand
GGATATTTTCATGGCAGCGGACTCACCGGCCAGGCTTGCCGATGCAGTAAAGAAATTCCTCCCGGGCCGAACCTTTCTTTGCGACCCGCAGGTAGATCCGGCTGTCACAGATCACCGGCGAGGCGAATGCCTCATCGCCAAGCTGGTTCTGCGCGAGAACCTGAAAGCCCTTCGGACTGGCGCTGAAGACAAAGGTCTTGCCACTCACGTTCGAGGCGTAAACCCGATCGTCCACCATCACCGGAGAAGCGAAGAAATCGCCGCCCAGCCGCTCCTTCCACAATTCCTCACCAGTGTCGGATTTCCAGCACGCAGCCACGCCCGCATCCATCACCGCGTAGAGATGACCGGCCTTGGCCAGCATCGAGGGCACGTAAACGCGTGCAGTGTTCTGCCACGCCACCTTCCCCGAGCCATCGGCCAGCACTGCCACCGTGTGGTTCTTGGGATAGCCGCCACCGGCGAAGACACGCTGGCCATCCGTGACCATTGTCACGACGCATTCCTCGGTGGAACCGGCCACTTCCCACAGCTTCTTGCCCGTCAGCGGATCGAGGCTGGTGAGCAGGTTGCAGCCCGCCATCACCATCTGGGTGCGGCCGCCCACCTGCACAATGGCGGGAGTGGTGTAGTTCGGCAGCTTGGGGCGCGGCTCGCTCCAGACGATCTTGCCGGTCGCCTGATCCAAACCCGCGACCACGCCGCCGCCGCGATGATCCGCCGCCACCAGCACCAGCGGACCATGCAGCACCGGCGAGGCGGCAAAGCCCTGATGCGCCACGTAATCACAAACCTTCTGCTGCCAAAGAACCTTGCCCGCCAGATTCAACGCGCTGGTGTGAACCGCGCCGCCGTTGAGGAAATTGATGAATAACCGCTCGCCATCGCAGGCCACCGTGGACGAGGCGGCGGTGGAATTGGCGTGCTTGCCCCCCTCGGCGTTGGCGGCATGCACTTCGGTCTGCCACACCACCTTGCCCGACTTGCGATCCAGACAGAGCACGGACTGCGACCGCTTCACCGGGTCCGAGGTGGCCAGATAGATACGTTCGCCAACCACGGTGGGCGAGCTGTGTCCGCGGCCGGGCAAGGACGCTTTCCAAAGGATGTTTTCTGTCTCACTCCACTGGATGGGCGGGTTCTGTCCGGGCGCGGCAAGACCATCTCGCGTGGGCCCACGCCAAGCCGGCCAGTCCGTGGGCGCGAGTGCGGCCGCCAAGGTGAAGGCGGGTGCGAGCAGAAGTCCGAGCACACAGCGAATGGGTGTAGCGTGTTTCATGGTGAAGGTGGGGCGAGCTTTGCTGAAGTGCGGGCGTTGGGCAAGCAGGCGGGTGCGTCACCACGACAGCGGGCGCATCTCATTTTCTGGCACCATCTCATTAGCACCGGGCTTCAGCCCGGTGAAGTGAGTCGGGAAAACCGGAGCCGTTTCAACGGCTTGCTGTGTGTCGTCGGTCCGCCCGGTCCGGACCCAAACCGTTGAAACGGTTTGTGTCGTCGCCTGCCTGCCACACCCGGCTGAAGCCGGGTGCTAATGAGAGCGCTCTCCGGACGGTGCCAGAAATTCAGATGCACCCGACAGCGACGGATTAGCACAACCCATCGACAGGGCTAACAGGTCTTGGCAACCTCGGGCCGCCATGCACCGACACCGCTTCCTCGCTCTGCTGCTCTGGAGTTCCATCCCGTTCGCCAACTCACTTCCGGCTGCCGACTGGCCACAGTGGCGCGGGCCTGATGAGAGTGGAATTTCCGCGGAGCACCTGCCGGCAAAACCGGATTTCACCCAAACCCTCTGGCAGAAGAAAGTGGGCATCGGCTTTTCCTCCGTCGCGGTCGCGGAGGGCCGGGTGTTCACGCTGGGCCACGACGGAGCCAAGAGCGCGGGCAGGGAAACCATCTGGTGCTTCCACGCTGAGACGGGCGTGGAACTCTGGCGGCACACCTACCCGGCACCGCTGCTGGATCGCTTTTACGAAGGTGGACCGGGCGCAACCCCCACCGTGCGCGGTGGCAAGGTCTTCACCTACAGCAAGCACGGCCGGCTGCACTGCCACGAAGCCGCCACCGGCAAGCTGGTTTGGCAGCGCGACATGCTGGCTGAGGCCGGACTGGAAGCCCCGCCCGAGTGGGGCTTCGCCTGCTCACCCTACTTCCTCAACGATGACACTCTGCTCATCGAGGCCGGGCCCACCTTCGCCCTCGATCCCGCCACCGGACGTGTGCGGTGGAAGAGTCAGCCCTTCACCCCAGCCTACGGCACGCCCAAAACCTTCACCGTCGGAGGCCGCAAACTGCTTGCCGTGATGAAGACCGAAGGCCTCGCCGTGCTAGACGCAGGTAACGGAGCCACGGTGGCCACGGTGGATTGGAAAACCTCGTTCGACACCACGGCCACGACGCCCATCATACTCGGGTCGAAGATTTTCATCTCCACCGGCTATGACCGCGGTTGTGCGCTTCTGGAGCTGGCCGGCGATCAGTTGAAAAAGATCTATGAGCACAAGGCCATGTGCAACCACATGAACAACAGCGTGCTGATTGACGGCCATCTCTACGGCTTCGATGGCACGGCGCACCGGGGCCGGCCGACGGAATTCGTGTGCCTAGAGTTTGCCACCGGGAAGGAGAAGTGGCGGGTGCCGCCGGGCGTCGGTCTGGGCTGCGGGTCCGTCATGGCCTCAGCGGATGGCATGCTGCTAATCCTGAGCGAGCGCGGTGAGCTGCTCGCGGCCCCTGCCGATCCGCGCGAGTTCAAGCCCACAGCCCGCCATCAAGTGCTGGGCGGTCGTTGCTGGACCGTGCCCGTGCTGGCCAACGGAAGAATCTATTGCCGCAACGCCCGGGGCGACTTGGTCTGTGTGAAAGTGCGGTGAGGTGCGCCGGATGACGCGTGCCAGAAACGCGTTGCCGAAACCGCTGCGGCTGGCGACAACTCCGTCATGTCACCGTCATTACGTGCCCGTCTGTTGCTTCCCTTGTTGAGCGCCTTGAGTCTGGCCGCCGCGCTGGCTGCCGCCCCCACCAACGAACTCTCCCGCGCTTTCGAGCACCACATCAAGGCGCGCGCGGCCGAATGGCGGGCCGGTGACAAAGCTCCGGCCACGCTGGCCGACTGGACCCAGCAGCGCGCCGTGTTGCGGGAAAACCTCCGGCGGGCTTGGGGTGCTTGGCCGCAGTCGCCCGCTCCGTTGAATCCGCAAACCCACGGCGTGCTCCAGCGGGACGGCTACCGCGTCGAGAAAGTCACCTTCCAAACTCTCCCCGGCGTGCGCATGACCGCGAACGCCTACGTGCCCGCCCGGCCCGGCAAACTCCCCACGGTGCTTTGTGTGCATGGCCACTGGCGCGGGGCGAAGCAGGATCCGGTTGTCCAGTCCCGCTGCATCGGCCTCGCGAAGCTCGGCTACTTCGTGCTGGTGGTGGACGCCTTCGGGGCCGGGGAACGCGCCGTGGGCAAAAACCTGGGCGAGTATCATGGCGAGATGACGGCGGCGACGTTGTTCCCGGTCGGCCTGCCGCTGTCGGGTCTGCAAGTCTATGAGAACATGCGCGCCGTGGATTACCTGCTCACCCGTCCCGAGGTGGACGGCACCCGCCTGGGCATCACCGGTGCGAGCGGCGGCGGCAACCAGACCATGTATGCCGGCGCGTTCGACGAGCGTTTCAAGGCCGTCGTGCCGGTGTGCTCGGTCGGCAACTACCAGGCCTACCTTGGCACCGCGTGCTGCATGTGCGAGGTCGTCCCCGGCGCGCTGCGCTTCACCGAGGAATGGGGCCTGCTGGCGATGGTTGCACCGCGCGCGCTCATGGTGATCAGCGCGACGAAGGATTCACCGCAATTCTCCATTGCCGAGGCGAAGAAATCCCTCGCGCTCGCCGAACCGGTCTTCGCCCTGCACGGCCAGCCGGCGAATGTGCGCCACGCCACGTTCGAGTCGCCGCACGCCTACAACCAGCCCATGCGCGAGGCCATGTATGGCTGGATGGCCAAGCACTTGAAAAACGAGGGCGACGGCTCGCCCATCCCCGAGCCCAAGATTGAAACGGAAGATCCCGAAAACCTCCGCTGCTATCCGGGCCAGACCCGGCCGGATGACTGGATGACGATTCCCAAATTCGCCGCCGCCGAGGGCCTCAAGCAGTTGAAGAGCAACCCCGCGCCCGCTTCGGCTGCCGCATGGGACGCGCGGGCCAAGGCCGCGCGCACCGTTTTGGAGACCCAAATCTTGGGCGTCAATCTGCTGGCGTTGGAGCAGCGGACCTTGGCCAGCAGTGCATGGCTCCAGGGCCTGCCCAGCGCTGGAAAGCCCCGGGGGACCGTGCTGCTGCTCGACACCGAGAGCCCGGACCAGACGGTCACGAGTCCGCTGGCCAAGGCGCTGCGCGAGGCCGGCTATCAGGTCCACTCCGTGCGATTGCGTGCCGTGGGTGCGGAAGCGGTTGCGAACGACAAAATCGGCCGCGCCCCCGATCACAACAGCGCGCAGTGGGCGCTCTGGCTGGGGCGCTCCATTCTTTCGCAGTGGACCTCCGACATCCGCACGGCCATGGACCAGGCCGCTCAGGCCAGACAGTTGTTGCCCGTGACAGTCGTGGCCAACGGCCCGACCGGTCTGGCGGCCATGTGCGCTGCGGCCCTGGACACGCGCATCAAACGCGTCGTCGCCGTGGGATCGCTGGCGAGCTTCCTCACCGAGGTGCCGTATGAAGGTCAGCGGTTGGGACTGCTGGCACCGGGCCTCGTGCGGGACGTGGGCGACATCCCCCAACTCGCCGCGCTCATTGCCCCGCGTCAGCTTGTCATCGCCGGAGCAGTGACTGGCAGTGGCAAGCCCCTGGATGCCGCCGCCCTGCGGGAGCAATTCACCTTCACCCAGCGCGTCTATGAACTGCAAAAATCTAACGCCGCGCTCACGCTGCTCCCCTCGACCTCCACCGAAGCCATCGTGCAAGCCTTGAAATGAGCGGGGTTCCGCCCCGCATTGCGTGACTGCGGGCAGGACAGAGGCTCGGCCACCGCCAGTCGCAAGCAAAACAGCGCAGCCTGAACGGCCGCGCTGTCTGCCAGAAAAATCTTCCACCGCCTACTTCTTTAGCTTCGCGAGTTTCGCCACGTAGGCCTTCGCCGGGGTGCCGCCGTAGCCGACTTCGCGGAACAGCTCCTTGCCGTTCGCATCCAGCACGATCACGGTCGGATACCCCTCGACCTTGAAGCGCTGCGCCAGCTTCTGATTCGCTGCCTTCAGTTCGGCGGACTGCGGTTTGTTGTTGGGGAAATCCAGCTCCATCAGCACGAGGTTGTCCTTGGCAAAGGCGATGAACTCCGGGGCGACCAGCACGGTCTTGTGGAGATTTTTACACGGCGGGCACCAGTCCGAGCCGGTGAAATCCATGAACACCAGCTTCTTCTCCGCCTTGGCCTTTTCCTGGGCCTTGGCGAAATCCGTCATCCAGCCAGCCTCGGCGGCGGACAACTGAAACGCGGTGAAGCTAACGGCGAGAAACAGGGCGAGTTTTTTCATGAGCACTGAATTGAGTTGAATGAAAACCGAGTGCGCGAAGCTAGCCGCTTCGCCACCTCCCCGCCACACGATTTTCCCCACTTCGAAACCAACCTGCCACGGCGATGCCGATATAACGGGACATGCTTGCCGCGGCCAAGGTGCGCAGCCGCCCCCGCCCTACCCTCTTAGCCGGAGCCGAGTTGCTGGCGGACTTGCGCTCGATGCTCACGTCCAGCCCCGGAATCTGGAATGGTGGCAGTATTCCCGCACTCCGGCTTAGAACACCCGCCACGGCGAGAAAAACAGCAGCGCCACCAGCCCGAAGAGCGGCACCAGAATCGGCAGCGCGAACCGGAAGAAGTATTCCCCAAACGACGGCGTCTTCACCTTCGCGGCGTCCGCGATGGACTTCACCATGAAGTTCGGGCCGTTGCCGATGTAGGTCATCGCCCCGAAGAACACCGCGCCCAACGAGATGCTGATCAGTTCGATCCCGTGCTGTGCCACGAACGTCGTGACGTCCGCCGACTGGCTCAGGCTGAGCTGCTGCCGGCCCATCGCGGCGGCCAGGAACGTCAGGTAGGTCGGCGCGTTGTCGAGCACGCCGGACAGCGCCCCGGTGATCCAGTAGAACTTCATCGCGCTTTTCAGCCCGAGCTGCGCCGCGTGGGATTCGAGATAGTCCAGCGCGGGCACCATCGTGGCAAAGATGCCCACAAACAGCCACGCGACCTCCTTCACCGGTGCGAAGGTGAAATCGTTCGCCTCATGCACCGGCTTGGGTGTGGTGTAGTAGGAACCCACCGCCGCCGCGACCATCAGCGCCTCGCTCAAGCCCGGCGGGTTTCGCAGGAAAACCGCTCCCAGGATGAGTCCGAGGAACCCGAGGTTGTGCAGGCCGTCCACTTTCCACGTCTCCTGCGCCGTCTCCTTGTCGCGGACGGGCTTGGGCGCGCGCAAAAAATTCTTCGCATCGAAGGCGTAGAAGACGGCGATGAGCCCGAACACCGCGACGCACCACGCCTGCCAGCAACGCTCCAGCGTCCACCAAAACGGCACGCCGCGCAGGTAGCCGAGGAAGAGCGGCGGGTCGCCGATGGGCGTGAGACAGCCGCCGACGTTGCTCACGATGAAGATGAAGAAGACGATGTGAAACGCCGTGATGCGATACTTGTTCATCCGAATCCACGGCCGGATGAGCAGCATCGAAGCGCCCGTGGTGCCGATGAAGTTTGCCAGCACCGCGCCGATGAGCAGGAAGACGCAGTTCACCAGCGGCGTGGCCTCGCCCTTCACCCGGATGTGGATGCCGCCGCTCACCACGAAGAGCGAGCCGATCAGCGCGATGAAGCTCACGTATTCGTGCGCCACATGGAGCATCCGCCCCCCGGCCCCGAGCCCCAGCACGTAATAAAGTGTCGTGATCGTCCCCAGCCCGAGTGCGACGTGGTGGTAATGATGCTCCCACCAGTGCTTGTTGATGAACGGGCCGGTGGCGATGGCCGCCAGCAGCAAGGCGAACGGAACGATCATCCCCGGATGCGGGTCCGGCGTGGCGCTGGCAGCGGCCAGCAGCAGCGAGAAAGTGGCGAACATGCTCGCCGATGATTCGGGAAGGTCGGGCATGGGGCAAGCCCGTATGTCTGGCAGATCAATCCTGCCCGCAGTGAGGATTGGCCTCTCCTGCTCGCAATCTTGATCCTAATCCTGCTCCAGCTTCCGGCCGACCAACGGGGAGAGCAGGAACAGGATCAGGATTACGAGCAGGAGAAGAACCGCGCCTCCACTCGCGGACGGCCGTGGCCGCATTGCGATTTGCCGCTCGCCTCCCTCCCGTGAATCCGGTAGCAACCTCCCCGCCCATGACCAGCCGACGCGACTTCTTCGAGCAACGCGCCCCCCACCGCGTCCGCGAGCTGGACCGCCATTACCACACGCTGCTCAACCGCCACTTCGCCTTCCTCGTCCCGCCCGGCCAGCGCGTGCTCGAAATCGGCTGCGGCCTCGGCGACACCCTCGCCGCTGTGAAGCCCGCCCGCGGCGTCGGCGTGGACTTCAGCCCCGCGATGATCGAACTGGCCAAGGCGCGTCATCCCCAGCTCGAATTCCGCGTCGCCGAGGCGCTCGACTTCACCAGCGGCGAACCCTTCGACTACATCATCCTCTCGGACTTGGTGAACGACCTCCCGGATGTGCAGGCCGTCCTGGAGAAAGTCCGCGCCGTCGCGCACCCGAAGACCCGCGTCGTGCTCAATGTCTTCAACAACCTCTGGAAACCCATCCTCGGCCTCGCGGAGTCGAGCGGCTGGAAGGCGCCCACGCAGCAGCAGAACTGGCTCTCCGCCGGCGACATGCGGAACCTCCTCCACCTCGCCGGCTGGGAACTCGTCAAGCAGGACACCCGCATCCTCTGGCCGCTGGACACGCCCCTGCTCGCGCCGCTCCTGAACCGCTGGGTCGGTCCCCTGCTCCACCACCTCTCACTGGCCATCTTCATGGTCGCGCGCCCGCGCCCCGCCGTGCCGGCCGACCGCCATTACACCTGCACCGTCGTCATCCCCGCGCGGAACGAAGCCGGCAACATCGAGGCCGCCGTCCTCCGCACGCCGGAGCTGGGCAAAGGCACCGAAATCATCTTCATCGAGGGCCACTCCAAGGACAACACCTGGGAGGAAATTCAGCGCGTCGCCGCGAAGTATCCGCAGCGCAACATCAAAATCCTCAAGCAGCAGAGCAAGGGCAAGGGCGGCGCGTGCCGCGAAGCCTTCGCCGCCGCCACCGGAGACCTCCTCATGATCCTCGATGCCGACCTCACCATGCCGCCGGAGGAGCTGCCCAAGTTCTACGAGGTCGCCCGCAGTGGCGCGGCGGACTTCGTCAACGGCGTGCGCCTCGTTTACCCGATGGAGCAGGAAGCCATGCGCTTCCTGAACATGATCGGCAACCACTTCTTCAGCCTCGCCTTCTCGTGGATTCTCGGCCAGCGCATCAAGGACACCCTCTGCGGCACCAAGGTCCTCTTCCGCCAGGACTACGAGCTTATCGCCGCGAACCGGAATTACTTCGGCGAGTTCGACCCCTTCGGCGACTTCGACCTGCTCTTCGGCGCGGCGAAGCTGAACCTGCGCATCCTCGACCTGCCCATCCGCTACAAGGCCCGCACCTACGGCGACACGAACATCGAGCGCTGGAAACACGGCCTGCTCCTCCTCCGCATGACTGCCTTCGCGGCGCGAAGGATGAAGTTTATCCGCTAACTACCTGTGGCTACGCTCTCCCTCAACCCACTCGTCAAGCGGCCGAAGTCATCCGCTGCCCGACAAAATCTATTCCCCAACCGCCACCCCCACTCTAAATTCCTCCCATGAACGTCGCCGAGCTTGAATCCGAAGTGCTCGCCCTGCCCGTGCAGGAACGCCGTCAGTTCGTCCACTGGCTCGATGAGCATCGCGAGGAACTCCTTCCGGACGAAGCCGACATCCATCCTGCCGTCCAAGCCGAAATTCTCCGGCGGCGCGACGAGGTTCTGGCCCATCCCGAACTCCTCCAGCCCGTGACCGAGGAGTGGTTCGACAGCCTGAAACGCAAGCTCGCAGATGCACGTCCTCCTCAAGCACCCCCTCGTTGACAGCGACGTGGAGGAGGCCGCCTTCTGGTATCACGAGCGCGACCCCGCCGTTGCCCTGCGGTTCGTTGACGCGACGCGCCTGGGCATGAGGACCGCCGCCGAGAGTCCCTTGCGCTTTGCGGTTCGCTTTGAGGATGTCCGGCGCGTCCGGCTCCGTCGCTTTCCACACAGCGTGTTCTTCACGCTGCGCGGCGACATCGTGCTCGTGCTGGGCGTGCTGCATGGTGCCCGCGACCTGCCGCGCGCCCTCTCCGCCCGCCGCCCGGAGGTCATCCGCTAACTACCTGTGGCCACGCTCTGCCTCAACCCACTCGTCAAGCGGCCCAAATTCGACCTAGATTGACCCTATGAACGCACTGCTCAAACGCATCACCGTCAATCCGCGCCAGATGAGCGGTCGCCCGTGCATCCGGGGCATCCGCGTCACCGTCGCCAACGTCCTGCGGCTGCTGGCCGCCGGTCATTCCCGCACCCGCATCCTCAAGGCCTACCCCTATCTGGAAGCGGCGGACATTGACGCCTGCCTGGAGTATGCCGCCCTGCTCGCCAGCGACCGCGACTTCGAGTTGGAGGCCGTCACCGCGTGAAACTCGTGGTGGACATGAACCTCAGCCCGGAGTGGCTGCCCTACCTCCGCCACCCGGGATGGGAAATCCGCCATTGGCAGGACCTCGGTTCCCCGGCAGCGGCGGATGATGACATCCTTGCGTGGGCCAGGGAGCACCGCGCCGTCGTCTTCACCCAGGACCTCGACTTCGTCCAACTGCTTCATGGCAGCCAGGCCCACGGCCCAAGTGTCGTCCTCCTCCGGGTGCATGACGAACTGGATGAGACGGTGCGCCGACAAGTCGCGGCCACCATCCACGGCGCGGAACAGGCGCTCCGCAAAGGGGCCTTGCTCACCATCAAGGAGCACGGTGCCCGTGTCCGCGACCTGCCCCTGCCCGCCGCCCGTCGTCGCAAACAAGGTTAGCTCCGCGTGCCCACCCTCTCCCTAAAACCCACTCACAAGGCCGTCACGCAGTATTGCGCTGACCTCCAGCTTTCTTTCGGAGTGTGCAGCTCCCACCACTTTCGCTAAAACCTCCTCATGCCGAGCAAGGAAAAGCTTTCCAACTTCGTCGCGTGGGTCGCCGCCCACATCTCCGGCGATGAAAAGGGCCAGGCGCAAATCTTCCTCGACCGGCTCTTTCAAGCCTGCGACCAGTCCGGCTGCCTCGACGTGGGCGGCGTGACGGAATTCCGCGTGCGCAAGTCCTCCGAGGACGGCGGTGGGGTTTCCTTCGCCGACTATGTGTGGAAGCCCGTCGTGCTCATCGAAATGAAGAAGCGCGGGGAGCCGCTCCAGAGGCATCGCGAGCAGGCCCAGCGCTACTGGACCAACGCCGTCCCCCACCGCCCGCGCTACGTCATCCTCTGCAACTTCGATGAGTTCTGGGTTTACGACTTCGACACCCAGATGTATGCGCCGAAGGACATCCTTCGCCTCGCCGACCTGCCGAACCGCTGGGGCCCCCTCGCCTTCCTCTTCCCCGGCGCGCTGAAGCCGAAGTTCGACAACGACCGCGAGGCCGTCACCCGCGAGGCGGCGAAGGCGCTCGCCCAGTGCTTCCATCGCATCGTCAGCCCGCAGCGCACGCCCCAAGTGGACCGCGCCACCGCCCGGCGCTTCATCCTGCAAATGCTCGTGGCCCTCTTCGCCGAGGACATTGACCTGCTCCCCAAATACTTCGTCACGCAGCTTCTCGACGAGTGCTCCACGCCCACCGACAGCTACGACCTCCTCGGCGGGCTGTTCGAGGCCATGAACACCCATCCCCCGGTGTCCGGCGGGCGGTTCAAGGGCGTCCGCTACTTCAATGGCGGCCTCTTCGCCGAGCCGGCGCGGCTGGAGCTGCAAGACTTGGAACTCGTCGAGTTGCGCAACGCCGCCAAGTTCGACTGGTCGAAGGTCCAGCCCGACGTCTTCGGCACGCTCTTCGAGAAGTCGCTGGAGGACGACCAGCAGGCGAGCGACGACCGCCACAAGTTTGGCGCGCACTTCACGCACCCCTCCGACATCATGAAGATTGTCGGCCCCACCCTCGTGGAGCCGTGGCGCGAGCAGGTGGAGGGCGCGAAGACCCGCAAGCGCCTCCTCGAACTCCTCGACCGCCTGCACCATTTCCGCGTGCTGGACCCCGCCTGCGGCTCGGGCAACTTCCTCTACATCGCCTACCGCGAGCTGAAGCGCATCGAGGCGCGCATCTTCGAGCGGCTGGAGACCGAGTTCGTGACGGATGCGAAGCAGGCCGGGCAGCTCCGCCTCTCCTTCCTGAGCGCGCAGAACTTCTACGGGCTGGACATCCTCCCCTTCGCCGTGGACATCGCCAAGGTCACGATGATGATTGCCCGCAAGCTGGCGATTGACGAGCTGCACATCACGGAGCCGGCCCTGCCGCTGGACAACTTGGAGCAAAACTTCCTCACCGGCGACGCGCTCCTCACGCCGGAGGGCCTGCCCGCGCAATGGCCGCAGGCGGACGTCATCATTGGCAACCCGCCCTTCCTTGGGGCGAAGGTAATGAAGCCAGAGCTTGGCCCGGACTACGTGGAGGCTGTGCGCAAGGCGTATCCTGAAGTTCCCGGCATGGCTGACTTCTGCGTTTACTGGTTTCGCAAGGCGGCCGACAACCTGCCGCCATGCACAGCCGCCGACCCACTGGCTGGCCGCGCCGGTCTCGTTGGCACCCAGAACATACGGAACAACGCGAGCAGGATTGGCGGTCTAGACTACATAGTGGAGACCGGCACCATCGTGGAAGCAGTGGAAAACCAGCCGTGGAGTGGTGAAGCCAACGTCCACGTTTCGATTGCCAACTGGGTGAAGACGCAGGATGCAGCCCTGCTACCGAAGGTTCGCAAGCTGTGGTTCAAGGCCGAGACATCCAATCCGTCGTCCAAAGGACCGAAGCGCAGCGGCAAGCTCGCGGCGAAGGATTTTCAGTTGGACTGTCGAGAGGCCGAGCACATTTCGTCCACGTTGTCCGACCAGACGGATGTAAGCGGCGCAACCCGTCTTCTCTGCAACTTCGAGCCACAGGTGTGTTTCTCAGGGCAGGTAGCAGGACATGAGGGGTTTGTTCTCACGGCCGCACAAGCTCAGAGGATGATTCAACCGAACCCAGTGAACCGCGAAGTCATCCATCCATTCCTAATCGGGCGTGACATGCTCACCGGAGACGGCACGCCAAGTGAGTGGGTGATTGATTTCCAAACCCGAACGGTTTTGGAGGCGGGCGCGTATTCCCTGCCATTTGAGCATGTGCAGAGGGAGGTGTTGCCAACACGGCAGAAGAAGGCCGAAGAGGGGAAGACGGATGCCGGCGAGCAGCGGTCACACCACAAACAGTTTCTCAAGTATTGGTGGCGGCACTCATTCGACCGGCCAGAGATGATTAACCTTCTCGCCACGATGCCGCGTTACATCGTGTGTTCAGACACGACCAAGCGGCCCGTCTTTGCGTTCATTGCGAATTCGATTCGTCCCGACCACAAGCTGCGCGTGTTTGCTTTCGCGGATGATTACTCATTCGGCGTGCTTCAATCTCACGCGCATTGGCTTTGGTTTGTCACCAAATGCTCGAAGCTGAAATCCGACTTCAACTACACTTCCAGCACCGTCTTCGACACCTTCCCCTGGCCGCAGTCGCCGACTGCCAGGCAGATTGAAGCCGTGGCCGAGGCGGGGTGCGAAGTCCGCCGCGTGCGGGCCGAGGCGCTCGTGAAGCTCAAGGGTGGCCTCCGCGCGCTCTACCGCACGCTTGAACTGCCCGGGGCCAACCCCCTCAAGGACGCCCACGCCGCCCTCGACTCCGCCGTGCTCGCCGCCTACGGCTTCAGCGCCAAGCAGGATTTGCTGGCCCAGATCCTGTCGCTGAACCTCGCCGTCGCACAGAAACTTGAGCGTGGCGAACCCGTCACCGCCCCCGGCGTGCCGCCCTCGTATCCCGACGTGCAGAACCTCCTCACCGACGACTGCATCCGCCCGCCCGGCGAACAACCACCCAAGCTGCGCGACAACTCCCCGCCCCCGCTCGCCCCGCCCAACCCCGACCAAGCCGCCGCCGACGCCGCGCACTACTACCTGGTGAAGGAAGACGCCCCGCCCTACGGGACGGACAAGGCAGACAAAGGGCCGGACAAGCCCGGCCAATAGACTGCCCCGGAGGGGCTGAGGAACTTAGCCGGTGGCAAGGCCGGCGAGCAGCGCGAGCCGGACGCCGCCACCGGAAACCCACCCGTAAATCACCCCGCACCCCGGAGGGGTGCCGGAGGTCGTCATTCCGCCGCCCCGTTCCGCCGCCCCTTCAGGGCGGTTTCTATTTTGGGTGGCCCTACCGGGGGCGGCGGCCTGCTGGCCTTGCCCCCGGCTAAGTTCCGGCATCCCTTCAGGATGCGGCTCGCACACATCGTTTTCCTCTCCCGTTTATCATTCCTCCCCCCTCGGACCACCGTTGTCCGTCCCCCGCTGCCAGACTGCCGGGCGTATGAGACAGACAAACACCATCAACCCCCTCACCGCATGGGCCTGAGCATCGCCTACCAGCTCCGTCTCCCCGCCGCCACGCCACCGGTGGTCGTCCGCGACCTCCTCACCCGCGCCGCCGAGCACGCGCGCGTCCTCGGGTGTCCCGAGGTGCGCGGCCCGCTGCCCATCAGCCGGGACAACCGCATTGGCGAGCGCATCATCAACGTGCCGCACTGCCGCCCGGTCTGGGTGCTGCCCGATGCCGGCTGGCTGGTGAGCGCCGACATCGGTAAGATGTGCGAGAGCCTGGAATTTGCGTTCTTCCGCCATCCCCCTGAAGTGCTACACAACTACCATGGCACCGTCCGCACCGGACTGCCTGCCAACTGGCATTTCGACGGCTGGTGCAAGACGGGTTACGCTGCCAACGTAGGCTGGGAGCATTTGCTCGCCTGTCACCAGCGCGTCCTCGCCCTGCTGCGCTTCCTGCGCCGGCAGGGAGTGAAGGTGAGCATCCAAGACGAAGGCGGCTACTACCCGCGCAAGGATGAAACCGGCCTGCGCCGTTGGATGGGCCTGCCGGTGCCGCCTCCCGCCGCGCCGCCGCCACCCCGCCGCGAGCGGAAACCCAAGCCAAAGGCACCGGCACAACCCGCCATCGTGCCGGCGGCCATGCCGAACCGCCTGAACCGCCGCTTCAAGGCCGGCCGCTTTGACCCATCCGAGCTGTTGCTGCAAGAAGGCTTCCCGTTCACGCGATAGCATGGGCTGGGCCGGCGGCGCGACCTGTTTGTGCGCCCGGAAAAGCTCCGGCCCTCGGACTTCGACAACCCGTTCGTGACCGCCCACCGCCTGCTGCCTCGTCCGGTCATAGAGAACTGGCTCTCCGGCCTACGGCTGGCACGTCCCGTCAGGCGAAAACGGCTGGCTGACCGGTTGGCGTGAGGCATGGACGGGCTGGTAGCTGGCCCGGACGTAATGGAGAGGCATCCCGACGTATTGAGGTGGCATCTTGCCGTATTGGAACGCGACCTAGACGCCGTCGCTGTGTCGTTTCAACACGTCTATCCCATGTTCCAACCCGTCTAGGTTCTGTTCCAACACGTCCAGCTCTCGCTCCAACACGTCTATGGCGCACGCAAACAGGTCCAGATGCCATTCCTACACGACTGGCAGGCGCGTAAGGGCGTCCAGGAGCGCGGCCTTCAGGCCGCCGGCCAAGTAGGTCAGCGCGTCCCGCCTGACCCTCTGACTAAAGACCCCGCTCAAGCGGTTGCTCTCAGATGGAAGGACAGGCGGGACGCACTGTCCTACGACCGCTCGCTGCGTCGTCTTGACAGCGCGCGCGTCCTGCTGGGCCACGACTGTGATTACGAGCTGGAGCTAAAAAGTTCGCCCGGCCATTTGACAAATCGCGCGGGATGAATTTATTGCCCGCATTCCTCCAGGACGACGCGCCGGGGTGGCGTGGCGTCTTCACAACAAGGGGGGATTGGGCGGCCAAACATAATTAAGAGTCAGCCCGCCGGCACGTTCAGCCGGCAAGCCATGCAGTGTGTGAAAGGAGTCATTATGGGAAGTTCATTGGAGTTTATTGAGACCCGCCTCCAAGCGACGCGGGATGCACAAACGGAAATCGCGGCGACGTGGGTCTGGGAGGAGCAGACGGTCGTCCAGTGGGACACCCGGGTGACGGACTTCACGGCCAAGAAGGCCGCGTCCGCCACGCAGGAGGGCCTGATGCTGAACAAGCGCGCGTTGTATGAGGCGACCCTCGTCCAGATCCACGACCTGACGGTGGATGGGGTGAAGATGGCGCGCATCAAGTGGCGCAAGGACGAGCCGCGCAAGGCGATCCTGAGCACATTGTCGGCGGATGGCGGCGGGCGGGACAAGGTGCAGGCGGAGGCCCGGGCGTGGGCGGCGGTGTGGGCGTCGTTTGACGCCGCGTGGGTGCCGACGCCGGGCAATACGCTGGTGGCGTTCAACACTCTTATCTCGCTGTCCGAAACGCAGGAGAACGCGTTCAAAATGGAGCACACCAAGTGGCGCGAGAAGGCGGAGGAGTTGAACGACTTCGCCGAGGCGTGCGAGGAGTTGTGCGTGGCATGGTATGGCGCGGCGACAACGGTGTTCCCGGAGGGGACGCCGCAGGGCGACATGATCCGCAGCACGGTCCCGACGACGTATAGTCCGCCGCCCGCCGGTGCGCCGCACCCGCTGGAGCTGACGAGTGTGGAAGACCTCGGGGGCGGTCAGGTCAAGGCCACGTATGGGTCCGGCGGGGAGACGGCGACCTCGCTCCAGCTCCAGTGGGAAGTCGTCGGCGTGTCGCCCGGATACAGCCACTCGGCGGTGGCGGTGCGCCCGCAGCAGACGGTGGCCGCCGGGGTGGCGGGGAATCTGGTGCGGTTCCGCACGCGGGCGGCCAACGCGAGCGGCGAGGTGTTCAGCCTCGTGCGGGAGCTGACGCTGGGTTGAGCAGACGTGGGCGGGCCGGGTGTCCTGCGGGGCACCCGGCCTGGCCGGCAGGCAGGCGGCAAGGAGGTGCGTGATGGTGGGGAGGAGCAGGATTAAGATTAGGATTAGGAGCAGGAGGAAAACTTCCGACTCTCCCCTTGACGCGCTGGGCGGGTGGAGGCATTAAGCGCGCGCCATGTCCGCGCCCCATCCAATTTCGTCGTCCGGTTCCCGCAGCCCGGCGTTGCAATCGCTCAACAGCCTCATCTTCCTGAGCCGCTGGTTGCAGGCCCCGCTCTACCTGGGCCTCATCGTGGCGCAGGCGGTGTATGTATATCACTTCATGGTGGAGCTGTGGCATCTGGTGCTGAAGACCACCTCGATTCAGGAGACGGAGATCATGCTGGTGGTGCTGGGGCTGATTGACGTGGTGATGATCGCGAACCTGCTGGTGATGGTCATCGTCGGCGGCTACGAGACCTTTGTCTCGCGGCTGAACCTCCAGAACCACCCGGACCAGCCCGAGTGGCTCTCGCATGTGAACGCGGGCGTGCTGAAGGTGAAGCTGGCGATGGCGCTGATCGGCATCTCCTCCATCCATCTGCTCAAGTCCTTCATCAACGCGGAGAGGCTTACGGACAAGGTGATGATGTGGCAGGTGATCATCCACATAACCTTCGTGCTGTCCGCGCTGCTGCTGGCGTATATCGACCGGCTGGTCGCGCCGCCGAAGGGCGAGCATTAGCCGGGGAGCTGATTTCACCACGAATGGACACGAAGCAACACGAATGGGTCGGCGAGGAGCCCGGCTTTCATTGGTGTTTATTCGTGTCCATTCGTGGTTAAGAAGGATTCTTCAGCATTTCCCCGGGCGGAGAGCGGGACGGGGCCGATGGAGTGCCCCGCCGTTCGGCCGGCGCAAATCCGTGTTCATCTGCGTTCATCCGTGGTTGAATCCGGCCGATGAGCGTCGCGCTCGAACAGCACCAGATTGAGATCGAGGCCAACCTGCGGGCGTGGCAGGGCAAGCCGCTGTTGCGCGAGATCTACGCCGGGTTCTACGAGCGCATCGTCGCGCAGATCGACACGTCGCTGCCGGGGGCCATCGTCGAGATCGGTTCCGGCGTGGGCAACCTCAAGTCCCGCCTGCCGCAGTCCATCGCCACAGACCTCTTTCCCAATCCGTGGCTGGACGTGGTGTGTGACGGCTACGAGCTGTCGTTTGCGGACGGGAGCCTGTCGCACCTGATTCTCTTCGATGTCTTTCACCACCTGCGCGCGCCGGGGGTGTTCTTCCGCGAGGCGCGGCGCGCCCTGCACCCGCGCGGGCGCGTCATCGTCTTCGACCCTTACATCAGCCTGGCGAGCTGGCCCGTCTATGGCCTGCTCCATCACGAGCCGGTGGCGATCCATGCGCCCATCAACTTCGCGACGGAGCTGCCGAGGCCGCGCGATTACTACGCGGCGCAGGGGAACGCGACGCGGCTGTTCTTCCGCGACGAAGGGGCCGGGTGGCCGCAGGGGTGGAACGTGTTTCATCGCGAAGCCTTCTCCTCGTTTCACTACGTCCTCTGCGGCGGGTTCAGCAAGCCGGCGATGTATCCGGCGGGGATGCTCGGGGCGTTGCGCAAGCTGGATGGCGTGCTGTCCGCGTGCCCACGCCTGTTCGCTGCGCGGTGTCTCGTGGGGCTGACGCCTGCGAGTTAGGCGGGCTGGGACTCCTCTCCTGCTCGTAATCCTAATCCTGATCTTAATCCTGCTCCGGCCCCGTGGGTTTGCGGAGCAAGATTAGGATCAGGATTACGAGCAGGAGCCGGACGGGGAACGGGGGAGGACGTTCGCGCCTTACTTCCCGGCCTTGACCAGCTTCCAGATCTTGCCGGACTTGCTGCCCAGCGCGCCGGTCTGGTTGGTGAGCACGTAGAGCTCGCCGTCCTTGTCCTCGCCGAACGCCCAGACGTAGGCGCCGATGCCCTGACCGGGATGGGACTCAGGCTCAAGCTGGTCGAGCGTCCACTTGCCGTCGCCGCCCTTCGTGGCGGTGAAGAGCACGCCCTGCGGCAGGCCCATGTTCTTCGACCAATCGGCGAAGACGTATTTGCCCGTGAGCTGCGGGAGCGCCTTGCCGCGATAGACGTAGCCGCCCGTCACGCTGCGGCCCTTGCCGTCGTTGGGGAAGCCCGCGAGGTTGCCGTAGGCGAGGATGGGGTCCACGAACTTGGCCGCGCCGGGGTCGAAGTAGGGCTTCTCCAGCGGGGTGAGCTCTTTCTTCGGGTTGAACCACTCCGCGCCCTCGCGGAGGTTCCAGCCGTAGTTGCCGCCCTTCACGATGATGTTCACCTCTTCCCAGCGGCTCTGGCCGACCTCGACCTCGAAGAGCTCGCGCTTGCCCCCGCGGTCGAAGGTCATGCCCCACGGGTTGCGGATGCCCCACGCGTAAATCTCGGGGAGGCCGCCGCCTTTGGCGAAGGGATTGTCCTGCGGGATGCCGTAGAGCTTCCCGGCGGCGGGCTTGTCCACGTCAATGCGGACAATCTTCCCGAGCAGCGTGTTGAGATCCTGGCCGTTGCCGCGCGAGCCACGGGCGTTGTCCTTTTCGTCCTTGTTGATGTCGTTCTTGTGCCCACCGTCCCCGACGCCGAGATAGAGGAAGCCGTCCGGCCCGAAGGCGATGCGGCCGCCGTTGTGATTGAAGTAAGGCTGGTCAATCTGGAGCACGATGCGCTCGGTGCCGAGGTCGGCGGTGTCGCCCTTCGCCGTGAACTCGGAGACGTTCATGGTGTGGTCCCACGCCGCCGGTGCGGTGGCGCGCTTCTCCGCGCTGTAGCAGACGTAGAACTTGCGGTTCGCGGCAAACCTCGGGTGCAGCGCAATCCCCAGCACGCCGCGTTCATCGAACTTGCCGAAGTTGATCTTCAGCTTGCTGGTGAAGTCGGCGAAGGGCTTGAGCTGGCCGTCTGGCGTCATCAGGTGGACCGGCCCAATCTGCTCGGCGACGAGCGCGCGCTTGCCGTCGAAGTCCGTGAGGATGGCGGGCGCGGTGAGGTTCGTGGCGATGAGCTGCAACGCAACCCCGCTCTTGCCCTCGGCGGCACTCGTGAGTGAAACAGCGGCAAGGGAAAGGCAGGCGCAAAGCAGGCGGGCAGGCACACAAAGTGATTTCATGCGCGCGAGTGTAGGGACGCACGCGACGGTGACAAGCCGGGAGGCAGGCGCTTGGGCGGCCCGGACGCGTCACTCCCCTGCCCCACAGGAGCCCAGCGGACTACGCGCCGCGCGCTTGCCTCGCATCGCCCCGTCCGGCGAAGCTGCGGGCCTTGAACGCGCTTTTCCAACGGCACGAGCTCCGCTTGCGTCATGCGCTGGCCGTGGTTGCCGGGTTGCTGCTGGCGGCGGCGTTCCCCAAGCCCGGCATCGCGGGACTGGCGTGGGTCGCGCCGGGGCTGCTGCTCTTCAGCGCGGCCGGACAGCCGGCGAAGGTCGCGTTCCGACTCGGCTGGCTGGGCGGGCTAGCCTTCAATCTCGCGGCGCTACACTGGCTGCTGTTCATCCCGGTCACGGGCTTTCCGATTCTGGGCTGGCTGGCGTTGAGCGCGTATGCGGCGGTGTATCCCGGGCTGTGGGTGTGGCTGTGCTGGCGGCTGGCCCCCGTGCCGGCGGTTTGCAACCGCCGTCCGGACGCCACCAACAGTGAAGAAGCGGCGACTACAAGTCGCCGGCACGGGCCGCTGGCGGACGCGGGCTACGTTCAGCGCGCCGCGTGGGCGCTGAAGTGCGCAGTGCTGTGGGTGGCGTTGGAAACCATTCTCGGCTGCTTCCTCACGGGCTTTCCCTGGCTCGCGCTGGGTGTGTCGCAGCACAAGATGGTGCCGTTGATTCAAATCGCCTCGGTCACAGGCGTCGCGGGCGTGTCGTTCCTGGTGGTGTGGTTCGCCGCCGCCCTGCCCGGCGCAGGCGTCTCACTCGTGCAGCATCCGACGGCCCGCTGGTTGGCGATGCGCGAGGTGGCCTTGCCGGCCATGGCGATTGCCTTGGCCATCGGGTGGGGAATCGCGCAGCCACGCCTGCGACAACATTTGGACCAACAGTCCCGGTCGGGAGAACTCCGCCTCGCCCTCGTCCAGCCCAGCATCCCGCAGACGATGATTTGGAACCCGGCGGAGAAGACCAACCGCTTCGCCAAGCTCATGCAGCTCTCGGAACTCGCGCTCGCGACCAAGCCCGATGTGCTGGTGTGGCCCGAGGCCGCGCTGCCGGAGCTGAACGACGAGAGCTTCCGCGCCATCACCAACCTCGTCGCCCGGCACCAAGTCTTCATGGTCTTCGGCGCGGACGACTACGAGTTGAAGCCCGGCGCGCAGCCCGGTTCGAACCGCCCGTCGGACTACGCGTTCTACAACTCCGCCCTGCTTCTCTCGCCGGAGGGCAAAGTCCTCGCCACCTATCGCAAGCGGCACTTGGTCATCTTCGGCGAATACATTCCGCTGGCCGACTGGCTGCCGTTTCTGAAGTGGTTCACTCCCATCGAAGGCGGTTTCACGGCGGGCCGAGAACCGGTGGCGTTCCCCATTGGTTCGCCTATTGCGGCTCTCCCAGCATTGGAGCGCGGGTCTGTGACCCGCAGCGAGTCTGACCAGTCGAACCGGCTGCGGCTCACCGAGCCGCGCTCCCAACTCCGGGCCGGCATGCTCATCTGCTTCGAGGACGTCATCGCGTCCGTCACCCGCGCGAGCGCGGCGGACGCGGACTTTCTGTTGAACCTCACCAACGACGGCTGGTTCGGCGAGAGCGCGCAGCAGTTCCAACACGCAGCCCACAGCGTCTTCCGCGCGGTGGAGAATCGCCGCCCCGTCGTGCGCTGCACCAACAACGGCCTGACATGCTGGGTGGACGAAACGGGCTTCATGCACGACCTCGGCGTGGGCGATGCGGCGGACGTGTATGGCGCCGGCTTCCGCGTGGTGAAGCTCGCCGTGCCCGCCGGTCCGCGTGAGCCGACGTTCTACCAGCGGCACGGCAACTGGTTCGGCTGGACGTGCGCCGGCCTCTCCGCCGCACTCCTCTTCGTGCAGCGGCAGCGCGCCCGCGCATGACCTTTCTCAACGTCATCCTCCTCGGCGGCATGGCGGCGGCGGCGATTCCGGTGCTGTTGCACTTCTTCAACCGCTCGCGCCCGCGCGTCGTGCCGTGGGGCGCGATGCACCTGCTTGACGCCGCGTTCCAGGCGCACACGCGGCGGCTCAAGTTCGAGCAACTCCTCCTGCTCCTCGTCCGCTGCCTCATCCCCGTGCTGCTCGCGCTCTGCATGGCGCGGCCTGTCCTCACCGGCATGCGCGCGTTGATCGGCGGCGCGAAGACCTCGCTCGTCATCCTGCTCGACGACTCCTACTCCATGTCCGCCGGCGCGGGCGCGGCGTCGAACTTCGCGCAGGCCAAGGAATCCGCCGCGAAGCTCATCGAGCAGGCCGGCTCCGGCTCCGATGTCGCGGTCATCCTCATGGGCGGCACGCCGCGCCAGCTCCTTGAAGCCCCGACGCTCGACACCGTCCGCGTCACGAAGGCACTGGCCCAGCTCGAAGCCAACTTCGGCGCGGCCAACTTCCCCGAGGCGCTCGAACTCGCCGCCAATGTCGCCGCGCAGATGCAGCACGGGCTGAAGGAATTCGTCGTCGTCAGCGACTTCCAGAAAGCCAGCTTCAGCGACGGCGAGGCCGCGGCACGCGGGCGCGCGTTGCAGACGTTGAAGCGCCTGCCCGTTCCGCCGCGCGTCACGTTCCTCCACGTCGGCACCGAGTCGCGCGACAACGTCGCCGTCGAGTCACTCGACCCGCCCAGGCTCGCGCTTGGCGTGAACCAGCCGCTCCAGGTCCGCGCCACGCTCCGCAACTTCGGCGAGCGCGCGTGGCCGGACCTGCGCGTGTATTTCCGCGCCGATGGCCGCGAGCGCGGCGCGCAGCAGATTGCCCTCGCGCCCGGCGAGCAGCGGCAGGTGCTCTTCACACACACGTTCGACACTGCCGGCTTCCACACGCTCGAAGTCCACACCGACGCGGATGCGCTCAAGGCCGACAACTCCCTCGCCGCCGTCGTGACCGTTTGGGAAAAGCTTCCTGCCCTCCTCGTCAACGGCGACCCCAGCCCCGAGCCGCTCAAGGGCGAAACCGATTACCTCGACATCGCGCTCTCGCCCGCGATGAAGGCCGCGACCGGTGGCAGCGACCTCATCCTCACGCGCGTCGTCGCGCCCGGCGACCTCACGCCCGACGCGCTCTCGAAGTCTCGCGTCGTCGTGCTCGCGAACGTCCGCCAGCTCGCCGATTCGCAAGTCGCCGCGCTCGCCAGCTTCGTCGCCAGCGGCGGCGGCCTGCTCGTCTTCCCCGGCAACCGCATCAACACCGATTGGTATCACCGCACGCTCCGCGCCGCCGGCCTGCTCCCGCTGCCCTTCACCGCGCTCGCCGGCGGACTCGAAGACGGCAAGCCGCGCGCGAAGATTGTTGTCCAGCCCTTCACGCACCCGGCGATGGAACTCTTCAACGAAGCCCGCAACGGCAACCTTGCCGACGCTGAGATGAAGCTTTGGTTCCAACTCGGCACACGCCAGGAGCAGGCCGACCCCGGCCTCGCCTCACTCGCGCAACTCAGCACCGCCGACCCGTTCCTCGTGGAGAAAAAGAATGGTGAAGGCCGCGTCATCCAATGCGCCGTCCCGTGCGATGCCGACTGGGGCAACCTCCCCGTGCGCCCGGTTTTCGTGCCGCTGATGCAACGGCTCGTCATCTACCTCGCGTCGCAGGCGCAGCCGCCGCGCAACGTCGAGGTCGGCAAGCCGCTCGCCGCGTTCGTGTCGCGCGCGCACGTCGGACGCAAGGCACACGTCACTGCGCCCGACGGCGAGCGCCACGAGGTGGACATCACCGGCCGCGGCGCGCTAGGCTACGTCGAGTTCACGAAGACCAGCCGCCCCGGCACCTACTCCCTCGCCGCCCCCGACGGCGGCGCGACGCCCTTCGTCGTGAGCACCGCGCGCGCCGAATCCGACCTCCGCCAGCTCACCGAGCCAGAGCGCAAGACTGTGGCGGAGTCACTCGGAGCCACGCTCCTCACCTCCGTCGCCGACTACCAGCAAATGGACAAAGACCGCCGCTTCGGCCGTGAAGTCTGGAAGCCGCTGCTCTTGGCCGTGCTCGCGCTGTGCTTCAGCGAGCTGCTGCTGGTGCAGTGGTTCACGCGACAGAAGGGAGGGAAGCCGTGAGTTGCCACAAAGAGGCGCAAGAAGGCGCAAAGATGGAATTCAGCCCGGAGGGCTTGCGGAACTTAGCCGGGGGCAACGCCCCCGGGAGGGCCGACAGAACACGTCTTCGCCCCGGAGGGGTGATGGAATCCGAAGCTGATGGTGGTCGGTTCCACCGCCCCTCCGGGGCGGAATCATTTCGGGGGCGATTGTTCCGGGGGCGTTGCCCCCGGCTAAGTTCCGGTGGCCCTCCGGGCCGGGGCATTTCTGCCACGGCACTTTCCATCCGCGTCATCTGCGTTATCCGCGGGCAACCCCCTTTGTGCCTACTTGCGCCTCTTTGTGGCTAAACCTGCATGACTGACCTGCGCTTCATCGGGGACTGGCGGTTGTGGGGCGGCCTGGTGGTCGGCCTCGCGCTGGCCGCTGCGGCGTGGCTGCTTTACTGGCGCGAGACACGGGCGCGGGCGGGTGCCGTGCGGTGGATGTTGCCGACCTTGCGGGCGCTGGCGGTCCTGCTGCTCGTGCTGATGCTCACGGGGCCGGTGCTGCATCATCGCAACATCATCGGCGAAGTCGCGCGCATCCTGCTGTTCGTGGACGCCTCGGCGAGCATGAGCATCACGGACCAGGAGATGGAGCTGCCGCGCAAGCTCTTCATCGCGCAGCAGCTCGGCTGGCTGGCGACGAACAAGTTCGCCCCCGACCTCCGCGCCGCCGCGTCCGCGCTGGCTAACGCGCAGGAAACCGCCGCGCGCGCAAAGCCGAATCTCCCCGCGCCGCAGTTCCACGACTTCGTGCGCGGCTTCGCAACGAACACGGCGAACGCCACGGAGTCGCTCGGCAAAGTCGGCACCGCGACGTGGCCGCAGATCAGCGGGCAAGTCGGCAAGCTGAACACGGAACTCGCCGTGCCGTCGCGCAAGCTCGCGGACACCGCCGTGGGCCGCGACCCAAACGTGACCGAGCGCGAGCTGGCGAAGCTCTCGGCCATCGCAGCACGCTTTGAGGCGGAGTTGCGCACAGCGTTCACCAACCACGTCCTCGCCGTCGCGGAGAAACGCGACGCGGACGTGCTCGCGGCCATCCAGAAGTTCGACGCGCAGACGCGCTGGCAGCGGTTGGAGACGGTGTTGCTGGGCAGCTCGGAGGGCGTCGCGAAGAAGCTGGCGGCGCAGCACAACTTGGAAGTCATCGCGCTTGCAGGACGAAAGGCCGAGCCAGTCTGGCTGCCCGGCGAACGCAAACGCGGCGACGCGCCGAAGCCGCCAACCGCCTTCACGCTCGCGGCGACGAACTTGAACACCGACCTGGCCGAGCCAGTGAAGACGCGCGCCTTGGCCCTGCGCGAGGGCGAGCGCACCGCGGTGATTCTCCTCAGCGACGGTCAACACAACGCCGGCGAACCGCCCGCCGACTTGGCGCGGCTGCTCGGTGTGCGCGGCGTGCCGGTGTTCCCCGTGGGGGTCGGGATGCAGCAGCGCCCGCCGGACCTCGCGGTCCTCGCGGTCAAAGGCCCCGACACCGTCGCGGCGGACGGGCGCGTGCGCGGCACGGTGGAGCTGAAGGACGACATGCCAGCGGGCCGGCCCTTCACGCTGCGGGTCCGGCTCGGCGAGCGCGTCGTGTGGGAGAAGGAGCTGACCACGGACGCGAAGCACCTGCGCACGGTGGAGTTCGACTTTGCGGTGAAGGAGTTGGTCGCGGACGAGTTGAAGCGACAGGACAAGGATTTGCGGTTCGCAAGTTTGCCGCTGCACTTCACCGCCGACGCGACGGTGCTCGACGGCGAGAAGGACAAGTCGAACAACGTCGGCGCGCTCTGGGTGAACGCGACGACGCAGCGGCCCAAGGTGCTGCTGCTCGACGGCCGGCCGCGCTGGGAGTTCCGTTACCTTCGCAACCTGCTGGAGCGCGACGACCGCTGGGAGGTCAACGCGCTGCTCGCGGGTGCGGGCGGCGAGCAGCGGGTCTGGCCGCGCGGGAAGCTGAACGGGCAGTTCCCCGGCGACCGCGAGACGCTGTTCACTTACAACCTGATTGTCTTTGGCGACCTGCCGGCGAACCAGCTTCGCGCGCCCGAGCTGGAGTGGATTCGCGACTTCGTCGGGCAACGTGGCGGCGGGGTCATCTTCGTGGACGGGCGGCAGGAGCGGCTGGCGTCGCTGGCGCAGTCGGCGCTTGCGCCGTTGTTTCCCGTGATCTTCGAGGGCCGGCCGCTCGATGGCGTGCCGATGAACCTTCAGATCAAAGCCACCGGCAGTTCGCTCACGCCGCTCACGCTCACGAGCGACCCGCTGGAGAACGCGCGGCTGTGGTGGTTCCTGCCGTCGCCGCACTGGCTCGCGCCCGCGCGCGCGCTGCCCGGCGCGGAGACCTGGCTGGAGGCCGTGACCGGCGAGACGCGGCACGCTGCCGCCGTCTTCCGGCGCTACGGCGCGGGCAAGGCGCTTTACCTCGCGTTCGATGAGTCGTGGCGCTGGCGCTACAAGGTCGGCGACCTCTACCACGCAAAGTTCTGGAACCAGGCGGCGAAGTTTGTGATGGAGTCGCCCTTCGCCGTGCAGGACAAGTTCGTCTCGCTCGACAGCGGCGCGCTGAACTACGAGCCGGGCGCGACCGCCGAAATCCGCACGCGCATCCTCGACGCCCAAGGCCGCGCGATGCCGCGCGCGAAGGCCGAGGCGTGGCTCATGCGCGACGGCCGCAAGGTAGCGACCGTCGCGCTCACCGCCGACGAGAACGAGACGGGCATCTACCGTGGCCGCTCCGCGCCGCTGACGGACGGCGATTACGAAGTGCGCGTGCGCGTCGAGGACCTGCCGGACACGGAGATGAAGGCGCGCACTGGCTTCGCGGTGCGAAGAGTGGCGACGGGCGAATTGGCCGAACTGCACTGCGACGAGGCGTTGCTCCGCCAACTCGCGGCAAATTCCGGCGGCCGTTACTTCCGCGAGGAGGAACTCGGCGCGTTGCTCGAACGCCTAAAACCCTTGAGCCAAGGCCGCGTCGTCGAGACCGAGACCGTGCTGTGGCAAAGCTGGTGGTGGTTCGGCATGGTGATGCTGTTGCTGGCGACGGAGTGGGCTTTGCGCAAGCGGGCGGGGATGATGTGAAGTCACCACTAGGCTTGCCCGCCCGCGTGGTTTTGGCTAGTGTCCGACCATGAGCACGACCGCCGCCGCCATCTTGAACCAAATCAAGACCCTGCCGCCGGGGGAGCAGCGCGAAGTGTTGGACGGGGTGACGCAGCTACAGGCGCGGCGCGGCGAGTGGGAAAAGCAGCAGGCGAAGCTGCGAGAGATGCAGACGCGCCATGCCGGCAGCGGATTGTTGAGCCGCCTGCTGAAAGAGCGGGCGAAGGAGCGGTCCCGTGGCTGAGGTGTTCGTCCTCGATACGTCTGCTTGGATTACGCTCGAAGAACAGGAGCCGGGCGCGGACGAAGTGGAGGCTATTCTGGCCAAGGCGTGGTTGGGTGCCGCGGTGGTTCACGCCTGTTTTGCCACGTTGACCGAGCTGGAATACATCCGGACCCAGGAGCGGGACGCGCAGCAAGCGGCGGAACTGCTCGGATTTGCCCGGGCGCAGCCGGTTCAGTGGCTGCACTCCAACGACGCCTTGTGTGGCAGCGCGGCGAAGTTGAAAGCGGCGCACAAGATTTCCTTTGCGGACGCGTTTGTGGCGGCCACCGCCTTGCGCTGCAACGCGGTGCTCGTCCACAAAGACCCGGAGTTCAATGCTCTCAGTGGCGTGATACAACTCCATGCCCTGCCGCCCAAGGAGTCGGCGGCGAGGACGAAGTGAGCGGCGTGAATTCCAATCAAAGCCGGTGCTGTGGCAAAGCTGGTGGTGGTTCGGCATGGTGAGGCTGTTGCTGGCGACGGAGTGGGGGCTGCGGAAGCGAGCGGGGATGCTTTGAGCACCGCGCACTCCACTCACTTGCGCAAGAGCTTGACCGCCTCTGCCTGGATGAACTGCCAGCGGCGCTCCCAGTCATCCCAATGGGCCGCCCATGCCTCGCCGGTGAATTGGGCGCGGGCTTTGGGGAGCAGTTCGGCAAAGGTGTCGAGGTCGCGCTGCAGGGTCTTCTTCTCGCGCCACTGGAGCCAGGTTTCCACAAGGATGAGGTGGTTTTCAGGAAACTCGGGGGCAAGCGCGACAGCTTTGAGCAGGTGCTGACGGGCCCTGGACTTGCTTCCGACGCTAAGGGGCCAGCCGGGAGCGTCGCGGTAGAGCAGGCCGAGGCACCGGTCGGGGCCGGCGTGGTCGAGGCGCGGCTGCATTCCACTGGCGAGGTTCAGACTCATTTCGAGATCCTTGACCAAGCCGAGGGCCTCGAACCATTTGGTTCGGGCAAGCTGGCCGAGGTTCATTGCGAGGTAATAATGCCCTTCCGGCACGGTGGGCGACCGAAGCGTCACGGCGCGACAGACGGCGATGCCCTCATTGGCGAGCTGGGTGCGCTCGGTGGCGTTGGTCGCAAACTCCGCCCGCCAGAAGCAGGCTTCGCCCAGCGCCCACGCCGCCGGGATGTTGTTGGTGTCCGTCTGAAACCGCTTCCGGGCGGCAACAAGCTTCACCTGCGCGGAATCAGCAAACCGGGCCGACAGTGTCGGCATGGGAATGTCAGCGGGCTTCTTGGGGGGCGGGGCGGCGCACAGGGGCGCGGACGCGTTCAGCAGCACGATCAGTCCGGCCAAGGCCCACAACCGGCCACGGCTCAAGGCCTCCGATGACCCGGAATAAAGCATTGCCATGTTTTTGACCGGCTCCATATATTGCTGCGATGCGTTTTAGTTGGAAACGACTGCGGTTGGCAATCCTCCCTGTGCTCGCGCTCTGGGTGGTGGGCTGTCGTGGCATCAACACCACCCAGTCGGTCTCACCCGGCATGTTCCTGCTGCCCGGTTTGATTCAAACGCCCACTCAAACGACCCCGGCCGAACGTCTTGACGTGACGCGGGGGCCGTTGGCACAAGTCGCTTCAGTCCAGTAACCCAGTCATTGTTATGCGCTTTCCCCTCGCGCTGACGGTCAAGATCGCCCGTCACATCGTTAAGCACAAACTTCGCAAGACGCCGAAGTTCGCCATGGTCTTGCAGCTCGAACCGTTGCACACCTGCAACCTCACCTGCACGGGCTGCGGGCGCATCCGCGAGTATTCTACCAGCCTCAAGGACATGGTGCCGCTGGAGCAGTGCCTCGCCGCCGCCGTGGATTGCGACGCGCCGATGGTGTCCATCTGCGGGGGCGAGCCGCTGATTTATCCGAAGATTGAGGAGCTGGTCGCCGGGCTGCGCGAGCAAGGCCGCATAATTTACATCTGCACGAACGGGATGTTCATGCGGAAGAAAATGCGGGACTACATGGCCGCGGTCTTCACCCCGGAGATGGAGCCGAAGCTGAAGCAACTCGTCGCCGAAAAGCTCGTGACCGAGAAGGAAGCCGAAGCCATTCGCAACGCCGATGCCGCTGCGAAGGCAAAGGTCGTCATCCGCCCGACCAAGTGGATGTATTGGAACGTCCATGTGGACGGGCTGGAGTTCACGCACGACCTCATCGTCGAGCGCGAGGGCGTCTTCAAGGAATGCGTCGCCGCCATCAAGATGGCGAAAATTCTCGGCTACCAGACGGCGACAAACACGACCGTTTACAAGGAGACCGACGTGCAGGAGATCGAGGACATGTTCAAGTTCCTCTCCTCGCTCGATGTGGACGGCCACACCATTTCCCCCGGCTACGATTACGACGCCGCCAAGAAGGACATGGTCAAGCGCCTCGGCCGCGACCCAAAGGAGTTCTTCCTCACGCGCGACATGACGCGGAAGAAGTTCGCGAAGATTGAGGAGTGGGGCCAGCTCTTCACCATCTTCGGCACGCCGGTGTATCAGGAATTCCTCGCCGGCAAGCGCGAGCTGACCTGCACCGCGTGGGCCATCCCCACCTATAACGTGAAGGGCTGGAAAGCGCCGTGCTACCTGATGACCGACGGTCACTACCCGACCTACGGCGAGATGCTCGGCACGGTGAAGTGGGAGAATTACGGCGTGGTGGACGGCGTCGCGCGTGACTCACGCTGCGAGCACTGCATGGTCCACTGCGGCTACGACCCCAGCGGCGCGTTGAGCAACAAGCCGCGCGACACGTGGATTAACATGAAATACAACTTCGGCGCGAAGCCGAAGCCGTATCCCGCCAGCGCCGACCTGGAGAAGCGCGCCTTCAACGGCGTGACCATCGGCAAAGGCCACCTCGCCGAAGCCAAGGCCGCCATCAACCCTGCCGCCAACGCGCGCGGAGCCTTCTCCCGCAAGGAAGAGGAGCACACGCACGCCCCCGCCACCGGCGGCGGATGCGGCACGGGGGACACCTCCCAACGCGACGACTTGCTGGCGAAAATCAAAGCCAACGGCACGGTGACGACGAAGGCGGAATGAAAATCGTCCTCGAACAAAAAGACTTCGCCGGTCTCCCGGTCAACGTGGACCCGGAGATTCTCGGTGGCACGCCGGTCTTTGCCGGAACGCGCGTCCCGATTGACGCACTCTGGGGTAATCTCGCTGAAGGAGCCACGTTGGATGAATTCCTCGACTGGTTCCCGACTGTTGAGCGGTCACAAGCCGAGGCAGTGCTGCGCTTCGGATACCGAACCTTGGCCACGGCGGCATGAAGGTTCTCCTCGACGAATGTGTTCCGCGTCCCTTGCGGCGGGCACTCACCGGACACGAAATCTCCACCATTGATGAAGCGGGCTGGAAAGGACTCAAGAACGGCGTTCTTCTGCGACAAGCGGAAGAGCGCTTCGACGCCTTTGTCACTGCGGACAAAAACCTCCGCTACCAGCAGAACCTGGCGGACCGACGCATTGCCATCCTCGAACTTGGCACCCCGCATTGGCCGCGGCTGCAACGCTTCATTCCTCAAATTCAACAGGCCTTGGATGGCCTTCAACCCGGCGGCTACCACACCCTGAACATTTTCAAATCATGAGCGCACTCTTCCTCTCACCTCCTTCCTTCGACGGCTTTGACGGCGGCGCCGGCGCGCGCTACCAGGCCACGCGCGAAGTCACCAGCTACTGGTATCCCACCTGGCTCGCGCAGCCCGCCGCGCTCGTGCCCGGCAGCCGGCTACTCGACTGCCCGCCGCACCACATCGACATGGCCAAGTGCCTCGCCATCGCGAAGGACTTCGACCACGTCATCATCAACACCAGCACGCCGTCGCTGAAGAACGACTGCAAGGTCGCCGAGGCCATCAAGCAGCAGAAGCCCGCCACCAAAATCGGCTTCGTCGGCGCGCACGCGATGGTGCTGCCCACCGAGACGCTCAAGGCCTCCTGGGCCATTGACTGGGTCGCGCGCAAGGAGTTCGACTTCACCTGCAAGGAAGTCGCCGAAGGCCGCGACCTCGCGACCATCAAGGGCCTCTCCTACAAGGACAGCGAAGGTAAGATTAAGCACAACCCCGAGCGCGAGATGATTGCCGACATGGACTCGCTCCCGTGGGTCGCCGACGTCTACAAGCGCGACCTCGAAATCGAGAAGTATTTCATCGGCTACCTCCAGCATCCCTACGTCTCGATGTATACGGGCCGCGGCTGCCCGGCCCAATGCACCTTCTGCCTCTGGCCGCAGACCATCGGCGGACACAAGTATCGCGTCCGCAGCGCGCAGAACGTCGCCGACGAGATGGCCTACATGAAGAAAATCTTCCCGCAGGTGCGCGAGTTCTTCTTCGATGACGACACCTTCACCGCGAACCTCCCGCGCGCCCGCGAGATTGCCAAGAAGCTCGGCCCGCTCGGCGTGGACTGGTCCTGCAACAGCCGCGCAAACCTCGACTACGACACCATCAAGAGTTTCAAGGACAACGGCCTCCGCCTCTTCCTCGTCGGCTACGAGAGCGGCAACGACGAGACCCTCACGCGCATCAAGAAAGGCGTCACCACCGACGAGATGCGCCGCTTCACCAAGGACTGCCACAAGGCTGGCGTCGTCATCCACGGCACCTTCATCCTCGGCCTGCCGGTCGAGACGAAGCAGACCATCGAGCAGACCATCAACTTTGCGAAGGAGCTGGACGTCTTCAGCCTCCAAGTCTCCCTCGCCGCGCCGTATCCCGGCACGGAACTTTACGAGCAGGCCAAGCTCAATGGCTGGTTTGTGAAGAAGGACAAGACCGACCTCGTGGAAGGCGACGGCCTCCAGCAGAGCACGCTCGAATACCCCGGCCTCTCCAAGGAGCAAATCTTCGAGGACGTGGAGCGCTTCTACCGCAGCTACTACCTGCGCCCGAAGCCGATTCTCCGCATCATCAAGACCATGCTCGAGGACAAGGACGTCTGCGTCCGCCGCCTGCGCGAAGGCTACGAGTTCTTCAAGAGCATGGCCGCCCGCCGCAGCGACCTCGCCGCGGCGAAGGCAGCGGCGTGACGCACCGCCCCTCGTCGTAGGACAGCGCGTCCCGCCTGTCATTCTAACTTCCAGAACCCGCTCAAGCGGCTGAGTCAGCGTGGAGATGGAAGTCAGGCGAGACGCACTGACCTACGACTCATTTTCCTCTCCGCCTCGAACGCGGGGGATCCACTTCTCAGCTTTGGAGAAGGTGGCCGCAGGCCGGATGAGGTGCGGCGCAGAGATGCCAAGTTTGCGCCGGAGGGTGAGGTGTCGAATCCCATCTGCTCCCGGCGGGAAAAATCTAACGCAAAGGCGCAACGACGCCGGGGCGCAAAGAGGGTCCGCATTTCCTCCCACCTCCGCGCCTTTGCGTCCTTGCGTTAAAACTGCGGGTTCCAATTTCCCCTTCCCGCGACCGCCGCTCACACCCCGGCAACCCACATTTACCTCCGGCAAATCCCCGCTGACAGCCCGGAAACCGGGACTGACAGCGAAGAAATCGCCGCTTACATTAAAGCGATTGCTGCTGACATGAAGGAAATTGCTGGATGCAGCCCGGAAATCGGCATTAACACCGCAGAAATCCCCATTTACACCCCGGAAACTGCCCCTGACTGGTCAGAAATCGCCACTCGCAGCCCGGAAATCGCGGGGAACCGGGCGGGAACCGCCCCGCACAGCCGGGAAAAGTCCACTGTTAAGCCAACTTTCGGAAGCAACTGCCATGAAATCAATGAGTTACGCCGAGAACCCCTGCTCCGATTCACCCAATTGTCACCGGCATCAGTGACATCGTGTCGTTGCCGAAGATGTCGATGACCTTCACCGCGATGACATAGCGGCCGGGCTTTTCATAGGTGTGGCTGGCGCTTAGGAGTTCCAGCTCCCGGCTCTGGCGGGTGCGGAAGCTCTGCCATTCGTTCTCGAAGATGTAGGCACCGGTCCAGCGTTCCTCGAAATCCACAAACTCGCCCGTGCCAGCCTGAATCGCGCCGGGCAATTCTCCTTCCACGCCCATTCGCTTCGGGACTTTGATGATCTCCTTGCGGCTCTCGTAGTTGAAATCCACCGCCCAGTAATCCACCCAGTCGGTCCATTTCTTCGTGAGCACGTCGCGGGTCAGGACGCCGTCCTTGTTCTTGCTGAACTTCACGAGCTTGCCCGCTTCGCACACGACCTCGCTCTTGCCCGCCTTTAGCTCGGCGGTGATGGCGTCCACCACGCCTTGCGAGTAATAGACGGAGAAGTCGGACAACTCGACGGCGACGGTCAATTCCCCGCTCGTAGCAGCCGACGTGAGGAGGCTCTGATCTTTCTTGCCGGCTTTGGCGGACGGGGATGTTTGAGCCTCCTTACGTCGGCTGCTACCAAATCTCGGCGTCACCTCGATGTAGGCCACGTCGTGGAAGCGGACTTGGCCCTTCTCCACGGCGCGGCGGTCAAAGACTTCAGGGGGGATGGTCTTTGGCGCGAGGTCAATGCCCTTCTGCTTCGCCTCGTCCAGCACGGCGGGGAACAGGCCCATCTCGAACTCGAACGCCAGCACGTCCACGCGCGACGCCCCGCGCTTGCGACATTCCGTGATGACTTCCTCCACGAACAACCGCCCCACGGGCAGGTTGATCGGGCCGACGACCACGAGCCGCCCGCCGTTCTTGCCGTGGAAGAAGGCGGCGTCCGGCAACGGCTCGGCGCGGTAGGCTTTCAGGATCAGGTCTCGGAACTCCTGTTCCTTGCGGGCGAGGGCCTGCTCCTTCTTTTTGCCGGTGAGCCGGCCGGCGACGTTGAGATAGGCCTGGCGCTCGTAGCGGCCGAGGTTGAGCACCTCGAAGGCGCGGAAGGGCTGGCCGCCGGCCTTCAACTCGCGCTGCACCTGGATGAGCCGCTTGCGCGTGGTGTGGATGCCGAACTTGCCGAGGTCCGTGGCGATCCATTTGCGCCCGAGCTTTTCGGCCACGGCGGCGGTCGTGCCGCTCCCGCAGAAAAAGTCCGCCACCAAATCGCCGGGACTTGTTGAGGTTTCCAAAATCCTTCGCGCTAATCCTTCTGGCTTCTGTGTGTCGTAACCCAGCTTCTCGTCCTCCTGCTCAAGCCATTTCACATCTTCGTCAATGCACTCATCCGAGTTGTAAAGCGTGCCTTGTGTGTTGGCCTGATACGCCCAGACATCTTGGTAAGGAATGCCGTCCGTGAGGTATTGCCGATACATCGGTTGCCCTCCTTCTTTCTTCGGAATGACAAGAAGCTCTGCTTCCAACGCGGCATCAAGAATCTGAGTCATGGTCATTCCCTTTACGTCAATACCGAGCTTTTCGACTACCACCGCTGGGATTGCCCAATGCCGCCGCGCTTTTGTTGGATTGTAACCATGCCACGGTTGGCCACTCTCCCCGTTTCGGATTCCCGGCCCAGTGAGATAGTTCGGCTGGTAGATGCCGTGCTTGTCTTTGTATTTGAAGCGCGACTCGATGTAGCCCTTCGAGAACGGACGTTTGCCCGGATGGAATGCATAGTTTTCCGTTTTCGAGTAATAGAAAATCGCGTCGTGAATCGGGCCAAATTGTCCGGTGAGTTTGTTGTGTGAGTTACTACGCCGCCAAATGATTTCGCTTCGATAGTTCTGCGGTGAGAAAACCTCGTCCATCGCGATTTTCACGTAATGGCTCACGTTTGGCCCGATGTGGACGTAAATGCTGCCGTCGCTGTGCATCAAATCGCGCATGAGGATGAGGCGTTCGTAAATCATGGCGATGAAGGAATCCGCGCCGCGCCCCCAGGTGTCGCGGTAGGCGATTTGTTCGAGGAGGTTCGGCTCTTTGTGGAAGGTCTCGCCGCCAATCTCGATGTCCATGCTGAAGTCCGCGCCCACGTCGAAGGGCGGGTCAATGTAGATGAGCTTGAGGCCGCCGGCGTCCTCGATCTGGCGGCGGAGCGCGCCGCTCTTGAGCGAGGCGAGGATGAGCTTGTTGTCGCCCCAGATGAGTTTGTTGGTCCAGCCTTTGACCTGCCGTCCCCCCGTGTCGAGGCCGAGTTCCTCATCGTCGCGCTTTTCCTTCCGGGGTTCGTCAATGTGTTCGAGGGTCTGGAAGGGGAGGATGGCGGTGCAGACTTCGCGGGACTTGCCGTTCCAGACAAGTTCGACCTCGCGTTTGTCGGCGAAGAGGAGGAAGCGGTATTTCTCCGGGAGCGGCTTGCCCTGCTCGATGAGCTTGATGAGGTCGCGCTTCTCGGTTTCGGTGAGTTCGTAGGCGGATTCAGTTTTGGCCATGCGTAGCTCAGGTCATAGGTTGAAGTTGGGAATCGCCCGGATCATGAACTCGCCGAACAGGGGGACGGTGAAGGCGATATCGCCGTGGGCGGGGCTGTAGATCATCCCCTTCTTGATGAGCTTGGCGCGCACCGGACCAAGGCTGCTGATCTTGACGCCCAGCGCGTCCGCGATGTCGCCGGTGCGTTGCGCTCCGTCGCCGAGGTGGGCGATGGCCCGGAGGAAGTTCTTTTCGCTGGGGGTGAGCCGGTCGAAGCGCACGCGGAAAAAATTCTGGTCGAGGCGGGGGATGACTCTGGCCGTGGAGTCCTGAACAATCTGGAGGGTGATCGGACTGGCCGGAGCCACGTTCCACGACTGGTAGCCCCACTCCTGAAGGAAATACGGATAGCCCTTGGTCAGGCGGAACACCTCGGCCAGAGCCGGAGCCTCGAAGACCACCCCGGCTGCATGCGCCGGTTCGCGGAGGGCCTTGGCGGCATCCGGCTGCGAGAGTGCGCCAATGTCCGGGAAGGTGAACAGGCGCTCGGCATACGATTTCGATTCGCCCGCCAGTCCGGGCAGGATAGGCAGGCCCGCGCCCAGCAGCACCAGTGGAAGCTGGCGCTGCTGCACCTTGTGCATGGCCATGATGAGGGCACCCAATTCCTTCTGGTTGAAGTATTGAATCTCATCAATCAGCACCGCGACCGCGCTGCTTCGTTCTTCGGCGGCCTCACCCACGGCAACGAAAAGGTTTGGCAGATCGATTTCCAGATCGCCGCTGTCGGCCGCCCCCTTTTCCGGTTCGATGTCCAGGCCGAAGGTGACATCGCCCACCTCGATTTTGAGTGCGCCGATGAAACTCCGCAAAACGGCCAACCCCCGTTTGACCTTGTCGCCCGCACCAGCCATCCGGTCCAGTTCGTAAAGGATGGTGCGCAAGTGAGGAGCCAGCAACGGGCCGAGCGCCTTGTCCTCGTGAGCCTCAACCGGGATTGTCCGGTAACTCTCCGCCTTAGCCATGCGCTCGATTTCGTTGAGCAACACGGTTTTGCCCACCCCGCGCAGACCGGTGAGCAGCATACTTTTCTCCGCTTTCTTTTGCTTCACGCGCCCCAAGAGGACACGGGCTTGTTCGAGAACGGGATCGCGACCCACAAGTTCGGGAGGCGGCGATCCAGCACCGGGTGCAAACGGGTTCTTGATGGGGTCCATGTTCGCTTTGTAACTAATTCTACAGGTTTATACCTGAATATGAGTATATTTTGCTACAAATATCCCGCCTTGCGGACCCAAGCTGCTGCCGTGGTCATGGGGCCTTGTATTCCGTAAAACTGGCCGCGAGCGCAGCAAAGGTTTTCGGTGAGTGCTTCTCGAAGCCATTCTGGTCCACGAAGACGAACTCGTATTGTTGGCCGTTTTCCTCGGCTGCGGTCGCATCGGCACACCATTGCTTGAGCCGGGCCATCTTCTGCGGCAGGTCGAGTTCCGCCCGGCCCTTGGTCTCCACCAGCCAGACCCTTTTATCTGTGGTGCGGACGATGAAGTCGGGGTGGTAGTTGGCGAGGTCGCCGTTGGCCTTCACGTAGTCGAGCCGGAAGCCGACGGCGAGGTAGTTCTTGGCGAAGGCCTGCACGTCACCGGCGTCCTCCAGAAAGGCGGCGAAGCGCAGCTCGAAGCCGCCGGTGTTGGGTTCGCCGACGACCTTGTTGAAGATGCATTTCTCGACGGTCAGGTTGGCCCGGAAGTCCGTGCGGAAGGGGCGCATGTCCTTGAGCCGGATGCGATCCTCGATGCGTGTGGTGCCGCTCTCCTGAATGGTCAGGGCGTTGATGGCCAGCTTGAACGAGTCGTAGAGCACCTTGCCGGCCTCCGGCTCGGAGAGGTTGCGCAGCACCACGGGGTCTTCAAGGTTCACCGGCGAGGCGCTGAAGAGGTGTTCCCGCATGAAGGACTTCACCTTGCCATAAAGCACATCGTAGCCGCCAACGAGCCGCAGATCTTTGAGCAACTGCCGCGCGAAGAAGGCCACGACCGAGCGGTAGTCTGCCGGGCCGGTGCCGTCGAGCTGGATGGTGTGGTGAATCTCCGCGTCGAGCATCGTCTTGAAGACAATTTCGCGGGTCTCCTCCAGCGTGAACGGCTTCAGGGGCAACGGCGGGTTGCCAAACTGCGCCGGCTCCAAGGCTTCGAGCTGCTTGAACTCGCGCTGATACCGGCGTGTGAGCTTGGGCAACGGGATGTCAAGGGCATCGAGGTTCTTCTCCGCGTTGTCCGCATCCACTTCCACAATGAGCGAGTCGTGCCGCGTTGTGCCCCCGCCCATCGGGACACGCTCGAAGGTCACGCCTTCGCTCTGGATGGATTCAACGAAGTCCATGAAGGCGGGCGTGCCCATGACGGAGACGGTTTCCTTGACGGCATCGCTGCCGAAATACATGCGGCGCAGGCCGCGCCCAAGGGTTTGCTCCGGGAGGATGTCGCTCTGGGAGGCATAGGCGCGCAGACCGCAGATGACGGTCACATTGCGCACGTCCCAGCCCTCCTTAAGCATAAGGACGGAGACGATGGCCTTGTAGGGTGAGTCCCACCGGTCAATGTCGTTTGAGGCTTTGCGGAGCTTTTCCAGTTCCTCCTTGTTCTTGCCGGAGGCGGCTTCGGAGATTTCGCCGTTGTTCTTGGTATGAATGACCAGCACCGCGCCCTGCAACTCGGGGCACACCTTGCCGAGGTATTCGCCGACTTCATCGCAGTTGCGGGTGTCGTCCACCATCACAAACAGCACGGCCTTCTTGCCGAGCGGCTGATGCTCGGCGTAGCTCTTCTTCCACTCCTCGATGCCGAGCTTGAGGTAGTCCTCATATTTCTCGGTGAAAAT
>Ga0255204_1000046_pt1 | contig 38497 bp, 32 predicted proteins | sample Miss_Colum_RepC__2_FD_188418 | JGI IMG/M metagenome (GOLD analysis project Ga0255204, IMG submission 188418) | Freshwater microbial communities from Mississippi River, Louisiana, United States - Miss_Colum_RepC_8h | ecosystem: Environmental > Aquatic > Freshwater > River | place: USA: Louisiana... | reverse complement strand
CAACGAGGCGGCAACGACAACGAAGTGGCCGAGGCCAATCTGGAGGGCCCGAAAACTTACGCCCGCGTCAGCCGCCCTTCCTTCGGCGCTGGCTCCATGAAGCCGGAGCGCATCCTGGCCACCGCCCCCGAAGGCCAGCGCCTTGGCATCCTCACCCACCCGGCCTGGCTGGTCTCGCAATCCGACGCCATGGACAATCACGCCATCCATCGCGGCATTTGGATTCGCGAGCGGCTGCTCGGCGGCGGCATTCCTGACGTGCCGATTACCGTGGATGCCCAACTCCCGGACGAGCCTCACAACACGCTGCGCGAACGCATGCGCGTGACGAAGGAGAAATACTGCTGGACCTGCCACCAGAAAATGGACCCGCTGGGCCTGCCCTTCGAGATGTATAACCACGCCGGTCTCTTCCGCACCACCGAGCTCGACAAACCCGTGAACACCACCGGCGAGATCATCGACAGCGGCGATCCCAAGCTGGATGGCCCCGTCAGCAACGCCCTCGAGATGATCAAGAAACTTGCCGACAGCGAGCGCGTTGAGCAGGTGTTCGTCCGCCACGCCTTCCGCTTCTGGATGGGCCGCAACGAAACCCTCCACGACGCCCCCGTCCTTCAAGCTGCCCACCGGGCCTACCGCGACAGTGGCGGTAGCATGAAAGCGCTCATCAAATCGCTCGTCACCTCGGACGCCTTCCTCTACCGCAAGGTGGAACGCGAAGCGCCACCGCGCGCGTCAGGCCGATAGTCCGTCAAAGGCGGCGGCTCGCTTCCAGAAATCCTGCCGACGAGAACCACGCCTATACGGAACGATGCAGTTGAAACCGGCGCAGGGACCACAGAGACGCGATGAACACAGAGGGGGGCAATGGTTGTTCCTGCCCCGCCCAAGCGTCACCGTTTCGTGCCCCTCCGCTTGCCGCTCCCACAGGTTGCCTTCTCTATGTTCATCGCGCCTCGGCGGTCCATCTGGAGTTTTCCCACCGCATCGTTCTCCGGCTAGAGCCTGCCTGAAAATGGGGAGGGGTCCTGTTTTCGGGGTGAACCGATCAGGCCTTGGGGTGTAGGCGTTTCCATCGCTCAACAAAGAGGAAATACACGGCGGGGCCAAAGGCGAAGAGCATGACCGCGATGCCGCAGGTGAGGCCGAGGAATGTCATATAGCCAGCACAACAATGGTCACGATGGCGCGCGACAATGTGCGTGGGGATTGCCACGAGCAGTTCGAGAATGCTCCCAGTCCACAAGTGGCGCTTAATCCGCCGCAATTGCGGCTCCTCTGCGGACCTATGGGTGGAGCGATAGAAGTAGATGGCCCAGACACCCCATGTTGTCGGCGCCAGCCCGGCCAACACCCACCACCACTCGTTATCACTCCACTTTGGTTCCAGTTTGGTGATGAGTTCAAAGATGGACACGCCAGCTCCACATACCAGCAAGGTCATCATGAAGGCTGCTGCCAGAATTGTGCTCCAGAGCGAGCGCTGCTTCACGGCCCGTCGGTTAGTCACAGCCACCGGAACGCGCAAGAGAGCGAACTGAGCGGTGACCAAAACCGCGATAATCATCCAGAGCAGCCCGGAACTCAGCATGCTGCCAATTTCCTGAACCTCCTTGTGCTTAGAACCGATAAAGGCAATCGCCACCAAAGGGGCGAACACGACCACCAAAATGAGGCCATAGAGCGCGGCGACGACGAAGGACCATTTTTTCATAGGGTTTTAGTTTTGTTTTCCGAAGTTGTAGCCCACGAACCAAAGCGCCGTGCAGTAAGCCAGGAACATCATCACCAAGGACCACAGTGTCCCGAGGTCGAGCACGCGGTCCGCCAATTGCCGGGTCGCTGCCTTGAGCTGAGTCAGGAAAACACGCGCCCAGAGGATGGCAACGACTGCCGCGCAGAGGAATGGCCCTGGGCCAGATGGTATCTGTCCCGGATTTGGCCAATAGCCAAAGAGCAAGTGCAAAGGAAAGAGGAACCAGCCAAAGGTGTGGAGGAGAATTACAAACAAGTAGAGCGGGGCACTGAGCACGCACCAGAGATAGCAACGCGCCGGATGCCTCCTTCTCTCGTAAGCTGCCTGCCTGCGCCACGCCTCGAAGATGCGGAAAGGAGCGATGGTGTGTTTTCCCAGTTTTCTCATTCAGGAGGTGCGGGCCAGCGAGGCAGGCTGGAGCTTATTCACGGGGCGTGGAGCGAGGAGAGCGGATGTTTTCAGAAGAAAAGTTAGGTTAGTGGATTGGTTCTGCGGGTTGCTTCTGACTGCGGACGCGGGCAACGCAGGCGGCAAACAAAACGCCCACCGCCAGCAGCCAGACGTAGTAGCCGGATTGAGTGTGCTGCTTCTCGCCAAACCACCACGAGGCAGTGTGGAGGAAACAGGCCGCAACTAGCCAAGGCAGGAGCGGACTAAAGCGGCCAAAGCGCTTCGTGAAAGCCAAGATTGGCAAGATGAGCAAGGCCAAATTCGTCACGTTGAACGCGGAGATATAAATCCAGTCGTGGAATTGTCTGTTAAGCTCAAACGGATAGGACAGTGCGAAGCGAGCGCACTCAAAACCCGAGTGATGCAGCGTCACGTTAGAGTCCCTGATCTCGGTTCGAAAGGCGGGAAGCAGCAAGGAAACGAGGAGGAGCACTGCAGCCAGAGCGAAGCCAAGGCGGGAATAGTCACGCGGGGAGGGAGAGTTCATGGCATTAGTTGGTTGAGGCTTGAGTGGCGCTTTGCCGGGCACGGGCGATACAGGAGACCAGCAGAATTCCGACCGCCAGCAGCCAAAGGTAGTAACCGGCTTTCAGACCGGTGATTCCACCTTTGCAAAGCGCAATCACGAACCAAGAAAGGGTGTGAAGAAAACACGCACCAACTAGCCATCGCGTTGCTCGGTAGAAGCGGTTCAAGAAAGGCGTGAAGGCCAAGATGGGCAGCACGAGCAGCACGAGGTTTGTGACATTGAAGGCGAAGTAATAAAGCCAGCCTCCGATGTCCATTGATTGGAGTTCTGGAAGGACGCTGAGGACCGCCAAAGCACATTTCCATCCAGAGTCGGAATCAAAGGCAGGCAGCGTGAGGGAGATACCAAAGAGCACCCAAACCAGGGCAAAGCCGAGGCGCGTTTGGTTGGTAATCGGGCTAGTTGTCATGGTGCTGGTGGTTGGGGGGGTGAGTTGCGCGGGATTTCACGGGGAGTTTTCCGGCTCAATCAAACCGACGGCCCGGCCTACCGCTTTGGCTCCCTTGCCGAGCTGCTCACAAGTCCACAGCGCGGCCGCAAACGGGAGGTAGCCAGTATAGACGAGGGCCGCCGCGACCGCAGGGATGGCTCCTGCCGTGCCCACGGGACTGCCCACATTCGTCATTACGTCCTCCGCCAGGGCGAAAGGCATGAGCGCCAGCGCGGCGCGGTGGTTGACCGGGACCATGGTAGGGCGGACTTCGTAGATGGTGAAGCGGGCTTGCGCGGCGGTAGGCTGCGCTCGCAGGTGGAGGATTTCCCATTGGTTCACCGTGCCGAGCCGTTGCACGAGGCGGATTTCCTCGGCCCGGCCTTCGGTCAGCTCGATGGCGTCCCAAACGTAGGCTTCCCCGGCCTTGATGGTGAGGACAGGACCGATGGGGAGCGGGTGGAGGTTGGTGGCAATGACTGCATTTGTGTCCCAACCCAAGTGCAATGCGGAGCTGGGGACTTCCACGCGGCGAGCGACTGTCTCCTTTTGAGTAGTGCGCTTGGGCGGCGGGATTTCAAGGGTGCAAGGCTGGGTTTCGGCTTCCTTCACTGGCTTGCCGTGGATTTGGAGCAGGATGGTGCCGTCGTCGCGGACGAACGCGGCGTGGAGGCGCTGCAACTGGTGTGGGGTGGCTTGCTCGGTGGGCCGGGCCATCGCGAGGACGCGCTTGGTGCCGACCATGTCGGCATCAGGATGCCGTTGAGTGCCGACGCAACCCACGCCAGTCGCGAGGGCGAGGGCCAACAGAATGACTTGGCCCGTGCGGGTCAGACCAGTGGCGGAGCGGAAGCGTTGCCAGAGTGCTCTGGAAACGCCCCCGCATGACCACCGCATCGGGTGCATCGCGAACGCGGGTTTCACGCGCCGAGACTGGCTGGCTTCCGCGCCATTGGGTTAATCGATAAGAGGTTGGTTTCTCATTGTAGCAATCAATGGGCGTTGGCCTGGCCTATCGCAGGCAAGTTACCCGGACAGGTGGCCCCTCCCCGGTGGAGGAGGTTCATCGGCAAACCGCAACTGAGCCGGTTTCCTGTTGTTCAATGCCGGCGCAGCGACAGCCGGTGGCTGATGCGTTTGGTCTGCGTGAAGTCGAGCGGCGGCAGCTCCGTGATGGTGGGCGAGTCCGTCTCGCGCAAGATCGCGCGTGCTCGTTCCTTCAACTTCTGCCAGCGCGGCCATTCCAAATCTGGGGCATGGGCCACCTGCCGCAGCACGCTGCGCCACTCGATGATCATCCGGTCAATGTCCCCGACACCTAGGAACTCCGTGACCCAGCCATTCTTGCGGAGCGGATCCTTGTGCACGTCCGCCGCAATTTCTTCCGCCCCCGCGCCGTATTCGGGCGGCACGCCGTTGTCGAGGTAGCCGGTGAAAGTCTGCGTCCCGAACGTCCGCTGGCACGCCATCGCGATGCGCCCATCCCAGCGGGCGTCGCCCTTCGCGAAGCGGAAGCCCGCGTGCAGGTTCGCGAGCTCATAGGACAGCTCATCAATGGGCAGTGACTCGTCCTCCAGCGCGGCGGCGACCGCGAGGCCGTCGCCGGAGTGGAAGAAGCTCACGATGCGGCCCCGTCGTGACGGCATGCCCGTGGCATCCACCAGGCCGAGCCGCCGCCAGATCGAGGCGACGCCGGTGCCGGTGGGCAGTTGTTTGCACAGCGGCACGCAGGCGCACTGGGCGCAGTCCGGCGGGAAGATTTCGCGTTCCGGCGGTTTCCACAGCGCGACGCCGTGCGTGTCCACGCACACCTTGAGCGGGAGCTGGTCCAGCGACACCACGGCATGCACCGGGCCAATCCCCACGGCGGGCAGGTGCTCCGCGAATTCATCCTTCAACCGCACCGGCTTGGGGTAAACCATCTGCAAGAGCGGGGTCTTTCCCCCTGCGAACCGCTGTTCCAGCACGGGCACCACCAAGTCCCGCCAGCTCGTCAGCGAGGTCTGCCGCCCGTTCCAGTTCGTCAGCTTGCGCACCCACTTCGCCAGCAGGATCTGCTCTACGTTCAATGCCTCGGCCACCGTGAGTGAGCGGGCGAACTTGCCGCCCGGCAGCCGGACCAAGGTGCCGCCTTCGCCCAGCCGCTCCACGGCCGCCTCCACGGTCAGCGCTGGACGGAGGCGGATTGGGCCCGTGGTGTCAGGCGTCCCGCCTGACGTGGAGGATGGCATCCTGCCGTCCGGTCTGGCGTTCGAACTCCCAGCACTTTCTACCAAGTCAGCTTTCTCTCCGCCGGGCGGGACGCCCGGCTCCACGGCAGGCAGGATGCCTGCCGCCACCACCGGCGCGCCGAGAACATCCGCCGTGGTCGCCCGGCGACGCGAGGCCACGGGTCCACTCAGCTTCAGCAATTGCAACACCCCTTCGCCCAGCGGCTCCATCACCCGCACTTGATCGGCGGGCACATCCTTCAGCGCGGGCCAGGGCTCCCACTCGCCCCGGCTGTTGAGAAACTGCCGCACCATCTTGCGCACGTGCCGCGCCCGCTCGCCATCGGTCTTCAGGCCGCAGGGGGTGGAGGGATTTTTCAACGCGCCTTCCACGCCCAGCAGGATGGGCTTGGTCGTGAACAGCCGCTCCTGCACGCGCACCGCCTCGCCAAACGGGTCCAGCCCCGCCTGCGCCGCCGCGCCCATGATGCCGAGCAAAGCACTCCAATCCACCAGCCCGGAACGCGCCAGAAACGCCGGGCGACCATCAATGAGTCGGATGCCGTTCGCCGACACCAGCACATAGCCCACGTCGTCAATGCCGCGCCGGCCCGCGCGCCCGAACATCTGCAAAATCTCGTCCGGCCGGATGGACACTTCGATGCCGTCGCGCCGGTAGGAATCCGCCGCCAGCGCCACACTGCGCAGGGAGAAGTTGATGCCTGCCGCCAGCCCCATCGTGGCCACCACGACGCGGAGCTGGCCGGCCTTGGTCAGCGGCTCGATGACTCCCGCGCGTGCGCCATAACTCAGGCCGCTGTGATGGTAGGCGACCCGGCAGCGCAGCAGGCGCGCGACCTTTTCTCCGGCGAGCTGCTTTTGTTCCGTGGTGAGCGTGAGCGGATTGGGATTGGGGAGAAACCGCGCCAGCTCCATCGCCAGGGATTCCGTTTCCTTCCGGCGCGGGGCGAAGATGAGCACCGGCCCCAGATCGTCCGCCAGCGCCTTGGCCACGAAGCGCGGCCAGAGGCCCTTCACCTCGCTGGGCACATGGACGCTCAGTTGCCCGACGTTGACCTCCTCCTGCGGCACGGGCCGTTCGAGATGCCGCACGAGTTGCGCCTTGCGTCCCAGCCGTTCCAGCCACTTCACGATGTGGTGCGGATTTTCCACGCTGCCACTGAGCAGCAGCAGGCGCGTCTGCGCCGGGGCCATGGCAATGGCCAGCTCGTAGTTCAATCCGCGGTCCCCGTCGGCCAGCATCTGATACTCGTCAATCACCAGCAGCGCCGGGCCATCGCCGCGGATGAGCCGATACTTCTGCGTCTCCAGCGTGGCCACCAGCACCGGGGCTTCGAGGTTCTCGCTCAGGTCGCCGGTGGCGATGCCGACGTTCCAGCCCCGCGCGCGCCACTCGGCCAGCTTGTCGTTGGCGAGCGCGCGCGTCGGCACCGTGTAGATGGCCTGTCCGTGCGGCTTTCCGAAGTTGGACCAGAGCTCGAAGATCAACGTCTTGCCCGCCCCCGTGGGCGCGTGGACGACGACATCCTTGCCCGCGCGCAATGCGGTGACGGCCTGCTGCTGCCACAAATCCGGGACCGTGACTTGGTTGAAGGCCGCTTGCTCGGCGAGCTTTTCCTCGATGGATGACACGGCGGCAAGGTAGGGGGAATTGGCGGCGAGGCAAAGGCGCAATGCGGTGGGCGGGACACTCCTGTCCCGCAGTTCACCGTGAAGTGCTGGCGCGAAACCAATTCTGCACCGGGACAGGAGTGTCCCGGCTACGTCACTTCAGCACAAACTTCCGGTGCTGCGTGAACACGCCGCGCAGCGCCTTCGACGCCGCGTCTTGCAAGGCTTGCAACTCCTGATAGACGGCGACGTTCTTCGCGTCCGGCTCGGCGGTTTCAGCCTTGTTCAGCGTGACGAACTGGTCGGTGAGATCAGCGATGCTGACCTTTTCGCCCGCCTGCAAACGCCAGCACCACAGTGCCTGCAACGCCGCGCCATAGGCCGCGCCTTCGCCGACCTTGAGCGTGACGACCTCGGCGTTGAACACGTCCGCCATGATCTGCCGCCAGAGCTTCGACTTCGCGCCGCCGCCGGTGGCGCGGATTTGCGTGGCCTTCAAGCCGAGTTCGGCGAGGCGACGCAGGCCGTAGTTCATGCCGAGCGTGACGCCCTCGAATGCGGCGCGGCAGTAGTGGCTCGCGGTGAACGTGCCGGGGTTGATGCCCAGCATCGTGCCGCAGCCGTCGGGGACGTTCGGCGTGCGCTCGCCTTCGAGATACGGCAGCAGCAGCAGGCCGCGCGAACCGGCGGGCACCTTCGCGGCCTTCGCCTCGAACTGCTCGTGGGTGTAGCCAAAATCCTTCCGCATCATCTCGGTCGCGACGGTCACGTTCATCGTGCAGAGCAGGGGAAGCCAATGGTTCGTGCTATCGCAGAACGAGGCGATTTCCCCGGCGGGGTCCACGACCGGTTTGTCCGCGCAGGCGTAGATGGTGCCGCTGGTTCCGAAGCTCGCGGTGACGGTGCCGGAGCGCGTGTTCCCGGTGCCGATGGCCCCCATCATGTTGTCGCCGCCCCCCGCGCTGACGAGCACGCCGGGGTTCAAGCCCAGTTCCTTCGCCGTCGCCGCCGAGAGCTGCCCCGCCGGCTGGTCGCTGGAAATCAGGCGCGGGAGCTTCGCCGCGAGGTCGCCGCCAACGGCCTTGAGCACGGCGTCGGACCACTTGCGCTTGCGCACGTCGAGAATCGCGGTGCCGCTGGCGTCGCCGTATTCCATCACGGCCTCGCCGGTGAGCCAGAAGTTCAGGTAGTCGTGCGGGAGGAGGACGGTGGCGAGCTTCGCGAAGTTTTTCGGCTCGTGATTTTTGAGCCAGAGAATCTTCGGGACGGTGAAGCCGGGGAGAATCGCGTTGCCCACGGCCTTGCTCGCACCTTTGAGGCCGCCGAGCTTGGCGGTGAGTTCCTCGCACTCGGCGATGGTGGAGGTATCGCACCAGAGCTTGGCGGGGCGGATGACTTCACCGGCCTTGTCGAGCGGCACAAAACCGTGCTGTTGCCCGCTGACGCCGATGGCGACGACTTCGCCGGCCTTGGCCTTGGCCTGCTTGAGCGCGCCCTTGATGGCCTTCGCCGTCGCGTCGCGCCACGTGTGCGGGTGCTGCTCCTTTGCCCCGGGCGGGAGGTTGGGGAGGAGGTCGTAACCGGCGGACGCGCTGCCGAGCACCTTGCCGGACTGGGCGTCCACGACGAGGGCTTTGGTTGATTGCGTGCCGGAATCAATGCCGATGAGAAGTGAGCGCATAGTCAAAAATGTGCAGAGAGATTGGCGAAGGACAGGCGCGGCGGCAAGCCGCCGCACGCGCAAAGCAGTTCAGCGCTTCCAGCCTGAGTTCAATCAAGCCGGGCCGCTCAAGCGGGGATTTCCAGACGGAAGGACAGGCGGGACGCACTGTCCTACGACGGGTGGGGCGCGTCTGTCCTCAGCGCGCCGTTGGGGCAGCGGACACTTTAGGACTGCGCGGTGAGGACACCGCGCCCTACCAACCCCGACGTAGGAGACGAGGTGACGGGTCTCTCGCTGGCATTCCGCATTCCCGATTGGTCAGAGACCCCTCACGTCGTCTCACGCGGCAAGTGGACGCGCTGGGCTATTTCTGCTTCGCCTTGGCGGGGGCAGCTTTGGTGGCTTTCACTAGCTGGATAGGCACCGCGTTCTGCTGTGGAGCGCCGGGGGTGCTGCGGCCGTCGGCGACGTATTTCTCCAGCAGCTTCGTGAGGCGGGCGACGACTTCGGGGTGCTGGTCCTGCACGTTGGTTTGCTCGCCGCGCTCGGTGTCGAGGTTGAAAAGCTGGACGGGTGGGAGGGGCGCGGCTTTGGGCGAGCCGGGCTTGGGGTCGCTCCAGCCGCCGGAGTCGCGGCAGAGGGCGAGCTTCCAGTGGCCTTGGCGGATGGCGAAGGAGCCGTTGATGGAGTGGTGGACGACGGCTTCGCGCAGGGGCGTGTGTTGTTCCTGACCGAGCAGTGCGGGGAGGAAGCTGACGCTGTCTTCGCCGGCGGTGTCGGGCAGTTTCGTGCCGATGAGGTCGGCGGCGGTGGCCATGAGGTCGGTGAGGCAAAGGGTTTGTTGGGAGAGGGTGTTGGCCTTCACGCGCGCGGGCCAGCGGACGAGGAAGGGCACACGGTGGCCGCCGTCGAAGATGTCCGCCTTGTGGCCGCGGAAGTCGGCGCTGGAGTTGTGGCCCTTGGCGAGCAGACCGGGGAAATCGGCTTGCGGCGAGCAGCCGTTGTCACTGGTGACGATGACGAGGGTGTTTTGGGCGAGGCCTTGTTTGTCGAGTTCGGCGAGGAGTTGGCCGATGCTGTGGTCGGTCTGCATGACGAAGTCGGCGTAGAAGTTCAGGCCGCTCTTGCCCTGCCATTCTTTCGTGGGCACGACGGGTGTGTGCGGCGAGGCGAGGGGGAGGTAGAGGAAGAAGGGCTTGCCGGCCTTCGCGTCGGCGGCGCGGGATTTCACGTAGTTGATGGCTTTGGCGGTGAGCGTGGGCAGAACGTCCTCGATCTCGAAGTCGGGCGCGGCGGGACCGCGACGGCACTTGCCCTGTTCGCGTCCGAGAAACATGGGGAAGTCCTTCTCCACGGTGGGGAGCTTGGTGACGCGGTCGTTCTCGATGAACGTGTAGGGCACCATGTCGAGCGACGCGCTGATGCCGAAGTAGTAGTCGAAGCCGACGGCGGTGGGGCCGTTCTTGATGGGCTGCGTGTAGTCCACGCTGTTCACCTGGGCGGCGGATTCGATGTTCAGCTCGGCGACGGTCTGGCCTTCCTTCTTCACCCAATCCATGCCGAGGTGCCACTTGCCGATGGCGGCGGTGTGGTAGCCGTGGTTCTTGAGCAACTGCGCGACGGTGAGCCGGCCCGGTTCGATGAGGCGCGGGCTAAGTCCGCCGAGCACGGAGGATTGAAGTTTGGAGCGCCAGTTGTAACGGCCGGTCATGATGCCGTAGCGCGTGGGCGTGCAGACGGAGGAACTGGAGTGAACGTCGGTGAAAATCATCCCGCCGGCGGCGAGCTTGTCCAAATGGGGCGTGGCGATCTTGCCCTTGGGATTCAGGCACTTCACGTCGCCGTAGCCGAGGTCGTCGCAGAGGACGTAGAGGATGTTGGGCTTGGCGGGGGCGGCACTAAGCGCCACGGAAAATACGAATGCGAGGCTGGCGACGATGGCTTTCACGCGTGCGAGTTTAGCGGGGAAGTGCGGTGGCGCAATCACTGTTGCCGCAGGCGCCATCTTCAGGTTGCGAATTGAGACTGTCCCCCACGCCAAGGGCGCGCAGGAAGCAAAGGGAGTGGCCTTCGTAGGAGACGAGGTGACGAGTCTCTGACTGCATACGCCAAGGCATTTGAAGTGAGACTCCTCACGTCGTCTCCTACGGGAAGAGGGGGAGTCGCAGGCTGAAGCTCACTGCAACGGCAGGGTGAGCCGGACTTCCAGGCCGCGCGTCTCGCGGTTGCGGGCGGTGGCGGTGCCGCCGCAGGCTTCGATGCAGGTCTTCACGATGGCGAGGCCGAGGCCCGCGCCGCCGGTGTTGCGCGCGCGGTCGGGGTCGGTGCGGTAGAAGGCGTCGAAGATGCGGTCCAGATGCTCGGGGGGAACGCCCGGACCAAGGTCGGTGACGAGGATGATGCAGGCATCACCCTCGCGGCGCGCGGTGATGGTGATGGGGCCGAACTCGCCGGCGTAGCGAAGGGCGTTGCGGACGAGGTTCGAGAGCGCGCGTTGCAACAGCTCGGGCCGGGCAAAGCAAGTAAGGTCGGCCGGGACCTCGACGATGACCTCGCCTTGGTTCGCGGCTTCGCGTTCGGCGGCGTGGTCGGCGACGGTCTTCACGTTGACCGGTTCGCGCTTGATGTTGCCGGGCTTGAGGGAGGCCTTGGAGATGGAGAGCAGCTCGTTGACGAGGTCGCTCATGTGCTGGACTTCCTCGCGGAGGTCTTCGATGTGCGCCTTCTGTTCGGGGGTGGCGTTTTGTTCGAGGATGCCCACGGACATCTGCAAACGCGCCAGTGGCGAGCAGAGTTCGTGGGCGATGTCGCCGAGCGAGCGCTTCTGGCTGGAGACGAAGCCTTCGAGCCGCGTGCTCATGCGGTTGATGGACGCGCCAAGCTGGCCCAACTCGTCCGTGCGCTGATCATCCACCCGCACGTCGAACTGGCCGTCGGCGATCTGCCGCGTCGCGCGCGTGAGTTGGGTGATGCTGCGGGTGATGCCGCGCACCAGCGGCAGCCAGAACAGCGCGGAAAGCCCGGCCACGCCAGCGCACGCCAGCACCCACGGCCGGTAGTCGAAGAAGAATCCACCCGCACTGAACGAGCCTGAACGCGTGAGCAGGGTGCAGCGCAGATGGCCGGTGTCGCCCGCGCCGGGCCGCAGCGCGCCCATCAAACCGACCCAGTAGGTGCGCGGGTTTTCGGACTGCACGAGGAAGCGTCGGTGAATCGGCGCGGAGCCGGGCGGCTCCTGTTTGCCACCGGGGCTTGGGGTGCCGGGTGGGCCGAAGCTGCTGCCGCCGAGTTCGCCGGGCGGCGGGCCGCGGCGGTTCGGGCCAGGGCCATCGCCGCCGCGCGGGGGGCGCGGAAGTTGGGAACGCAGGCTCTCCGGCAAGTCCACTTCCTCGCCCGCGAGCGTCTGCAACTCTTCGCCCAGCAGGATGAACTTCACGCCGTGCGCCTCGCCGTAGCGTGCGAGGACGCCGTTCCACTCGCTGCGCGGCTTGGACTCCAACTCGCCCAGGATGGCGCGCGCCGTGGACTCGACGCGTCCGCCGACGTGGCCGGCGAGAAACGAGTCGAAGCCGCTGCGCGTGGCGAAACGCAGTCCGAGCCACGCGATGAACATGAGCAGCAGCAGGTTTGCCGAGAACCAGAGGAGGATTTTAGCCGTGAGGGGGAAGCGTGGATTCATGGGATTTCAGGCCGGATCAGCATGTAGCCCGCCGAGCGCACGGTGCGGATGAAGCGTGGTTCCTTCGGGTCGTCGCCGAGCTTCTTGCGGATTGCGGAGATGTGCACGTCGATCGAGCGGTCGAACACCTCGTAGTTGCGGTTGCGGATTTCGTCGAGCAACTGCTCGCGGGATTTCACGCGGCCCTGCGCGCGGGTCAGCGAGAGCAGCAGGTCAAATTCCACCGGCGTCAGCGTGAGTGATTGCCTGCCCAGCGATGCGGTGCGGGACGCTGGACAGACCCGCAAGTCCCCGGCCACCACTTCCTCGTCGTGGTCAGGCGGGGCGGAGGAGGAGGTCTGCGCGCTGCGGCGCGTCACCGCGCGGAGGCGGGCGAGCAGTTCACGGGTGGAAAAGGTCTTGGGCAGATAATCGTCCGCACCGAGTTCGAGGCCGACGATGCGGTCCGCCTCGTCGCCACGGGCGGTGAGCATGAGCACGGGCACGGCGGATTGCTTGCGGATGCGCTTGAGCACCTCGAAGCCATCGCAGCCCGGCAGCATGAGATCGAGGATGACGGCGTGCCAGGACTCAGTGATGGCCCGTTCCGCGCCGTCCGGCCCGGTGTGTGCGGCCTGCACGCTGTAACCGAGCGGTTCGAGATAGCCTTGGATGAGCCGGCAAAGCTTGCGGTCGTCGTCAATGACCAGGATCGGCGTGGCCGGGGAGGCGGCGGGAGCGGCGGGTTTCGGAGGCGCGGCCATGAGTGCGTTGGGCAGGGTGATAACAGGGGCGAGCGCGTTTGGGAACTCGGGCGAGCCGGAAGGCTGGAGAGTCGTCGGCATGACGTTGTCGGATGCGGAGGAGGTTTCGCTGAAGGACACGGGGGCGCGAGCGGTTTTACACCGGCTTAACAAATCGGCTGCAGGCGGCTCACAATCGCTTAACACAGGGCGGGCAGTTTGCTGGCCACGAACAACACCAATGGCCTGAAATCCAAGCTGTGCTCCGGCGCGCGGGAGGCGGGCGGACCGGACGCGGTCGTGGGTCTGCCGGTCCGTGGGCAGTTTTGGAAGGGGCTTTTCCCCTCGCCGGCCAGTAGTGTCCGCCAACCAGCAATTGCATGAACCATCGCATCTTCGTTCACCGGATTCTGATTCTCCTCTCGGCGGTGTCCCTCGCCGCGCCTGTTCGCGCGCAGAACCGCCCGGCCGAGCCCAAAGGACAGGGCGGCGAGCAGCGGGGCAAGCAATTCGCCGCGCCGGCGGGTGATGGGAAGAGCCCCGCGCCCAGTCGGGTGAGCATCACGGTGGAGGGCGGTTTCCGGGTCATCAAGGCGAACGGCCTGCCGGACCACGCGCCGGGGCAGTTCCCCAATCGCGGAAATCCGCACACTGTGGCGGTGCAGAGCTACAGTTACCGCATCCCGCTACAGCCGCAGGCGAACGCACAGTTCACGCGGTTGGTCATGCACCCGTTCGGCATCGCGCTCAACGGCGTGGTCTTCGACCCCGGTGCGGCGGAGTGGTGGCAGATGGACCCGCGCTCGGGCTGGACGCTCGATCCGATCAGCGGTTCGCAGAAGCTGGGCCTTGACCGGCACAACGCGCACGTGCAGCCCAGCGGCGCGTATCATTACCACGGGATGCCGACGGGCGTGATCGAGAGGCAGACCGGCGGCCAGCCGAAGGTCGCGCAAGTGGGCTGGGCGGCGGATGGTTTCCCGATTTACGGGCCGTGGGATTACAGCGACGCGAAGAGCACCAACAGCGCGGTGAAGCGGATGAAGTCGAGCTACCGGCTGCGCGAGGGCACGCGCGCCAGCGGGCCGGGCGGGAAGTTCGATGGCAGCTATGTCGAGGACTTCCAGTTTGTCGCGGGCGCGGGGGATTTGGATGAGGCCAACGGGCGTTTCGGCGTGACGCCGGAGTTTCCGCAGGGCACTTACCATTATGTGGTGACGGATGATTTTCCGTTCATCCCGCGCCAGTTCCGGGGCACGCCGGACAGCAGCTTTTTCCGGCGTGGTCCGCCGCCGATGCGCTTTGGCGCGGGGGAGGTGGGTTTCAAGGGCGGGCCGCCGCCCGGCAAGGGACCGCCACCGGGTTATGGTCCGCCGCCGGGAAAAGGTGGGCAATAGCCGCCCATCGCTTAACCTCGCGCCATGAGCAAATCACCTTCATCGCCTGCGCCCGCACCGTCCGACCCGGACGAGGAGACGCTGGCGAGCGGCCAGGTGCCGCGCGGGCCGGTCACGCCCCCGGCGGGTTCGGCGATCGCCTTCAAGCCCAAGGAACGCAACCTCTCGGGCACGCAGCTCGGGGAATACCATCTGGTGCGCAAGCTCGCCGAGGGCGGCATGGGCGAGGTGTATGAGGCCGTGCAGCTCAAGCTCGACCGCCGCGTCGCGGTGAAGCTGCTGTCGGAGGAACTTTCCCGCGAGCCGGAGTTCCTTGCCCGCTTCGAGCGCGAGGCCAAGTCCGCCGCCGCACTCAACCACCCGAACGTCGTGCAAGTCTATGACTTCGGCTGCGCGCAAGGTCACCACTACTTCGTCATGGAACTCGTGGACGGCACAGACCTCTCGGTCTTCGTCAAGGAACACGGCAAACTCGCCATCCCCGACGCCCTCCACTACTTCGAGCAGGCCGTCAACGCCCTCAAGTTCGCCCTCGCCCACGCCATCATCCACCGCGACGTCAAGCCGGCGAACCTCATGCTCACCAGCGACGGCATCGTGAAGGTCTCCGACCTTGGCCTCGCCAAGAAACTCACCGACGACTCGGACGTGACGATGACCGTTGTGGGCATGGGCTCGCCGCACTTCCTCGCGCCCGAGCAGGCGGACGATGCCGCGCATGTGGACCATCGCGCGGACATTTACGCGCTGGGCGTCACGCTGCTTTACCTGCTCACGGGCAAGCGGCCCTTCGAGGGCGCGTCGAATTTCTCCGTGGTCCTCGCGCACGCGAACAAGCCGCTGCCCACGGGCATCGAGCTGGGCACCGCGCTGCCGGATGAACTCGAGGCCTTCATCAAGCGCCTGACCGCCAAGCGTCCCGAAGGCCGATACCAAAACTACGACGAACTCCTTGCCGACCTCCGCAGCGTGAAGGCCGGCCACCGCCCGCGCGTGAACTGGCTCCAGCTCATCCGCGATCCCCGCAATCTCCAGCGCCTCGCCATCGCCGCCGTGGCCATCCTCATCCTCGCGCTGGCCGTGCCGCTCATCCTTCCGGACAAACGCCCGGACACCACCGCGAAAGCCGCTGCCCAACCTCCCGCTCCAAGCGCGCCGATTCAACCCCCCGCGCAACCCGACGACACGCATCTGCGCCCCCGCCCCTCCGGCGGCAAGGCAAACTTGCAGCCAGGGCAACCCAATGCCCCCCTCCTGCCGTTCCCGCCGCCGAGCGCAAAAATTTCACCCCGATGCCGGACGGCCCGCTCAATTCCCTGATGATTCAAGCCGACCGTTACGCCAAAGACCGCCCCGACGACCTCGGCGGGATCGTGGACCGCTACTGGCAGGTCGTGAACAAAGGCCGCGGCACCCCGATTGGTGAAGAAGCCCAGCGCAAAGTGGACAACGCCATGCTGGTCCACGAGGTCAGAAGCCAAGAACTCATCGAAAAGCTCGAACGCCAGATGCAGGATCTCGTGAAAGCCGGCAAACATCAGGAAGCCTTTGAAGTCTGGCTCGCCTTCCCCGAGAGCTGGCGCAGTCGCGAGCTGGACCGCGAAATCATTGCCATCATCCAGCGCACGCTCCCCGCCGGTTTCCGCCCGCGCCCGCCCATGAGCAACCAGACTCCCGCGCGCAAATGAACCGCCCGCTCGCCACTGCGCTCTTCCTCGCCGCCCAGCTCGCCGCCGCCGCCGACCCCGAGTGGCTGCGCTTTCGCGGGCCGAACGGCTCCGGCATCGCCACCGGCGCGCAGCCGCCCACCACTTGGAGCGACACGCAGAACGTGAAGTGGCAGGCCGAACTCCCCGGCCCCGGCACGTCCAGTCCCATCCTCGTCGGCGACCGCATCTTCCTCACCTGCTGGACGGGCCATGGCGCAACGAAAGGCAAAAGCACCTTCACTCGTGAGCTTGTCTGCGTGGACCGCAAGGCTGGCAAAATCCGTTGGGCCAGATCCATCGCTGGCGAATCCCCTGCGGACCAATACGAGGGCTACCTCCCTGAGCACGGTTACGCCAGCCACACGCCGGTGAGCGATGGCGCAAATGTCTTCGCCTACTTCGGACGCGGTGGCGCGGCGGCCTTCGACCTCGACGGCAAACCGCTCTGGCACGTCAAGCTGGGCGACGGTGCGAACCAGAAGAACTGGGGTTCCGCCGCCAGCCCCGTGCTCTACCAGGACACCGTCATCATCACCGCGTCCGAGGAGGCCAACGCCATCGTCGCGCTCGAAAAGCAGACCGGCAAAGAAGTCTGGCGCGCCCCCGGCTCCGCGCTGAATTACGTCTTCGGCACGCCCGCTCTCGCCGGCACCGAAGCGCTGCCGGAGTTGCTCTTCTCGCTGCCCGAGGAGTTGTGGGCGCTGAATCCCGACACGGGCAAGCTCCGTTGGTTCGCCACCTCAAACCTGCCCGGCAACATCGCGCCCAGCGTGGTGGTGGGTGACGGCGTGGTCTTCGCGTTCGGCGGTTATCCTCAGCTTGGCGCAGTCGCCGTGAAGACCGGCGGCAAGGGCGATGTGACCGGCACGCATCGGCTGTGGCAGACGCGCGACAGTTCCTACGTCCCCACGCCCGTGCTCCACGAGGGGCGGCTTTATGTCGTCACCGACCAAGGCTTCGCGCTGTGCCTCGATGCGAAGAACGGCGAGCTGGTCTTCAAGGAGCGCCTCCCCGGCGCGAGCGCGACGGGCCGCGGCGGCAAGCCCTTCTACGCCTCGCCCGTGCTGGCAAACGGCAACCTCTATGCAGTGAGCCGGCGCAACGGCACGTTCGTCATCGAGGCCAAGCCGCAGTTCAAACTCGTCGCGCACAACTCGCTCGCGTCCGACCCGACGCAGTTCAACGCCACGCCTGCTCTCAGCGGCAAGGAGCTATTCCTCCGCTCGGACAAATCGCTCTATTGCATCGCAACCCAATAGCCACCGGTTCAAGCATCTGACCTCACCATGAAAACCACGCTCACCTCCACGCTCACCCTCCTCGTTACCGCCTTCGCACTCGTGGCGCAGGAACCCAAAGGTCCGCCACCCGGCGGGGCTGGCCAAAAGGGCCAGGGACAGAAGGGACCGCCCGCCCAGAAAGGTGGCCAGAGCGGTCAGGGTGGCCAGGGTGGCCAAGGTTTCCGCCCGCCGCAGCACCCGCTCGAAGTCGCACTGGACGCGAACAACGACGGCGTGATTGACGCGAAGGAACTCGCCAACGCCGCTTTCGTGCTCAAGCGGCTCGACAAGAACGGCGACGGCCGGCTCACCGACGATGAGTTCCGCCCGATGCGTCCCGGCGGCGGCTTTGGTGGTCCCGGTGGACAAGGTGGTCAAGGTGGGCAGGGCGGCCCGAGCGAGAAAGGACCGGGGCAGAAGGGTGGTCAGGGCGGTCAAGGCGGTCAGGGCGGTGAGCCCGGCGCGCAGGCTCCGAAGGCCGACGGTGACTTCGTCGCGCGCCTTTTCCAGAACGACAAGAACAACGACGGAAAAATCTCCAAGAGCGAACTGCCGGAAGCGTTGCAAAGCATCTTCGAGCGCGCCGACACCAACAAGGACGGCGAGATTGACCGTCAGGAAGCCGGCGTGCTCGCCGAGCGCATGAAGTCCCGCACTGGCAGCCAGGGCACGGATGGAAAGCGTCCGCCGCTGGAGAAGTAGGCGGCTCTCGCGGAGCGCCGGCTTCCAAGCCGGCTTTACGTATCCGAAGATGTCGGCAGTGCGAGCGCCTTGATTTGGTGCACCAGCTTGCGCGGATCTTGGCAGCTCCTGTTTGGTTCGAGAGCGCAAAGCCGGCTTGGAAGCCGCCGGCACAGGCTCAATTCCCCGCCGTCAGGTCGTAGCAGCGCACGCGGTCGCGGTGGCGGAGGAAGACCTTGCCGTCGGCGATGCTGGGCGTGGGAATCCACAGCGCACGGACGTTGGCCTTGCCCAGTTCCACGCGGTCCGCCGGCGTGGCTTTCAGCATGAGCAAGTTGTTCCCGTTGTTCATGACCACGAAGATTTTTCCGTCCGCCACCACGGGAGAGGTGATGGTGGAGGCGACCTTCTGGCTCCACGCGACTTTCCCGGACTCCAGGTTCACGCAGCGGTGCTCGCTGTCCTCGAAGAGATACGCGTGGCCTTCGTAAATGACCGGGCTGGACTGCGAGCGCAACGCGTCAGTCGGGTGGTTCCAGAGTTTCTCCGCGCCGGTGGCGGACAGCCGGTAGCCGGCGAAACCAACTTTCGCATCCCGCGAGAGCACCACCACGCGGTCGCTGGCAATGGCGGGGGTGGAGTCCCCGCCGCCGGGCGTGGTCCAGAGCACCGCGCCGGTCTTGAGGTCCGCGCCGGCGAGCTCGTTGCGGCTGTTGCAGACGAGGAGGGTCTGGCCGTCCGTGTGCCACGCACTGGGCGAGGAGTTGTTCCCGCTGACCTTGGGCTGCTCCCAGAGTTGCTTGCCCGTGGCGGCATCATAGGCGGCGAGTTTGCCGGCAAGGATGACCACCGCGCCGTCCACGACGAGCGGTGAGGAGCCGGGGGCTTTTGCGGGCAATGGCTGCGACCAGAGGAGCTTTCCGCTCGCGGCGTCCACGGCGTTGAGGTGCGTGCTGCCCATGGCGAAGACGCGGCCGCCAGTGACGCACGGGGTGCTGGAGCAGTTGCGGCCTTTGGGTTCGCCGGGCGTCTTCGTCATCCACAGCGTCTTGCCGGACTTCACGTCGAGGCACACGACGGTGTCCTCGGCCACGCGTTTGCTCGGCGGCACGGCGGCGAGCACGGCGGCCTTCACGTGGTCGGCAAAGCCCTGCTCGTTGACCCACTGCTCGAACTCGGCCTGCGAGGCAAAGGGTTTTTCCACGCGGGCCTGGAGTTTCTCGTAGTCACCGAGCGGGATGGCGAGTTTCCCTTTCTTGAAGCGCCCGCTGACGAAGCCGCTAAAAAGCTGGCGCTGCTTCTTGTCGAGGTTTTCCTCGATGAACTTTTGCGTGAACTCATCGAGCTTCGTGCCGCGCAAGGTGGGCGGGAGGGACTCGCGCGTGGCCTCGATTTTGGCGACCAGTTCCTTGCCGAGGCTGGCGGGGTTTTGGTGGCCGAGCTGCGTGCGCAAGATGAGGTCGGTGAGAGTGCGCGTCTCGCTGGGCTGGTCGCGATGCCACACGACCGACAGGTAAGCCCGTCCACCCGCGACCACCACGCTGCCGTGTCCGCCGTCGTCATCGCTGGGAATCGGCTCGCTCTCCCAGAGCTTGGGCGGGCCGTCGGTGGACCAGGTGCTGGTGAGCGCGGGGCCGCCGGTGAGCGCACCGTTGCGGTCGGGGCCGCGCCACTGCGGCCAGTCGGCGGGAGCGGCGGTAAGCGCGGCGATGGAGGTGAGCAGCGCGAAGAGGGTGGCTGGGCAGAACTGGTTCGACATGCTGGAGGGGCAGACGACGGGGGAGGGGATTGGGCTTCATCGCAGTTGGCGTAAGTCCGCCACAGGCCATTCAATGCGCAGCACTGGACAAGGGATGGTTAGCCTGATGGTTGCCAGTTTCCCAGACTGGCGGCGTGAAAGTAGAGAACCAGCTAGGCGAGCAACCAACGGAAGCGCGGTGTCCTGCCCACGACTGGCTCGCGTCGGCGGTGCGATGGTGCATCGTGGCTGCGGGCACGCTTGGGGCCGTGGCGATGATGTCGTGCGCCACTCCCTCGCGCACGGTGGTGACGCCGCTGTCCATCCCGGGCGCGGAATTCGTGGGCAACGAGAACTGCGCGCAGTGCCACGCGGAGCTGGTCCGGGACTTCAAGACCTCCAGCCATGCGCGGCTACAGGCCAAGGGCACCAACGCAATGCACCTTGGCTGCGAAGCGTGCCACGGTCCCGGCAGCCTCCATGCGCAGGCGGGAGGCGGTCGGCAGAACATTCTCAATCCGCGCCGCGATTCGGAGACGTGCTACCAGTGCCATCTCGACAAGCGCGGTGAGTTCAGCCTCCCGCACCACCATCCCGTGCCCGAGGGCAAGATGAGTTGCGCGGACTGTCATCATCCCCACAAGGGTTCGGCCATTGCGGGCGGCGGCACGCAACTGGCTACCGAGCGCGACACCTGCGGGAAGTGCCACACGGCGCAGATGGGCCCGTTCGTCTTCGAGCACGAGGCGATTCGTGAGGGCTGCACCACCTGCCACAGGCCGCACGGCTCGGTGAACCGCCGGATGCTCACCGAACGCAACTCGACGCTCTGCCTGAAGTGCCACTTCCAGCAGCAGACGGCACCGGGCGTTGTGGTCATCGGCGGTCGCAATCACGTGGGCTCCATGGCCCGGGGAAGCTGTTTCAGCGGAGGCTGCCACGAGCAGGTGCATGGTTCCAACATCGGCTCTTCACTGCGGTTCTGAATGGAGTGCGCCATGAAGACAATCGAACATTCCCAAAGAAAGAGGGTCGCCAGCCGGGCTCTGTCCGCGCTGTTGCTCGCCCTTGCGGTGTGGTCGGGACCGCAGGCCGAAGCCCAGACGGCCGCGACCAACCAGGTTGCCGGGCCGAAGCAAGCGGCCGAGGCCGCTCCCGCCGAGGAGCCGGTCAACTGGATCACGCTCGGTCTCGGCGGCGTGTCCACCAGCGGCAACCGCGCGCAGTTCCAGGAGCGTTGGGGCCGGAAGCAGGGTGTGCTCGGCGGATTGCAGGACTTCCACTACGAGTTGATGTTCGGGCAGAAGGGGATGTTGGAACTGGACGGCCGGGCCGTGTATGGCGGGGAGGATTACGCGATGAAGCTCCAGGTGGTGGATCCGGACCGAGGGTTCTTCCGGGCCGGGTTCCGGCAGTTCAGGACGTGGTATGACGGCAGTGCCGGATATGTCCCGGCCACCGGCGGATTCATCTCGCTGGGCAGCGACGAATTGAGCCTCCGGCGTGGTGAGATCTGGGTCGAGGGCGGGCTGACCCCGCCGGACGGGCCGATGCTGACGCTGAAGCTGTCCCGCGAATATCGCAAAGGCACGAAGGACTCGCTCATCTGGGGAGATTCAACGCAGGGAGGCGTGACGCGTGGCATGGTGCCCAGCTTCCGGGAGCTCGACGAGATCCGGAACCGCGTCCTGGCAGACTTGAGGCACTCGGTGGGCAAGTCGGACTTCGGCATCGGCCTCCGTCTGGACCTGGTGGACAACGACAGCAAGTTCAAGGAGCGGCGGACCCCCGAAGCGGCGGGCGTGGGCAACCGGTATGTCACGCAGCGCGACGTGTTCGAGTCGGACTTGCTCAACATCCGGGCGTTCACGGAGACGCGGCTCAATGACCAGACCCTGTTGACCAGCGGCTACTCTTACACGCGGATGGACACGGACCTCGGCGGGAGCCGGATCTACGGGGCGGCCTTCGATGCGCCCTACTCGCCAGCCTACGTTGACAGCGGCTATACCAGCCTCTCCGGCGGATCGATAGTGGATCAGTATGTGATGAATCTTGCCCTGCGCCTGGAGCCGTTTCCCGGTTTCGTGATTGTTCCTTCTTTGCGCGCCGAGAAAATAGACACCGGCGACAATTCCACCTACAGCGTCGCGAATGTACCCACGGGCATCACGCGGGTGCAAAGCGGCTTCCTGACCGTTTCCGAGGCTCTCGAAGCGCGGTTCACCGGCTTTACCAATTGGGTCCTCTACGCCCGGGGTGAATGGTCCGAAGGGGACGGCTACCTGCGCGAGCAGAGCACGCCGGTCATCCTGAGAAGCACGGACTCCGAGCGCTTCACGCAGAAATACACCCTGGGCGCCAACTGGTATCCGCTGCGACGGCTGCACTTCTCGGGGCAGTATTACCACAAGACGGCCGACAACGATTACACGCACCTGACTGACTCGACAGCCAACACACTTGGTGCCGGCAACCGCTACCCGGCCTTCCTCCGCGAGCACAGCTTCCAGACCGACGACCTGAATCTCCGGGCCACCTGGCGGCCTCGGCCGAACGTCACGTCGGTGACGCGTTACGACTACCAGATCTCCACCATCAACACGCGCGGCGACAATCTGGGCAGCGTTGAGAGCGGGGTGACCACCGCGCACATCGTCAGCCAGAACCTGACTTGGGCGCCGTGGTCAAGGCTCATAATGCAAGGCACCTTCAGCTACGCACTGGACAGCTCCACCAGCCCGGTCAGTTCGCTCACGGGCGCGGCCGCCGGCTTGGTGACCGACGCCCGGAACGACTACTGGCAGGCCACCGCAACGGTGACTTTCATCGTGGATGACAAAACCGACCTGCTCGCGAGCTACTTCTACTATCGCGCCAACAACTTCATCAACAACTCCAGCATCAGCATGCCCTACGGCACCAGCGCCAATGACCACACCGTCAATGTTGGGCTCACCCGCAACTTCAGCAAAACCGTCCGCGGCTCGTTGAGCTACGGCTACTTCCGGCACCGCGATGAAACCTCCGGCGGATTCGACAACTACGACGCCCACCTAGTCTTCTCCACCATCACCTACCGCTTCTGAACCGTTCCCCTACTCATCCCATGAAAACCAAAACCCTCCTTCTCCTGACCACGGCGTTGCTGATGGTCGGAACCTCCACTCTGCGCGCCGCCGACGTCGCGGAGAACTGGACCAAGCATTGCGGCTCCTGCCACGGCGCGGACGGCACGGCCAAGACCAAGGCCGGTCGCATGGCCGGCGCGAAAGACCTGACCGACGCCGCCTACCAGAAGCAGTTCACCGACGAACAAATGCTCCAGCGCCTGAAGGACGGCGTCACCGACAAGGGCAAGGAGAAGATGAAGCCTTTCAAAACCGTGCTCACCGACGAGGAACTGAAGGCGCTCGTCGCGAAGGTCCGGACGTTTGCGAAGTAGCCGCCCCTCGGGCCGGAAGCAGCGCGTCGGGCCGGTCGGTCTGCAACCCTTCGACCGAATGAACGAGAACCAGAAAACCTCGGCGGTGGTGACGGGCCTGACGGTTCTGTTCACCGGGATGGTGCTGGCCTTCTGGATGACCGCGCGAGGCGGCACGGTGGTTGCGCACAAACCATCTGCGCCCGTCCCTGTCTTCACCAACACCGCCACCGTGCGGCTCTCGGTGGCAGAGCTGACGAAGTCCGGCGGCGACGTGTCCGGACTGGACTGCTACGCCTGCCACACCAAGGACAAGCCGGTCGCGCCGAAGTTTGATGCGGCGGGCGTCCTGATTCCCTCGGTCGCCCATCGCGACGTGGTCTTCTCGCGCATGAATTGCGCGGCCTGCCACGCGCCGGAGGAGAAGGTGGAGCTGAAGTTCGACGCCGAGGGGAAAATCATCACGCCGCCTGCTCACGCCAACGACGTCGCGCGGCATGGGCGCACCATCGGCAACGACCACTGCTTCAACTGCCACGACCCGGCAAACCTCACAGAGTTGCGCACGGCCGGCGGCAAGAAGCTCAAGCTCACTGAGAGCACGATGCTGTGCGCGAGCTGCCATGGCCCGAGCTATCGCGACTGGGAGTCGGGCGTTCACGGGCGACGCAACGGCTTCTGGAACGCCAAGCTCGGCGCGGCTGACCGCAAGGACTGCACGTCCTGCCACGACCCGCACGCGCCCATGCTGCCGCTCATGAAAACTCTGCCGCCGCCCGACCGCGCGGACTTGAAAGGACACTGACATGGCTGCGAACACTTCATTGCCTAACCTCGCCGCGCCGCCGCCCCCGGAGGGCACGAGCCGCCGCAGCTTTCTACGCGCCTCCGCCGCCGTCGCGTCCGGCTTGGCGGCGATGGCTGCGAGCCTCGCGCCCTTGCGTGAGTTGAGCGACTTAGGCTCGGTCGAGGAGTTCCTGCAAAACCACTACAAGGAGCTCACGCCCGTCGAGATGGAGCAGGCGCTCGCGCGCATCCGCCGCGAGGTCGAGAAGCAATACGGCCTGCGTCCGCACGTGCGCGACCTGCGGCCGATGGATGGCGTGGAGTTCGTGTATTGCCTGAACCTCACGCGCTGCATCGGCTGCCGGAAGTGCGTCCACGCGTGCGTCGCAGAGAACAACCAGTCGCGCAGTCCGGAGATTCAATACATCCGCGTGCTCAAGATGCCCAACGGCACCTTCGACATGGAAAAGGGCGACCACCACTACGCAACGCCGACCGTGCCGGAGAAAGGCTTCTTCTACATGCCGGTGCAGTGCCACCAGTGCAAGAACCCGCCCTGCGTGAAGGTCTGCCCGGTGGACGCCACGTGGCAGGAGAGCGATGGCATCACGGTGATTGATTACGACTGGTGCATTGGCTGCCGCTACTGCGAGGCTGCCTGCCCCTATTTCGCGCGTCGGTTCAACTTCGCCGAGCCGAAGATTCCGAAAGAGCAAATCAATCCCGACATGGCGTATCTGGGCAACCGGCCGCGCCACAAGGGCGTGATGGAGAAGTGCCATTTCTGCATCCAGCGCACGCGCGCGGGCAAGTATCCCGCCTGCCTCGAAGTCTGCCCGACGGGCGCGCGCAAGTTCGGCAACATTCTCGACCCGGCGAGCGAGGTCTCGCAAATCCTCCGGCACAAGCGGGTGTTCGTGCTGAAGGAGGAGGTCGGGACGCTGCCGAGGTTCTTCTACTACTTCGACGTATGACCCGGTCGATGAAAAACTTTCTGAGCTTCCTTGGGCGCTGCGGCCAGCTCGCGTGCGAGGGCGACTGGCGCTACTACGCTTGGACCGGCGCGCTCTTCGCCCTCTGCCTCGTGGGACTCAACGCCTATGCGCGGCAGTTTGCCCACGGCCTCGCGGTCACGGGCATGACCGACCAGGTGGCGTGGGGAGTTTACATCGCGAACTTCACCTTCCTCGTTGGCGTGGCGGCGGCGGCGGTGATGCTCGTCATCCCGGTTTACATCTACAAAAATGAGGAGCTTCACGACCTCGTCATCTTCGGCGAGTTGCTGGCCATCGCGGCGATTCTGATGTGCCTCGCTTTCGTGATGGTGGATCTGGGCCGGCCCGACCGCTTCTGGCACATGATTCCCGGCATCGGGAAGTTCAACTTCCCCGGCTCGCTCCTGAGCTGGGATGTCATCGTGCTCAACGGCTACCTCGCGCTGAACATCTACGTCTGCGCCTACCTGCTCTACTGCCGCTACGCGAAGCAGCCGCCCAACAAGTGGCTTTATCTGCCGCCCATCTTCATCGGCATCGTGTGGGCTATTTCCATTCACACGGTTACAGCGTTCCTCTACGTCGGCCTTGGCGGGCGGCCGTTCTGGAACTCGGCCATCATCGGCCCGCGCTTCCTCGCGTCCGCGTTCACGGCGGGGCCGGCGCTCATCATCCTCGCGCTGCAAATCGTGCGGCGCATCACCGCGCGCGCGGCCGACGAGACACCTTCGGCAACCGACGCCAACGCACAATCCATGCGGCCTGCGTCCGTCGTGGACTTGGCCCTGCTCGGAAAATTTCTCCCCGAGTTCGATTCTGTTTCCGACGAAGCCCGGCAGCACTTGCTCGCAAGCGGCACGGTGCTTGAAGTTCCGACGGCGCACACTTTCCTCCGGCAAGGCACGCGGGGCGAAGGGGCTTACTTCGTCCTCAATGGCCGCGTCGCCGTGAACCGCGAGGACAGCGGCCGGCTCCGCACCGTGCGCACGCTCGGGCCGGGTGAGCAGTTCGGCGAGATTTCCGCGCTCAACGGCACGCCGCGCACCGCCACCGCCGTGGCCGAGGAGCCCAGCCGTGTGCTGCGCGTGCCCGCCGAGGCACTCCGGCAGTTGATGAAGACTCCCGAGTTGGAGCGGGTCATCCGCGCCCGGATGCACGACCGGCTGATGATCAGCGACCGCGCGTTGCTGACGCTCCGGCACATCGTGCAGGTGGCGATGATCATCAACGTGTTCCTGCTCGGCAACGAGGTCTTCAAGGAGTTCTACACGGGCAACCTCCACGTCAGCTCCGCGACCTACCTCTACTTCGGCCTGCACGGCCATCACGCGCTCGTGCCGTGGATCTGGACCGCCATCGCCTGCAACCTGACAGCGCTCGTCCTGCTCCTGCTGCCCATCACAACCAGCCTCAAGTGGCTGGATGTCGCGTGCGTGCTCGCCATTGTCGGCATCTGGATCGAGAAGGGCATGGGCTTGGTCATCCCCGGCTTCATCCCGTCGCCGCTCGGCGAGATTGTGGAATACTCGCCGACGTGGAACGAAACGCTCGTCTGCTTTGGCATCTGGGCGTTCGGCCTGCTCATCTACACCGTCCTGCTCCGTGTCGCTGTGCCGATCCTGCAAGGCCGCTTCACCCGCGCCACCTAGCCATGGCAACTCAACTCACCGCCGAAGACGCCCGCCAGTCCCTCCGCGACCACGTCGCTGCAAAGGGAGCCAAAGTCCGCGCCAAGTTCGGCCCGCATATCGGCTGGGCGGAGATCAACCAACTCCTCAGCGACCGGAAGTTTGTGCGCTACCCGTGCGCCATCGCGTTCGATGCCACGCCGCTTCAGCCAGACGAGTTCGCCTATCCTGAACCACTTGGATCAAGCCCTGACGCCGGCTTCCGCATCTGCATCCACCCACGCTTCGAGGCGGACTTGGACGCGGTGCCGGCGCTCGTGCTCTATCAATTGGTCGCCGTGAACTACGGTGATTTCGCCACCGCCGAGGACGCCGAGACGTTCGGCGCCGCCGCGCTGGGACGGAGCCGAGAGGAGTATTACCAGCGCCTTTGCGCTTGCGCGGACATGGCCAGTGCCGGCGACTTGCAGTCGCCGTTTTGAGTGCATCAACGCATAGGCGGCGACTGCAAGTCGCCGGCACGGGCGGTGGGCAAGGGCGTTGCGTCGCCTTCGGTTTTCACTTCTAATCGCGCCATGCCAACACCCGTCATCACCATTGCCCAGATGCGCGAGTGGGAGCGGGCGACTTGGGCGACCGGCGTGTCCGAAGAGTCCGTGATGCGGCAGGCGGGCGCGGCGGTGGCGAAAGTCGTGCTGCGGAGGTCTCGCCCCGGCGCGGCGGTGCTGGTGCTTGCGGGCAAGGGGCACAATGGAGACGACGCGCGCTTTGCCGCCGAGGGATTGCTTGGGCGCTCGGTGCGGATTGTGAACGTCACCGATCCGGCAGCAGCGGTCGCGGAGGTGAAATGCTTTTCCGGTGCGCTCATCGTGGACGGACTCTTGGGCATTGGCCTGAGCCGCCCCCTGGCAGACGACTGGCTGAGGCTGGTGGCGGCGTTGAACGACTCGCGCGTTCCGATTCTTGCGGTGGATGTGCCGTCGGGCTTGGACGCGGACACGGGTGAGCCGCTCGGCGACGCGGTGCGCGCGACGGTGACGGTGACGTTCGGCGTGATGAAGCAAGGATTGCTGCGCGCGACTGCCGCTCCGTTCACCGGGCGGCTGGAGGTGGCGGCGGACATCGGCCTCGTTCCGTGTCCGTTCGAGTCGGAGTTGAACTGGACCTTGCCGGAAGATTTTGCGGGCTTTCCACCGCCACGCCCCGTGGACGGGCACAAGGGGACGTTCGGTCATCTCGCCATTTTCGCCGGCAGCCTGGGCTATCACGGCGCGGCGGTGCTGGCGGCGCGCGGTGCGCTGCGGGCGATGCCGGGGCTCGTGAGCGTGTTCACGACGGAGCGGGCGTATCCGGCGGTGGCAGCGCAGCTCGCACAACCCATGGTTCATCCGTGGATGGCGGGCGTTAAGTTGCCGGCATCCTGCTCGGCGGTCTTGTTTGGCCCTGGTCTGGCAGGTCCGGATGTGCCGGAACGGCTGCGGAGCGATCTTGCAGGCCTCTGGAGCGAGTCACCGCTGCCGGTTGTTGCGGACGCGAGTGCGCTGGCGTGGTTGCCAACGGGGCGGACGCCCCCGGACGCGGTGCGCGTGGTCACACCGCATCCGGGCGAGGCGGCGGGGATGCTGGGCAGGACAACTGTCGAGGTGCTGGCTGATCGGGGCCGGGCGGTGCGCGAAATTTCCCGCTCGCGGGGCGGTGGTTGGGTGGTGCTGAAAGGCCGCCACACGCTGGTGGGCCGCGCGGAGGGCGACTTGTTTCTGAATTCCTCTGGCAATCCGCAGCTTGGCCAGGGCGGCAGTGGTGATGTGCTGGCGGGGTATCTCGCCGGCGCGTTGGCACAGCCGCTCCTGCGTGCGGACCTCGGCTTGGTGGTCCGGCAAGCAGTTTGGGCGCACGGTCATGCGGCGGACGTGCTTTCCGACCGGCAAGGAGTGTGGATGATGATGGACTTGGTGGATGCGTTGGGGAATACCGCTCGGGTGGGCTTTACCTGAGCTTGCTTGTCGCTGCCCGCTTCACCGGGCTGAGGTGCGGTGCGGAAGTGCCGGCGCGGGAAAATGAGCGGCGTCTCCTTCGTGAAGTTCCACCTTGAAATGACTTGCCCCACCTTTGACGCCCATCTACGCTCCAGCCCCGTCACGCATAGTGCATGTTGTCCCAACTTAAAAGCCTCTTCTCCAACGATATCGGCATAGATCTCGGGACCGCGAATTCCTTGGTTTACGTGCGCGATCAAGGAATCGTCCTCCGGGAACCCTCCGTGGTGGCCATTCAAGCCGGAACAACCAACGTTCTGGCCGTGGGCGAGGAAGCCAAGCGCATGCTCGGCCGCACCCCCGGCAATATCGTTGCCATCCGGCCCATGAAGGACGGCGTCATCGCCGACTTTGAGATCACCGAGGCGATGCTGCGGCATTTCATTCAGAAGGTGCATCACCGCAAGCTGATTGCCCCTCGGGTGGTCGTGGCGGTGCCTTCCGGCATCACCGAAGTGGAGCGGCGCGCGGTGAAGGACTCGGCGACGCATGCCGGAGCCCGCGAGGTTTATTTGATCGAGCAGCCCATGGCGTCGGCCATCGGAGTGGGGCTGCCGGTGCATGAACCGGCCGGCAACATGATCGTGGACATCGGCGGGGGCACCTGTGAGATCGCGATCATCTCGCTGGCCGGCATCGTCTTCAGCCGCAGCCTGCGGGTGGGCGGGGACGAGTTTGACGAGACGATCGTGCTGCACATGAAGCGCACTTACAATTTGATGATTGGCGAACGGACCGCGGAGGAAATCAAAATCCGCATTGGTTCAGCCTTTCCGCTGGAGCAGGAACTCACAATGGAGGTCAAGGGCCGCGACTTGAGCGCGGGTTTGCCCAAGACCATCACCATTCGCTCAGAAGAGATTCGCGAAGCCTTGAAGGAACCGCTTTCGAGCATCTTGGAGTCTGTCCGCATCACCCTCGAACGTTGCCCCCCAGAATTGTCCGCGGACTTGATTGACCGCGGGATTGTGATGGCGGGTGGCGGAGCGTTGTTGCGGAACATTGACCGGCTGGTCGCGCAGGAGACGGGCTTGCCCGTGCATATTGCCGACGACCCGCTGACCGCCGTTGCCGAAGGCACCGGGCGCGTCCTCCAAGAGCTGCAGTTCCTCAAGCGCGTAGCGACCTCCAGCCAGGGTTGATCCGTTCGCCCGCATCGTCTGCGGGCCATGCTGCGCAAGCCGCAATACATCGCGCTGATAGTCATAGCGCTGACGGGGCTGATACTTCTCAGCCTCTCGGAAGCTGTTGCCAGCCGGGTCAAGCTGGGCGTTACCAGCTTGTTCCTCCCCTTGTTTGGCGCGACCGAGACCACCCAGGCCGCGGCTCGCCGGGCCGGCAACCTGATGGTTCCCCGGTCCGATCTCATCCGTGAGCTGGAGCAGCTCCGGGCCGAGAAGCAAAAGCTGGAGTTCACTCTGGCACAGACACAAGAGGCGGGGCGGGAGAACGAACGGCTGCGCCGGCTGGCTGGCCTCTCGACGCGGCCGGGATGGAAGCTCAAACCTGCCCGCGTCATTGCCCGCGATCCCGCCAACTGGTGGCGCACGGTGTTCATCGACCTGGGCAGCAAGGACGGCGTGCGCGTGGACCTGCCGGTGGTCACGCCGGAGGGCCTGGCCGGCCGGGTTTCCGCGGTTGGCACCAGCCGTTCACAAGTCGTCCTCCTTGGGGACCAGACCTGCCGCGTCGCCGGCATGGTGCGGGAAACCGCCGAGAACGGCGTCGTGATCCCCTACCCGCAGGATCCTTCGATTGTTACGCTCACCTATCTCTCGCGCGGAAGTGCGGTGAAGCCCGGGCAGACGATCACCACGAGCGGGTTGGAATTGAAGCCCGGCCACCATGTGCTCACCAGCGGCCTCGGCGGAGTTTTCCCAGCCGGCATCCGCATCGGCGAAATCGTGGATGTGCGCAGCGATGGCTTCGGGCTCTATCAATCTGCCCGGGTGCGGCTGGCGGTGAACCTCAACGCCCTCGAACACGTGTGGGTGGTGGCCCAATGAACCGCCTCGAACCCATCTTCACTCTGATCGCTGCGTGGCTGGCCGTGGCGTTCGAGATTTCCTTCCCCGGCTTCCGGCAACTGCTCGGATTCCAGATCAGCCTGCTGCCGGCGCTGATGGTTTACGTGGCGCTGTCCAGTTCCGTGCCGAGGATTTTGCAACTCGCGTTGTTTGGCGGCGTGGCCATCGACGCCTTCTCGGCCAACCCCCTCGGCATCAGCTCCCTGGCGCTCGCAGCCACCGGCATGCTCCTGCATCACAATCGCGACCTGGTCCTGCGGGATCAGGCCTACGCCCAGGTGGCCATGGGTTTGCTGGCCACGGCATTGGTCCCCGCGTTGGTGGTGTTGGCGTTGACGAACACGCAGCACCCGGTGGGGCTGACCTGGCGGTTGGTGGGCCAATGGCTGGGCGCGGCGCTGGCCGGCGGCATCTGCACGCCGTTCGTGTTCCGTTGGTTCGCGCTGCTGAACCGGTGGTTCAGTTACCAAGCCCTGCCGGAGTCGCACTTCCGTGACACCCGGCAGATCAAACGCACCCGAATTTGAAGCCGATGCTTGCCGCCTGACTCATGCTCGTTTTCGACCAACTTAGAAAGCAGGACACCCAGCTCCGCCTCGTGGCGGTGGCGCTGGCGGGCGGGTTCGGCATTCTGCTGGCGGGGCTTTGGTATGTGCAGATTTTCTCCTCGAAGCGCTTTTCCGAAAGCCTGGAGGATCAAGCCGTCCGCACCGTGCGCATCCCGTCGGTGCGCGGCAAGGTCTTGGATCGGCACCGCCAGCCGCTGGCCGAGAACCGCCCGACCTACAACGTGGAATTGTATCTCGCCGAGCTGGGCCGGCACTTTCAGGCCGAGTATCAGCGGATTCGTCCAGCGAACGCCCGGCTTACGCGGGCGGAGCGCGAGCGGCTGGAATGGACCGCCCGCTATCAGGTGGTGAGCAACATCACCGCGCAAGTCGGAGAATGGTTGCAGCAACCGCGCGTGATTGACCAGCGCCTGTTCCAACGCCACTACAACGAGGTGCGCGCCCTGCCGATCTCGATTCTGCAGAACCTGAACGCCACGCAGGTGGCGCGTTTTGCGGAGCGTCCGGGCGTGTTTCCCGGGCTCGAACTCGAAATCCAACCGTTGCGGGTTTATCCGCAAGCCGCGCTGGCGGCGCATGTTCTGGGCGCGCTGCGGCGCGATGACAGTTCGCAGGAGGAGGAGGACGCCTTCTATCATTACCGGCTCCCGGACTGGAAAGGGATCACGGGCATCGAAGGGATCTACGACGTGCAGCTTCGGGGCACCGCCGGCACGAAGTCCATGACCGTCAACCGCCTTGGCTACCGGCAGCAGGAAACCGTGCTGCGCGCCCCCGAACCGGGTGACAACCTCATTCTCACGCTGGACCTCAAGCTCCAGCAGGCCGTGGAGCGCGCGCTCCACACCCCGATGTTTGGCGCCCAGACACGCGGGGCGGCGGTGGTCCTGGACGTGCAGACCGGCGATGTGCTGGCCATGGCTTCGGCTCCGACCTATGAGCCCGAGCGCTTCATGGGCCGGATCACCGATGAAGATTGGGCCGCGCTCAATGATCCCGTGCAGCGTCCCTTGCTCAACCGTGCCACGCAGGAAAATTACCACCCCGGTTCCATCCTCAAGATGCTCACCGGGTTGGCGGCGTTGGAGATGGAAGCCATCGATCCCCGGGCCACCTTCAACGTGGAGGCGGACCCCAGCCGACCCGGCCGGGGCTGCATTCATGTGGGCAAGCGGAAGATTGAGGACACTGCTCCGCCTGGCCCCTACAACTTCAAGAAGGCCTTGGTCCACTCCTCCAACTCCTATTTCATCCACCACGGACTCAAGCCGGGCGTGTTGCAGAAGATGATCATGCTGGGACAGAAGCTCCACCTGGGCGAGCGCACCGGCATTCTGCCACGCCAGGAAACGGCCGGTGATTTCCCCGGCCAGGATGACTTGGTGCGGCACTGGCAGTTTGGTGACACTGCCAATCTCTGCATCGGGCAGGGCCGGGTCTCGGCGAGTCCGCTCCAGATGGCCGTGATGACGGCCGCGATAGCGAACGGCGGCAAAGTCTTCTGGCCGCGCCTGCTGATCCGGCTTGAGCCCGCAGATCCGCAATCCACCGAGCGCGCGGCGGAACAGCCTCCCCGGATCCGGGATAATCTGGGGGTGAAGGCTGAGAATCTCCGCCTCGTGCGGGAGGCCATGCTCGCGGACGTGGAAGAGCCGGGCGGCACCGGGCGTGAAGCGGCCGTGCCGGGCTTGAAGATCGGCGGCAAAACCGGAACGGCCGAGGTGGAGCGTGCCGGCAAGATGGTGGACAAGACCACCTGGTTCACCTCGTTCGCCCCGGTGGAGCAGCCCAAGTGGGCCGTCGTGGTGATGGTGGAAAGCGGTGCCTCGGGCGGCAAGACCTGCGCGCCCGTGGCCAAGAAGATTTACGAGGCGCTGGTGAGGCGGGAGCGCGAACTGGGGGGCAGGGGAGCCGCCCTGGCTTTGAACCATTGATGAAACCAACTGCCCAAAGCTGAATGTTTGCCCGCCCCACCATTGACGAAAAGCCCGCCCGGATTGACTGGGTGCTCGTCTGCGCCCTGCTCGGGCTGATGGTGCTGGGGGCGATGTTCATCCACTCGGCGCGCTACGCCACCGAGTCCGGCGCGGGTGTGCCGTGGTTCAAGCAGTATCACGTCAAGCAGATCATCTACTACGCGATGGGGCTGGGGGCGATGGCTGCGATGTGTGTCATTCCCTACCAGACACTGGTCCGCTGGTCCTATGTGGCCTACTGGGGCAGTCTGCTGCTGCTGCTGCTCGTGCTCATCCCGCACATCGGGGCCATGCGGTTCGGGGCCCGGCGCTGGATTGATCTGGGCGTGTTCCAGCTCCAGCCCTCGGAGATTGCCAAGATCGCCTTCATCCTTGCCTTGGGGAATTTTCTGGCCCGGCCGCTCGATGAACTGAAACTTCCCGTCATCTTCTGGCGGGCGCTGGGCATGTTGGGCCTGCCCTTCGCACTCATCTTCGTCGAGCCGGACTTGGGCTCGGCCTTGGTGCTGATTCCGACCGGTTTTGTGATGATGTTCGTCGCCGGCATCCCGGCGAACTACCTGCGCCGCTTCCTGGGCGGCTCGGCGCTCATCGTCGTTTTGATTTTGGTGGATGTGCTGTTTGCACCTCCGAACTGGCGGTTCAAGCTGGAGGACTACCAGCGCCGCCGGTTGCTGGTCTATTTCGGCATGGACGCCAAACATTTCGCTCCGCCCAACGCCACGGCGGCGGAGCTGCAGAAGGCCCGTGTTCAGGAGCGCAACGACTCTTACAACGTCGAACAAGCGCTCATCTCGGTCGGCTCCGGCGGGCTGACCGGGAAGGGCTGGCGGCAAGGGACCCAGAATGTCTTGGGCTACCTGCCGCGCGCCGTGGCTCACAACGACTTCATCTTCTCCGTGCTTGCCGAGGAGAGTGGATTCGTCGGGAGCATGGTTGTGCTCTCGCTCTACGGGGTGGTTCTGTTCGCCGGAATCAGAATCGCCGGCCAGGCGCGCGACCGCCTGGGGAAAATGATGGCGGCCGGAGTGGTCACGCTCCTGTTCAGCCACATGTTCATCAATATCGGCATGAACATTCGTTTGATGCCCGTGACAGGTGTGCCACTGCCGCTGCTCTCTTACGGCGGGACTTCAGTGATTTGCACCCTGGTCGCCGCGGGCCTTTTGCAAAACATCTACCTGCACCGCAGGTCCTACTAACCATGAGTGATCGTTTCTCGAATCGCCGCCGCACGCACCGTTTCCGGCCGCCCGGCGGTTTGAATCCCAACGCCAAACCTGATCGTGCCGCCCTGCTGGCCCGCGCCGCTGCCAAGGGCAACGCCCCGGAGAAACTCAGCGGCGAGGAGTCCGTCTTCTCGGGCGCCCGCCATGAGCACGAAATCCGCCGCTCGGAAAATCTCGCCGCCGGCCTCCCCGCCGAGGGCGAAGCCGCCCCCGCCGCCAAACCGGCCGGCCGGCATGACTATCGCGAGCCGAACATGGAGACGCCCGAGGAAGTCAACGCCGAGGAGGGCGAGTTCCAGCCGGTCGAGGTCAAGGAGCGGCCCAAGGGCATCCTGGCCACCATCAAGCACGCCGCCCAAAAGGTCGTCACCAAGGTCAAGAGGCTCATGAAGCCGGAGAAGAAGCTCCACAAGGAAGTCATCATCAACGCCGAGTCGCTGGAGACGCGCGTCGCGGTGAGCGAAGACGGCCGGCTCGAGGAGTTCACCATCGAGCGCACCACCGAGGAACGCCTCGTGGGCAGCATCTACAAGGGCAAGATCCGCAACCTCGAAGACGGGCTGAAGGCCGCCTTCGTGGACATCGGCTTCGAGAAAAACGCCTTCCTCCACTACTGGGACATCGTGCCCAGCAACCTCGACAGCGGCGTCGAAGTGGTCGAGCGCGAGAAGAAATCCCCGCCCAAGGAACGCCCCAAGGTCACGCAGAAGGACATCCCCAAGCTCTACCCCAAGGGCACCGACATCATCGTCCAGGTGACCAAGGGCCCCATCGGCACCAAGGGACCGCGCGTCACCACGCACCTCGCGCTCCCGGGCCGCTACCTCGTGCTGCTGCCCAACTCCGATCAGTCCGGCATCTCGCGCAAGATCGAGGATCATGAGGAGCGGCAGCGCCTCAAGAAGATCCTCCGTGAGCTCGACATCCCCGAGGGCATGGGCGTCATCATCCGCACGGCGGGCGAGGGCCAGCTCAAGCGCTACTTCATCCGCGACCTCGCCTTCATGCTGGAAGAGTGGAAGGCCGTGCAGGAACGCATCGAGAAGCAGGGTTCAGCCACGTGCGTCTTCCAGGAGCCCGACCTCATCGAGCGCACGGTCCGCGACTTCCTCACCGAGGATGTCGAACGCATCGTCATTGACGACAGCAAGCAGTTTGACCGCATCCAGGGGATGATTGGCAAGGTGTCCAAGCGCTCCATCGCCAAGGTGAAACTCTACAACGAGCCGCAGCCCGTCTTCGACCGGTTCGGCATCTCGCGCCAGTTGGAAGCCGCCTTCTCCCGGCAGGTCCATCTCAAGAGCGGGGCCTACCTCGTCGTGGACGAGACTGAGGCGTTGGTGGCCATCGACGTCAACACCGGCAGCCACAAGAGCGCCGAGAAGGACAAGGAGCAGACCATCACCAAGGTCAACCTCGAGGCCGCTGAAGAAATCTGCCGCCTCCTGCGCCTGCGCAATCTGGGCGGCCTCATCGTGCTCGACTTCATTGACATGCGCCACCGCCGCGACCAGCAGAGCGTTTACCAGCGCATGAAGGACGGCCTCAAGCGCGACAAGGCCAAGACGCACATCCTGCCCATCTCCCAGCTCGGCCTGCTGGAGATGACCCGCCAGCGCCACACCGAGAGCGTCCGCTCCACCGTTTATCACGACTGCCCCTACTGCAAAGGCCGCGGCAAGGTGAAGAGCGCCCTGACCATGAGCGTGGAGATCCAGCGCAAGCTCCAGGAAATCCTCAAGAAGCGCCCGCGCGACGAGAGCGACTTCCAGCTCCGCATCATCTCGCACCCGACCGTGCTGGAACGGCTGCGCAAGGAGGACGAGCAGATCCTCATCGAGATGGAGAAGAAATTCTTCGGCAAGCTCACCTTCCGCGCGGACCCGACCTTCCACGCCGAGCAATACAAGGTGCTCAACGCCGTCACCAACGAGGAACTGGCCAGCGCTGGCGGCTGAGTTCCTGCACCTGCAAGTTTTTGGAACGGCCCGGTTGCACTCGCCGCCGGGCCGTTCAGCTCGGGGCAACGCTGCCCTTTGACGCCCCGCCCGGTCGCCTTGCTCTCGCTGCGTTCACATCAACCTAAAGGCTGTAGTTGTGCCCAGGAAACACACGAAAGACACGAAAGGAGAGGCAGTTGCGAGAGCGGGGACTTTTACCGGGTGGATGGGCGGGTGGGATCGGCCAACGCCCTGTCATTTCGTGTGTTTAGTGTGTTTCGCGGGCTCCAACTGCTGAATCGAGGATGAACCGTCGCCCCATCCAGCGGCTGGCCGATGGCAGTGTGTTGGAGTTCGGCCCGGGCAAGTTCGATGACTGGTGCGTCTTCCTCACGCGGCCCGGCGAGCCCGCTTATGCGCCGTCGGACCGGGAATACTTCGCCGACCTGCGGCACCTCGCCAGCCGGCAGGGCAATCACAAGGTCTATGACGACTTTGTTCAGGTGTTTGACCGCACCGGGCCGGATCTGAACGAGTCGGTGCTCGCTCACATCACCTCCCTCGCAGCGGGTTATCGGCGTGATGCAGTCGTGGCGGAGCGGTTGCTGTGCATCCTGTATGCAGGGATGATCGCCGAGGAGAACAAGGCCAACGCCAAGTTGGGCAAACGCATCAAGCGGCTCGGTGTTTACCAGGTGCTGATCGAGGGCGTGCCACCCGAGGTCGCCGCTGAGTTCAGCAAAGGTCGCCCCTGGCAGGAGCTGGACGCGCAGTGCCAGCGGCGCGGGTTTTAACCCGAACGCCGAAGTTGAACCACGGATGGACACGGATAAACACGGATAAGCAAGATCCAGCCCGGTGAACTGTTCAGCGGCTGACTTTGGGGCTGGGCAAATTTCCAACCACGGTTCGGGGTTCGCTCCCATCCGTGTTCATCGGTGTCCATCCGTGGTTTCTCAATTCTTGCCTCGGAGTTCGGGTTTTAACCCGAACGCCGCAGCCGTGTAGCGTCAGGCATCCCTGCCTGACGTAGAGGGCGGCATCCCTGCCGCCCGGCAGAAACGCCGCCCTGCGCCAGCGGGCCGGGGAATTTCTGCGCGCCTCAGTCGTGCGTGCGGTTGCTTCCGCCGGGCTGGGAAGCCCGGCTCTACCGGCAGGCGGGGATGCCTGCCACTACGGTTCACCTTCGGCGCTCGGGTGGGCCGGGATGAAGCCCCTGATTCATCCGTTAGTCCAACAGCGCGATTGGCAGGCCGGGGCCGGCCGCTGACACCAGTTTTACCACAAATCGGACCGACTATTTCATGGAAGATCCTTGGGCGACAGATTGGGCCATTGCCCATGCGGCCACGCTGGCCCGGAGTTTTCGACACTGGCTCGGGCGGGATTTGTTGCCGCCCGTCACCGACCCGCGCGGCTTTGCCCGCAATATCTTTGAAGCCCCGTTTGTCCTCGTTTCGCACGGCACCCAACCGGACCCGGTGCTCAACTACGGCAACCGCGCCGCGCTCGCGCTCTGGGAAATGTCCTGGGAGGAACTCACCCGCACACCCTCGCGCTACACTGCCGAGCCGGTGGCCCGTGAGGAGCGCGCCCGGCTGCTCGCCCAAGTGACCCAGCACGGCCACATCGCCAACTACTCCGGTGTGCGCATTGCCAAGTCCGGCCGACGCTTCCGCATCGCCGAGGCGGTGGTGTGGAATCTCCTCGATGAACGCGGGGGACATTACGGTCAGGCCGCCTGCTTCGACCGCTGGGAATACCTTTGAAACCAACACACTTCACCAAGTTGCTGAGTTCGCTGGCGGTCACGCTGGCTTTGGTCGCCTGTAAAGAAGAGCCCCGAACGGTGCCCTCCGCTGCGACTCAAACCAATTCACCAGCCGCCATTCCCGCCCCCCGCCCCCCGCTCACGCCCACGACCAGCGCCGCCCACGCGGCGCACATCGTGCTGGTCAGCCTGGATGGCGGCCGGCCGGACTTCCTGCAACAGGCGCAGATGCCCACG
>Ga0255204_1000045_pt1 | contig 41553 bp, 27 predicted proteins | sample Miss_Colum_RepC__2_FD_188418 | JGI IMG/M metagenome (GOLD analysis project Ga0255204, IMG submission 188418) | Freshwater microbial communities from Mississippi River, Louisiana, United States - Miss_Colum_RepC_8h | ecosystem: Environmental > Aquatic > Freshwater > River | place: USA: Louisiana... | reverse complement strand
GCCTCTTCAGCCTGCTGATGACCACCGCCCGCGAATCCAACCGGCTGCGCGAGCTGCTGCCGGAAATTCAAAAGCGCGCCGCCGCCGATCCCGAAAACATCCAGCTCTGGCGGACGCTGGCCGAGCTGGCGCTGGCTGGCGGCGACCAGAAGGCGGCCATCTCGGCCTTGCAGCGCATCGTCGCGCTGGAGCCCAACGACCGCTCGCACCACCAGCGGCTCGCGCAGCTCTACGAGTGGAACGCACGGCCGAACGAGGCGTTCGATCACTACCTCATCGCCCTGCGCCTGCGGGAGCCGTTGGCGATTGAACGCCTGATCGCGCTGGCCCCGGGGTTGTATCGGGACGCCGATCTGGCCAAGGGGTTGGGCGAAGCCGGCGACCTGCTGGACCGGCAGAAGTTCGCGCCCTTCCTCGCCCGGCTGGAGGGGAACATCGGCAACTTCGAGCAGGCCGAGGCGTATTACCGCAAGCTCATCGACGACCCCAAGGCCAGCCTGACCCTGCTCAAGGAATACGCGCAGTTGCAGATGGATCTGGCGCACTACCATCGCGCGCTGCCGGTGCTGCAACGCATCCTGCGCTCGCAGCCGGAGGACGTCCCCACGCTGGGCGCGCTCGCAGAATGTCATTTCCGCCTGAGCGACTACCCGCGTTCGCTGGAAGTTTACCAACGGCTCGTCCGCCTGGCCGCCGACAAGACCAACATCGAAGGCTTCCTCACGCTGGCCGAGAGCATGGGACTCTACGCCGTGGCGGCGGATGGCTTGCAGCTCTGGCTCGAACGCTGGCAGCAGCGCGCCGCCGAGCCCACGGTAAAGGATTACCAGCGGCTGGCTTATTTTCAGGGCGCGGCCAACCGCCCCGAGCGCGTGCGGGAAGCCCTCGAGCAGGCGGTCAAACGCTTTCCCCAGGACACCTCCCTGCGCCGCCAGCTCACCTATGCGCTTTCGGACATGGGCGAGTTCAGCCTGGCCGCCGACGTGCTCCGCCAGCATCCCGAGGTGCGCACGGAGGATGAGCTGGCCAAGTTCTACCTCAGCCTCCTGCTTCAGGCGAAGCGGCTCGCCGACGCCGAGCAGTTCGTGACGCGCGAGCTGACGCCGGAGCAGGTCCACAAGCTTGGGCTGGCCGCCACGGTGGCCAGCGTTTACGAGGCGACCGGCAACTGGCGCGCGGCCATGGGCCTTTACGAGCAGCTCCACCGGCAGAACCCGGAGCAAGTCTCGCACGGGCTGGCCTACGCCCGCCTGCTGGTGCGGGCGGAGCGCGGGCGCGAGGCCATTGTCGTGCTCCAGCGCTACCTCGCAAATGCGGACGCCGCCACGCACGAACTCGCCGCCCAGTTGCTGGCCGGCGTGCGCGATTTCAAACGCGCGGCCGTGCATCAGCGCGCCTACCTGGCCGGCAAACCGCAGGACCCCAGCCGGGCCTGGGGATTTTTGGGTGACATCCTGCTGGCGCGCGGAGACAAACAAGGCGCTCGCGTGGCCTATCAGCGCGCGATTCAAGAAATGCTGCGCCTGCTGGCCCAGCCGTAATGTCCGCAACTGACCACTCTCACTTTATGCAACCACGATTCATGAAACTCCCCTCCGCCGGCGCGCTGGCCGCGCTGCTGTTGGTGGCCGGTGAAGCCAATTCCCCGGCCCAGTTCCAGTTCCTGACGGACGGCCCCAAAACCATGCGGGAGGACTCCCGCCGAGCGCCCGCTGAACGCGAGCCCGCGCCAGCCGAGCCGCGCGAGAAGAAAGGTTTCTTCGGCCGGCTGTTCTCGCGGGAGGAGGAGCCGCCCCGGAACCGAGGCTATTACGAGGACAATCGCACCCCCGTGCCGCCGCCGGCTTACGCCCCGGCTCCCGCTTACGCCGCCCCTTCCGGCACGACGACCTATGTGCGCGACGGAGTTCGCTTCTCGGACCCGCCCCGTGGATTTTCTCCCGCAGTTGCCCCGGCTCCGGCCGTCACTCCCTACGCTGCGCCGGCGGGAGAACCGCAGTGGGTGCCGGTGCAGTCCGGTTTTTCCGGCAGTCCCGCCCGCACTTACGATGCCCGGCCGACGGGCTTCGGTGACCTGCGGTCTGGGACCGACGTCAGCAGCGCGCCGAATCCCACGGTCCGCCCGATGAACAACCAAGGTTATCAGGAGGACGTTCGCTACCGCACGTTGGCGCAACCAAGCTACCCGGCCGTGGGCGCGGAACCCACCACCGTGCGGACGGCTCCACCGCCCGGAGTCGTGCGCCACAACGCCGCCCAAGGCGGGCAGACTTACTATCCTTCCCCGGCCCCGCAATACGCCCCGCCGCAAAATCCGGCGGCCCCGGAGCCTCGTTACCGAACGTCCGCCGGCCAGCCGAGCCGGCTGGATCGCCCGGGGTTCTTCAGCCGGTTGTTTGGTGGATCAGATGAAACTCCGACCGCAGAACCAGGCAACCGCTACAACGTGCGGGAAGGCATCCGCTACACACCCAGTGCGGAGCCGGGTGCCTACCAGGAACGCCCGCTCACCCAGCCCGCCTATCCGCCGGGCTATCAAGCTCCCGCCCCGGCCGCCTGGGGCAGCCCGCCAGCCGCTCCCCCAACCGCCGCACCAGCCTATTCCCAGCCACCCGCCGCGCTGCCGCCCAGTCCAGGCTTTGCGCCCGCCGCCCCGCTCGGCGCACAGGATCCATTCTCCGGCCAGCGCCCGGCCCGTCGCCTGCCAGCCGCTCCGGAGCCGTTTCAACCCGCACCGCCGCAGGACCCGCTCCGTCAGCCGGCCCCGTCTGATTTTCGCACCCCACGCTCCTCGCTGGACGCCGCCCCCGCCTTCCCGGCGGTCGTGCCTCCGGCTCATCTTACCCCGGCGGAACAACGGGTCTTCCAAGCCGGCGTGAAACCGGAGGACCAGCGTTACCTCATGTATCTCTACGCAAAGACCGGCCGCGCGGAGATGGCCGAACCGCTGGCCCAAGGCATCCTCGCCCGCGACACCACCAATCACGAGGCGCTGCTGGCCATGAGCGCCGCGTTTGTGGAACGCAAGCAGCCGGACAAGGCCCTTGCCTACGCCTCTGAACTCTACCGCGCCTACCCGGACAGCAAGGACGCCCTCTACTACTACGGCGCGGCCAGCCATCTCGCGGGGAACTACCAGGAGGCAGCAGCGATCCTGCGCCACCTGCGCCTGGAGAAATTCGCCGGCAAGCCCTTCCCCTATCAGCTCGACCTCGCCGCCGCCGCCGAAAAGTCCGGCGACTGGCGCGGGCAGATGACCGCCTACCAGGAGCTGCTGGACCAGAACACGGCCGACGACCACACGCGTGTGATCGTCCGCCGTGTGCTGGAGCCCCTTCAACGTGAGCACAGCGACCACCTCTCCGCCCAGGCCACTTCCTACCATCTCGATTCCGGCCAGCTCTGGCAGGAACGCGCCGCCGGCCGCACCCAGCTTGATGGCCGGAACCAGCTTCACGTCGAGGCGCTGCGCGAGGATGTGTTGATCAACCCCAGCCCGCTGCTGCGTCGCCGCTGGACCGATGACACCGAAGGCCAGATTGGCCTCCAGACCACCTGGAGCCAGCGCTGGCTCACTGATTTCTGGGCCGGCGGTTCGCAGGCCGGCGCGCTCGGTGGAGCCCGGCTCATGCACCGCCTGCCCCGTAACGGCTCCGTCTGGCTTGAAGCCTACGCCAGCGAACGCGCCCGCGACGGCCTGCTGCTCCACTCGCTGGATGGCCGTCAGCACCGGCTCACGCTGGCCGGGAACTACCTCCTCGCCGAACGCTTCCAAACCTACGGCGCGTTCACCGGGCGCGAAGTGCTGATTGGTGATGAACGCCTGGCCGTCGGCCTGCAGGGCAACTGGGGAGTGGAGTTCCTCGCCCGCCGGGAGACGCCCGAGTTCAAGCTCGGCTATCGCGGCGCCTACCACGCCAACACGCGCAAGAGCAACAATCTGGCCCTCGTCGCCCCGGCCGTGCTGCCGACAGCCACCATCGCCCAGCAAACCCAGGTGCTCGACAGCGCGGTGCTGCACTGGCTGCACCGCGAAGGCGTTTATGCCGATCTCCGCGACCGTCTCTGGGGCCCGTTCTTTTACCACCTGTTTGGCGCGGCGGACTATGCCTTCGAGCGGAGTTCAATGGAATTCACCGGCCGGGTGGGCCTGACCTACCAGCCGCGCAAGAGCCTGGAGTTCGGCACGGAAGTCGCCTACACGACGAGTGCGGCCACCACCGACGGAGCCAGCGGTCTTTGGGAGATCGGCCTCAGCGCCAAGTGGTGGTTCTGAACGGACTGCCGCCAGCGCCCGCCGAGCCGGCTACTTCCCGCGCGAATACACCAGCTTGCCGCCCACGTAAGTCCGGAGCACCTGAGTCGCGACGATCTTGTCCTCCGGACAGGTGAGGATGTCCGTGTCCAGGACGGCGAGGTCCGCGAGCTTGCCGGGTTCGAGCGAGCCGGTGCGGTCCTCCTTGAACAGCAGTTTGGCGTTGTTGATCGTGTAGAAGCGCAGCGCCTGCTCGCGGGTCAGCGCCTCCTCCGGATGCAACTGGCCTTCATACCACTTGGCGCGACGGGTGATGGCGGTCTGGAGGCCCAGGAACGGGCTGTAAGGGTTGTTGCTGCGCATGGGGCCGATCTTCTGCATGTGGTCCGAACCGCCCCCCACCATGCCGCCCGCCGCGAAGATGCTCCGCAGCGGCTGAAAGTAGCGGAGGCGGTCATAGCCGAACTGCTTCACCAGCGTGCGGGTGTCGAGGTAGAGCCACGCCGGCTGGATGTCCACCACCACGCCGAGCCGGGCCGCCGTCTCCACGGCTTCCCGGCTCATGAAGTTGCAGTGCGTGACCGAGGCGCGCGTCTGGCGGATAGGCAGCCCTTCCTTCGCCAGCTCCTCATATACTTCCAGCAGCCCGTGCACCGCCCCGTCGCCCACAGAGTGCGCGGTGAATTGCAGGCCGCTTTCCACCGCCGCGCGCACCATCGGCACCAGCCGGTCCTTGGGGATGAACCGCACGCCGCGATACTCGGGATCAGTGATTGCGTAAATCTGGCTGACGCCCCAAGGCTGACGCATGTAAGCGCTGCCCGTGAGCATCCCACCATCGAGAAACATCTTGATGCCGATGATGTGCAACCAGTCATCCCGCTGGAGGTGCAAAGGGCTTTTCGCCACCGCCCGGATGTTGTCGGTGATGGCCTCCAGCTTGCCGAGCGAACCGACGCCCTGGGAGCAGCTCACGCGCACCGTCAGCTCGCCGGCATCGCGCAGTTTGCGGTATTGCTCGATGGAGCCAATGCTGGCGTTGCGGTCGCAGATGGCGGTGATCCCCACGGCGTTGTAATCGGCGAAGAGGTGCTTGAGCCGCGCGGCTTGCTCGGCCGCCGTGGCGGGCTTGGCGGAGGACTTCGTTTTCACGTAGCGCGAGCAGTTGCGCAGGATGCCGGTGGGTTCGCCGGTCTGAGGATCACGCTCGGCAAAGCCGCTGCCGCCGTCCGTCACCTTGAAGTCGCGGTCAATCCCGCTGAGCTTCATCGCCAGCGAGTTGAGCGAGGCGTCCGGGCCGGTGCTGTAGATGAGAGGATGCTTGGGCGCAACGCTGTCTAGCTCCGCACGCGTCGGGTAACGCTGCTCCCGCAGCCGGGTGATGAAGACTTGCGAAAGGCTGATCCACTCACCCTCCGGCACCACCTGCGCACGACCGCGCAGATAGGCGAGCACGTCCGCAATGGACTCCATGTCCGGAACCGGATGATCAAACTCCGTCATCGCCGCGCCGGTCGGATGCACATGCGAGTCCATGAGGCCGGGGATGACCAGCCGGCCTTGCAAATCCACCACCTCGGTGCGCGGCCCCTTGAGCCGGAGCACCTCGGCGCTGGTGCCCACGGCGAGCAGCTTGCCATCCTTCACCGCCAGCGCCTCGCGCAGGCTGAAGCGCTCATCCACCGTCGCAATCTTGCCCCGGTGCAGGATCAAGTCCGCCTCCGCAGCGGACAACGGCAGCGCCAAGGCGGCGACAGCGAGCAGGCCGGCACACTGGCCGGACAAGGTAAGGCGGAACATGGACCGACCCTAACGCGCCGGTGCCGGACGCGAAAACTCAAAAGTCACCCACCCGGCTGATCGCCGCCCGCTCGCCGCATCCACAACCCGAGGCCGCCCCGCCGAGTTCGTGGAAATGACCTTGCCAGCACCCCCCGCCACCCGGAAATTCCACCCATGCAATTCCAGCCTTCGCCAGTCGCCCGACTGATCCGCCCGCTACTGTCCGCTCTGGTGCTGAGCGTCCTCCTGCTGCCCGCTGGCGCGCAGACCACGAACGAGCCGGCCAAGCTCTATCAGCCTGGGCCACGCACCCGCGACGGCATCGGCAAGTATTACTTCGGACGCGAGATCGCGCATTACATGACCCACCTCGCGGCCCCTTGGCTGGAGCGACCGGAGCGGGCGGTCGAGGAACGCCCGGACTTGGTGATGAAGGCCCTTGCCCTCAAGCCCGGCAACGTCGTGGCGGATGTGGGCTGCGGCACCGGATATTACAGTTGGCGCATGGCCGAAGCCGTCGGCCCGCAAGGCGTGGTCTATGGCGTCGAGATCCAACCCGAGATGCTGGACCTGCTCGCCGGCAAGATGAAGGCCCGCGGCATCACCAATGTCGTCGGCATCCTCGGCACCACCACGGACCCGAAGATCCCCAAACCCGTGGACCTGGTCATCATGGTGGACGTGTATCACGAGATGGATCACCCGTATGAGTCCATGGCGGCGATCTGCAAGCAGTTGAAGCCCGGCGGACGCATGGTCTTCGTGGAGTTCCGGGGCGAAGACCCGGAAGTGCCCATCAAGCCGCTGCACAAGATGACCGAGGCGCAGGTGAAGAAAGAAATGGCCAACCAGCCGCTGGAACACGTCGAGACCATCCGCAACCTGCCCTGGCAGCACGTGATCATCTTCCGCAAGAAGGCGCAGCCCTAGCCGCCGCGCCCGTTCGGAACGCAACCCACGATTGTTTTCCGCCCGCCAAACCGCTAGATCACCCGGCACATGACTTGGACCCCGAACCGCCGTATGGCGTTGCTCGCCGTGGTGACGCTGGTGCTCGACCAGTTGACCAAGTTCGGCGTGCTGCGCTTTCTGGGTTACGCCCAGGAACGCGTGGTGGTGGAAGGCTTCTTCAAGTTCGTCCACTGGGGCAACACCGGTGCGGCGTGGAGCATGTTCCATGGCAACAATGAGATGCTGACCATCGTGGCGCTGCTGGCTCTGCTCGCCTTGTTCCTGACGCGGCACCACTTCGGGATCGAACAGCCGCTGGGCCAGTGGGCGCTCGGCCTGATGTTCGGCGGCATCGCCGGCAACATCGTAGACCGGATCGTGCATGGGCACGTGGTGGACTTCATCTACTTCCACGTCCGCACCCGCAACGGCGCGGAGGCAGGCTTCCCCGCGTTCAACGTGGCGGACAGCGGCATCTGCATCGGTGTTGGCCTCATGTTCCTGCTGTCGTGGCAGATGGATGAAAAGCAGCCGGCAACGCCCTCCGCTGCGCCGTCGGAAACAGCCGCCAAGGAATCCACCCCCGCTGCGTCGAAGGAAGCATGATGCGATCACGCCAGTCCAACGAACGCGCCGGCTTTGCTATCCTCTCTCTTCTATCCGCTCTTCTCTCCCTCCCCGCCGCCGAACCGTCCGCTGCTGCAATCATCTCCCCCTTCTTCGCCCCGCCCGCCGAACACGCCGGTCAGCTCGGCAACTATCGATCCCCGCTGCTCTTCAACGACGGCTCCCGCGTGAAGTCCGCCGCCGACTGGTCCCGCCGCCGCGCCGAAATCCTCGCGCAATGGCACGGCTTGATGGGCACATGGCCACCCGTGCTGGAGAAGCCGAAGCTCGAATACCTCGCACAGAGCCGCCGCGAAAACTTCACCCAACACCGTGTCCGCGTGGAGCTGGCGCCCGGCGTCTCCGGCGAGGCGTGGCTCCTCATCCCCGACGGCAAGGGCCCCTTCCCCGCCGTGCTCGTGCCGTTCTACGAACCAGAGACCAGCATCGGCCTGGGCAAGAGTCCGCAGCGCGATTTCGCCTTGCAGCTCACGCGCAAGGGCTTCGTCTCCCTGAGCATCGGCTCGCCCGGCGGCGACGCCCGCAAGCCCGAATCCGGCCGTGAGGTGTGGCAACCGCTGTCCTTCCTCGGCTACATCGGCGCGAACTGCTGGCACGCGCTGGCGAACCTGCCGCAGGTTGACCCGAAGCGCATCGGCGTGGCCGGCCACAGCTACGGCGGCAAGTGGGCGATGTTCGCCTCGTGCTTCTACGACAAGTTCGCCGCCGCCGCATGGAGCGATCCCGGCATCGTCTTCGACGAGCCGCGCGGCAACGTGAACTACTGGGAGCCGTGGTATCTGGGCCGCGACCCGCAGCTCACACGCAAACCCGGCCTCATCCGCGCCGACAGCCCGCGCACCGGCGCCTACAAGGTGATGATGGAAACCGGCCGCGACCTGCACGAAGTCCACGCGCTGATGGCTCCGCGTCCGTTCCTCGTGAGCGCCGGCAGTGAAGATCCGCCGAGCCGGTGGATTCCGCTGAACCACTCCATCGCCGTGAATGATCTGCTTGGGGCCAAGAATCGTGTCGCGATGACGAACCGGAAAGAGCACTCACCCAACGAAGAGTCCAACGCCGCGCTCGTCGCCTTCTTCGAGCATTTCTTGAAGCCGTAGCGGGGACACTCCTGTCCCCGATCAGGACAAGCGCTTTCCCTGAACGGGGACAAGAGTGTCCCCGCCACCTCACTTCAGCGGCACCTGTTCCTTGCCCCGCAGGTAGGCAATCAAGTTCCGCACCTCGTCCTCGGGCAGCGCCTGGAGCAAGCCCTCCGGCATCATGGACAGTTCGCTCTGCTTCAACTTCGCGATGTCCGTGCGCGCGATGGTGAGCGACTCGTTGGGCGTGACGATGGTGACGGCGGTCGCGTCCTGCCGCGCCATGATGCCGGAGATGCTGCGGTCATCCTTCGTGTCGAGGTTCCAAGTGCGGTAGTCGTTCGGGATTTCAGCGTTTGGATCGAGGATGTTGTGCAGCAGATAGTCGAGGTCCGCGCGATTGGAGCCGGTGATGTCCGGGCCCACCTTGCCGCCGACGCCGTAGAGCAGATGGCACTGACCACAGGTCTTCGCAAACACGGTCCGCCCCTTGCCCAAGTCCGGCTTTGGCGCGTTGGCGGCGGTGAGCAGCTTGCGATAGCGCTCCATCTCGGCCTTCTTGTCCGCCGTGCTTTCGCGAGCTGCGCCCCAGTGCTGGTCAAGCGCAGCGTTGAGGTCGGCCTGCTGGTAGTTGCGGAGCTGGCGCACGAGGTCGGCGGGCAAATCCTTCGCCGCGAGCTTGCCGGCGACGAGCGCGGCCACGAGCTGACGGGCGAAGGAAAGGCGCGACGCCAACGTGCCCAACGCATCGCGCCGCTCGGCTGCGGGGAGAGTCGTCAGCAGTTCGAGAATGGCCGGAGGCGTCTTCGCGTCGTCGTAGGCGGCCAGCCCGCGCAGGGCCGCCCCACGCAGCGCAGGCTCCTTGAGCAACTGCCGCAGCGGCTCGGCCAGGGCAGCGTCCTTCGCCGCGACGAGCGCTTCCAGCGCGGCGAGTCGTTGCGCGGTGGGAGCCTTGGGGTCGAGCAACTGCTTCCGCATGTCCGCGAGCGCACTGGCGCTGCCGAAGACGAGGGAAAGCTGCTGCACAAGTTCCTTCACCTGCGCGTTGCCGCTTGCACCGAGCTTGGTCGCGACCCCGTCCCAGCCCGCCGGGGCTTTCACACCGCGCCGGCCTTTGAGGCCGTCGGCCATGCCCTTGAGGATGTCGAGCTGCACCTGTGCATCATCGGCGGACTGGAGCACCTGCACGAGGATCGGCAATGCGTCATCGGACTGCGCGCGCAGGGAAGCCAGCGGCAGGCAGGCGGCGAGGAACAGCAGGCAAAGGCGTTTCACGCGCGCACTTTGGGAAAGCTTCGGCGTGGCGGCAAGCGCACTTTGGCTGTCAGCGGAGCGCCGGTCTCCGACCGAGCGTGAGGCGGACGCTCCTGTCCGCTTGGCGGCAAAGTTCACTTCGCAGCGGGACAAGAGTGTCCCGCTTACGGGAGGGAACCGAAGCGTTCCCACGCGGCATCCCACTGGCTGTGGTCACGTGGCTCGAACCGCGCGGGGTCGAAGGACTTGCCCACCACTTCGCGCCCTGCGGCCAGCGACGGCAAGTGGCCGAGGGCGATGGCCTGCACCAGAATGTTGCCGATGGCGGTGGCCTCCGTGGGGCCAGCCAACACGGGCAGACCGACGGCGTTGGCGGTGAACTGGTTCAGCAACGCGTTCTTGCTGCCGCCCCCGACGATGTGGAGCTGCTCGACTCGGAGGCCGGCCAGCTCCTCCGCCTGCCGCAGGGTCCGGCGATATTCCAGCGCGAGACTTTCCAGCACGCAGCGGACGAACTGCCCCGGCGTCTCGGGCACAGGCTGGCCGCTCGCGCGACACGCGGCCGCGATGCGCTCCGGCATGGCGTCCGGGGCGAGATAGCGTGGGTCGGCGGGGTTGATGAGCGAGCGGAAGGGCTCGGCCTCAGCAGCAAGCTGGGTGAGCGCGGCGTAGTCGAGGTCCTGCCCCGCGCGCGCCCACTCGCGGCGACACTCCTGCACCAGCCAGAGGCCGACGATGTTCTTGAGCAATCGCACAGTGTTGCCGAAGCCGATCTCGTTCGTGAAGTTCAGCTCACGACAGCGGTCGGCGAGAATCGGCGCGGTGAGTTCCAGACCGAGCAGCGACCAGGTGCCGGAGCTGAGATAGGCCCAGTTCGGTGTAGCCGCCGCCGTGAGGAAGCGGACTTCTCCAGCAGCCACGCCGCTGGTCCGCCTCCTAACGTCGGCGGCTACGGGAACACCGGCCACCGCCGCGCCGGTGTCATGCGTGCAGGTGGCGATGACCTGCAGGTCCGCGCTCAGGCCCGTTTCGCCGGCGACCTCGGGCTTCAAGCGTCCGAGCTTCGTGCCCGGCTCGACGACGGGTGGGAACTGCGTCGGCACGAGGCCAAGCGCGTCCAACAGCGGTTTGGACCACGTTCGAGTGCGCGGGTTGTAAAGCTGCGTGGTGCTGGCCAGCGAGACCTCCGCGCAGGCGACGCCGCTGAGGAAGTAGTTGAAGACATCGCCGAGCGGAACAATTTGCGCCGCACGGGCCAGCCGTTCCGGCGTCTCGGCGGCGAGGTGGTAAAGGTGATTGATGGGCATGAACTGGATGCCCGTCTCCGCGAAGACTTGTGGCCACGGCACTTTCGCGAAGAGCGTCTTCACCCCGCGTTCGGTGCGCGGATCGCGATAGTGGAACACCGGGGCAATCACTTCGCCGCGCGCATCGAGCAGCACGCAGTCGAGGCCCCAGGAATCCACGCTGACGCTCGCGATGGGAACGTGGCGACGCGCGACTTGTCGCAGCCCTTCCTGGATGCCCGACCATAGGGCGGGCAAGTCCCAGTGCCACGAACCCGCGTTGCGGAGGGGCAGGTTGGCGAACCGGTGAACTTCCTCAAGCGTGAGCCGCCCGTCGACGAGCGAGCCCAGCATCACGCGCCCGCTCTCCGCGCCGAGATCAATGCCGATGTAGTGCGTGGCCATGAGCGCCCGACCGACATGCTACTCGGGCAGCCAGCCTTGGACCTTGCGGAGATCAGCCAGATCCACGCCCGCGCAGGGGCCGGGGATGCCGCGCTTCACGAACGAGCCGAGGAATTTCACGGACTCGGCGCGTCCATCGGCGAAGGAAAAAGAAGTCGGCCCCCCGTGCCGGGTGGCGGGCATCTCGCCGTTGCCAGCACCGGTCCCGCCAGCAGCGATGAAAGAATACCAGCCGTTCACGCCGGTCGGGCTGGTGTTGCCGCCGTAGTTCGTGGCGTAAATGCCGAAATGCGAGTTATCCATCGTCTGTTGATCGATGAACACGAAGCAATCGGATGGGCGCGTGACTTCCGACAGCCGGCTCTTAACTCCGGTCCCGATGCCGGGCGGGCCCAGATACCATTGCATGGCGTAGCTGCGGAAATACTCGACCCCCGCGGTCGTTTTCCGATTGAAGCTCGGGCACTTGTAGATGCCCACGCTGTCGTTGTAGCGGAAGAGCAGACCGTTGCGGATGTTGGAGTCGTTGGCCTCCGTGTTCGCTGCGCCATCCACCCAGTTGTTGCCGACGGTGCCTCCAGCGTTGGGCACCAGCCGGCCGTCGTAGTCATCGGCGTAAAGCTGCCAGGCGAGCTGAAGCTGCTTGATATTGCTCACACATTTGATGGCCTGCCCCTTGTCCTTGGCCTTGCCGAGCACCGGCAGAAGCAGCCCGGCCAGAATGGCAATGATGGCGATCACCACCAGCAATTCGATGAGCGTGAAGGCCAGCGGGCGGCTGAAGGTCAGGCGTGTTTTCATGAAACTTGCGCGGAATCTTTCACCCGACTGCACGACCGTCAAGCCGGGCCCCCACGCCGCCGGCCGGCTGCCTTGACTCACATTGCCCTGCTCCCTAGTGTCGCCAGCATGATTCTACGGAATTTTCGCGTGGCGCTCGGGCTGGCAGGCCTCCTGGCGTTCCCGCACTTGAGCCCGGCCCCGTTGATTTACAAGGCGGGTGAGGGCTGGACCTACGAGAGTTACGGCAGCTCCGGAAGCTGGCAGAAAACCCGGGCCAAGGACCAGTTGGAGGTGGCCGAACAGGCCTTTGAGAAGAAGGATTTCGACCTCTCCCTCAAAGCCGCCCGCCACACGGTGAAGAAATGGCCGCTGTCCGACTACGCCCCGAAGGCCCAGTTCCTCGTGGGCCGCTGCCTCGAAGAGCAGAAGAAGGATGAGGACGCCTTCAAAGCCTACCAAACCCTGCTCGAGAAGTATCCCAAGGTGGAAAACTACCAGGAGGTGCTCAAGCGCCAGTTCGAGATCAGCAACCGCTTTCTCGACGGCCAGTGGTTCAAGCTCTGGGGCGTCGTCCCCTTCTTCCCCTCGATGGAGAAGACCACGAAGATGTATGAGAAGGTCATCGCCAACGGCCCTTACAGCGAAGTAGCTCCGCTGGCCCAGATGAACATCGGCTCGGCGCAGGAGAAGCGGAAGGAGTTCCCCGACGCGGTGAAGGCCTATGAGAAGGCTGCTGACAAATATCACGACCAGAAAAACCTCGCCGCCGACGCGCTCTTCAAGGCGGGCCAGACCTACCTCAAGCAGGCCAGCACCGCCGAATACGATCAGGGCATCGCCGCCAAGGCCATCGCCGCCTTCACCGACTTCATGGCCCTCTACCCGGAGGACAAGCGTGTGGCCGAGGCCCGCAAGAACATTGACGGGCTCAAGACCGAGCAGGCGCGCGGCGCATTGAAGATCGCGGAGTTCTACGAGAAGAAGCGGCAGTGGAGCGGGGCCATGGTCTATTACAACGAAGTCATCATCAAAGACCCGGACGCCCCCGTCGCCGCCCAGGCCAAGCAGCGGATCGAATATCTCAAGACGCTGACTGGCATCACCACCAGCGCCCCCGCGACCAACGCCGCGCCTGCCGCGGTCAAGCCATGATGAACCGCTCCGTCCTCCGCGTGCTCGGCCTCGCCGGCCTGCTGGCGTTCCTGCCGGGCTGCGCCAGCTACCAGCTTGGCTCCACGGCGGCGTTTCCCGCCGGCCAGCACAGCCTCCAAGTGGCGGGCATCAGCAACCTGACCAACGAACCCCGCCTCATCGAGGCCCTGAACAGCGCGTTGCGCAAACGCCTGCAACAAGACGGCACCTATAAACTGGACACGCGCGGCGAGTCGGACGTGGTGCTCACCGGCGTCATCACGCGATTTGACCGGTCGGTGTTGAGTTTGCAGCCGGCGGACATCCTCACCGCGCGGGATTACGCGCTGAGCATGACGGCCAAGCTGACGGTGAAGGAGCGCGCGGGTGGCAAGGTGCTTTTCGACCGCGAGGTTTCCGGCCGCACCACCATCCGGGCCGGCACCGATCTGGCCAGCGCGGAACGGCAGGCGGTCCCCCTGCTCGCCGAGGATCTTGCCCGGAACGCGATTTCGCTGGTGGTGAACGGTGGCTGGTGAAACCCCTCTCCATGAACCTGTGCCGGCGGCTTCCAGCCGCCGTCCGTGGGCAACTGTAGTTCGAGGGCGCTTCGAGCAATCCACCCACAACGCGGCGACTGGAAGTCGCCGGCACGGGTTCATGGTGCCAATGCGCGGGCTTCGGTCCGTGGTGGCTACCCATGAACCGGATTTGGGTCAGGAAAATGAGGGGGAAAATCTTCCTGCCCATAATTTTCCTGCCCGTTCTCTTTCCGGGTTCTGGGGTTGAAATCGCGGCAATCGGCGAGCCGTTGGTTCTCTCCCGGCCGCTTCAGGGCTGATGTAGAATCCACTCCGCCGCCGCCGCGACATCGTCCGCCACCAGGGCCCGGGCGGCCCGCTCCCCCAGCTTCTTCTCCACCTCCGCACCGTAGCCGGTGCGCACCAGGATGCTTTGCTGCACGCCGGCGTTCCAGCCGCACTCCAGGTCAATCACCTTGTCCCCCACCATGAAGCTCCGCGCGAGGTCCACCGCCAGATCGTCCCGCGCGGCGAAGAGGAACGCCGGAGAGGGTTTGCGCCCGACGCTGGGTTGCTCCGGGGATTCCGGTGAATAGTAAATCTTGGTGAAGCGAACGCCCAGCGGGGCCAGCAGCGAGATCAGCCGCCGGTTCACCGCGTGCATGTTCTCCTCGGTGTAGTAGCCGCGCCCGATGCCGGACTGGTTGGTGACGATGATGAGCAGGAACCCCGCGTCCTGCAGCCGCTTCAGGGCCGGGCCCACGCCGGGGATCAATTCCAATTGCTCCGGGTCGCTCAGGTATTGCTTGTCCACGTTGAGCGTGCCGTCGCGGTCGAGGAAGACAGCGCGTTTCATTCCTCGCGGTGGAAACTTTCCTCCAACTCCACCGGCGAGACGGTCGCCGTGCCCACCTTGCCCACCACCACGCCGGCCGCGTGATTGGAGAAGATGGCAGCCTCGACGGGCGACGCTCCGGCGGCGATGGCCAGGGTGAAGGAAGCGATCACGGTGTCGCCCGCGCCGGACACGTCGAACACCTCGCGGGCCATGGTGGGAATGTGGAACGGCGTGTGCCCGCGCTGGCAGAGCAACATGCCTTGATCGCCCAGCGTGATGAGCAGCAGCGCGGGGCTCAACTCCGTCAGCAGCGTGTCCGCCACGCGTTGCAGGGCGGGATCCTTGAGCGGGTCCACATTCCGCGAACCGTCCTGCACCCCGGCGAGTTCGAAGGCTTCCTTGCGGTTGGGCGTGAGCAGGGACAAGCCGGTGAGGCTCAGGTCATGCACGGGCTTGGGATCCAAGCTCAACCAGATGCCCCGGGTCCGGCAGAGCCGGCGGATGGCATCCACCAACGCCTGGGTCACCACGCCCTTGCCGTAGTCGCAGATGATCACCGCGTCCGCGCCGGGCAGGCGCTTTTCCAAGGCGGCGAGGAGCTGAAGCTGGCTGCGCTCATCCACTTCCCCGCGCGTTTCGCGGTCCACGCGCACCACCTGCTGTTGATGCGCGATGATGCGGGTCTTCACGCTGGTGGTGCGCCGCGGGCGGGAGAGCAGGCCCGCACAGCCGATGCCCTGTTCGGCGAGCAAACCCCGCAACCGCCGCGCGGCGTCGTCTTTGCCGATCAGTCCCAGCAGCTCCGTGCGGGCGGTGAGGGCGTGGAGGTTGCGGGCGACGTTGGCCGCGCCGCCGGGCATCCAGCTTTCGCGGTCGAACTCGACCACGGGCACGGGAGCCTCCGGGGAGATGCGGCCGACGTGGCCCCAGATGTATTGGTCGAGCATCACGTCGCCGATGACGAGGACGCGGGCCGCAGCCGCGCCCCGAATAAGTTCTTCAAGGCGCTGCGCCGGGATGGTGGGAGATTTCATGGCTGAATGCGGGGAAAGCGCTTGGGCTAGTCCAAGAATGCCGTGAGCGGACTGGTGGGGCTGGCGGCGGTCTGCACCGGGCCAAGGCCGATTTCAAAGGCCGCCCGCCCGGCTTCCACCGCCTGCTTGAACGCCACCGCCATCCGGTTCGCATCGCTGGCGATGGCGATGGCGGTGTTGACCAGCACGGCATCCGCGCCGAGCTCCATCGCCTCCGCCGCGTGGCTGGGCGCGCCGATGCCGGCGTCCACCACCACGGGCACGGTGGCCTGTTCGATGATGATGCGAAGCTGGTCGCGGGTCTGGAGGCCGCGGTTGGAGCCGATGGGCGAACCGAGCGGCATCACGGTCGCGCAACCGGCCTCTTGCAGGCGCTTGGCCAGCACCGGGTCGGCGTTGATGTAAGGCAGCACCGTGAAGCCCTCGCGCACGAGCACTTCTGCGGCCTTGAGAGTCTCGATGGGATCCGGCAACAGGTAACGCGGGTCGGGATGAATTTCCAACTTCACCCACTTGGGCAATCCCGCGGCGACGGCGAGCCGCGCGAGGCGGACGGCCTCCTCCGCGTTCATCGCTCCGCTGGTGTTCGGGAGCAGGAGATACTGCTGCGGGTCAATGAACTCGAGGATGTTGGCAAAGGGATCCTTCTGCCCGCTCAAGTCCGCGCGCCGCAGCGCCACCGTCACCATCTCGGTGCCGCTGGCCGCCAAGGCATCACGCATCGCGACGGGCGAAGGAAACTTGCCGGTGCCGAGGATGAGTCGGGAGCGGAAGGTTCGCCCGGCGATGACCAAGGGACGGTTCGCCAAATTCATGCGCGGGGAAAATAGGCGGTGCGGTCCGGCGCGTCCAGCGTGCTCGCGGCCGCCGACCCGCATTGCCCGGCGGAAGCGTTTCCGCTACACCTCTCCGCAACATGTCCGCTCCGCACATCCTCGCCGTCATCGGCAGCCTCCACCAGAAGTCCGTCACCCGCGTGGTGCTGCTGCACCTCGCCGAATCGCTCCGCGCGGAGGGAGCCACCGTGGATGTGCTGGATTTTGCCCAGACGCCGCTGCCGCTGTTCAACGCGGACACGGCCTGGGCCCAGCCGGGCTTTGCCGAGTTGAAGGCCCGGGTCGAACGCGCGGATGTGCTGCTGCTTGGCACGCCGGATTACCACGGCAGCGTGAGCAGCGTGCTGAAGAATTTCCTCGACCACTTCTGGAAAGAGTTTGCCGGCCGGCTCTTCGCCACCGTCGTGGCTTCCCACGAAAAGGGTCTGACGGTGCATGACCAACTCCGCACCGTCGCGCGGCAGTGCAACGCCTGGGCGCTGCCCTACGGGGTTTCGTTTGTGGAGAAGGAGGACGTGCGGGACGGCACGGTGGTCAGCGATGCCCTCCGCCAGCGACTGACGATGTTCACCCGCGATGTGCGGGTGTATGGCGGCCTGCTGGCGCAGCAGCGCCGTGCAGACCTGGCCGGGACCGAGCCCGGTTTCCTCGCCCGCCTGCGGAAGTGATTCTGCCCGGCCCACCGCTGACGACGGCTGAATTCCTGCTTTCGCCGCCCCGTCCGTTTGGGGCATTTTTCCGCCTATGAAGACACATCGCTTGTATGCCATCGCCGTGCTCGGCGCCCTGCTCCAAACCGCCACCGCGCAAACCCCCGAATGGATCTGGCACGCCAACGGCGGCAAACCACCGGGCAACAACGAGCGCCGCTTCTTCCGCAAGACCTTCACCCTCGACGCCAAGCCCACCAAAGCCACGCTCGCCGCCTCCGTGGACGACGAAGGCACCGCGTTCGTCAACGCCAAGTCCGTCGGCACCATCGTCTCGTGGGGGCAGGCGATCACCGTGGACGTGACCGCTGATCTCAAGACGGGCGAAAACATCCTCGCCCTGCGCGGCATCAACCACGGGGCGGCGGCGGGTGCGGTGGCGCGGCTGGAGATGACTTTCGCCGACGGCAAGAAGACCAGCATCGTGACCGACACCACCTGGATCGCGCACAACGAGGATGTCGTCGGCTGGCAGACGGCGGACTACAAAAAGGACGGTTGGGAGAAACCCATCTCCGTCGCCAAGCTCGGCGCGGGGCCGTGGGGCGATGTCTTCGGCGGTGGTGGCGCTGCAAAAGGCACGCCAAAAGCCGCAGCGAAACGCGAGGCCACGCCCGCCGAGGCGCTTTACACCCTCGCGGGGTTCAAGACCGAGTTGCTCATGAGCGGCGAGCCCGAGGAAGGCTCGTGGGTCAACCTCTGCAAAGACAACAAGGGTCGCCTCCTCCTCAGCCCGCAGTATCGCTCGAACAATCCCGACGGCGGCCTGCTGCGCGTCACGCTCGGTGCGGATGGCAAGGTGGCCAAGCGCGAGCTCATTGCCAAGCCGCTCTACGACGCGCAGGGCATGTGCTTCGCCAACGGCGCGCTCTGGGTGGTCGTGAACAAGTATTCCACCAAGTTCGAGTCCGGCCTCTACCGCATCACGGACGACGGCAGCGACAAGTGGGAGCAGATTGAGCTGATCAAGAAGTTCTCCGGCGGCGGCGAGCACGGCCCGCACGCGGTCGAACTCGGCCCCGACGGCAATCTCTACGTGATGGGCGGCAATCACACCAAGCCGCCCGAGGGCCTGGCCCCGACTTCACCGCACAAGAACTGGGCCGAGGACCACGTCCTCCCGCGTCAACCCGATGGCAACGGCCACGCCACCGGCGTGATGGCTCCGGGCGGCTGGGTTTGCCGCGTCAGCCCAGACGGCAAGAACTGGGATTTCTACTGCGGCGGCTTCCGCAACCAGTTTGATTTCACCTTCAACCCCGACGGCGAACTCTTCGTGTGGGACGCGGACATGGAATGGGACTGGGGCATGCCGTGGTATCGCCCCACGCGCGTGAACCACGCCACCAGCGGCGCGGAGTTCGGCTGGCGCTACGGCACCGGCAAGTGGCCCGACTATTACGCCGACAGCCTCGGCAGCGTCGTGGACATCGGCATCGGCTGCCCCACCGGCATGGGCAATGGCAAGGGCGCGAAGTTCCCCGCCAAGTATCAGCGCGCCCTCTACATCATGGACTGGACCTATGGCCGCCTCATGGCCGTGCACCTCAAGCCTGAGGGCGCGAGCTACACCGCCACTTGGGAAAACTTCGTCGCCCCCGCCGGCCTCGTGAACAAAGAGAAGGGCAAGTCCCCGCTCAACGTGACCGACCTCATCATCGGCGATGACGGCGCGATGTATTTCACCATCGGCGGCCGCGGCACCGCTTCCGGCCTCTATCGCGTGACCTACACCGGCAAGGAATCCACCGCCGCCGCGTGGACGCCAAACAAGGAAGGCGCTGAAGCCCGTGCGCTGCGCCGCCAGATTGAAGCCTTCCACGGCAAGGCCGACCCGAAGGCCCTCGATTTCATCTGGCCGCACTTGAACAGCCCCGACCGCGCCATCCGCTTCGCCGCCCGCATCGCGCTCGAAGCCCAGCCCGTCCCGACCTGGCGGGCCCGCGCGCTCGAAGAGAAGACTGCTGACGGTGGCCTCACCGCGCTGCTCGCGCTCGCCCGCCTCGGCGGCAAGCCCGCGCAAGACGAGTGCCTCCGCGCGCTCGGCAAGTGGCCGCTCGCCACGCTCTCCGAGCGCCAGCAGCTCGACAAACTCCGCGTCATCCAGCTCAGCCTCGCGCGCAACGGCCAGCCCTCCGCCGACGTGGTCAAGCTCGCCACCGAGAAGCTCAACGCCAGCTACCCGAACAAGAGCAACCTCGTGAACCGCGAGTTGTCCCAGGTGCTCATCGCCCTCGGCGCGCCCGGCGTCGTGGACAAGACCCTCACGCTCATGGCCGGCGCGCTCACGCAGGAAGACATGATTCATTTCCTCTTCCACCTCCGCACCGCGAAGGGCTGGACCCCCGAACAGCGCCGTGAGTATTTCGGTTACTGGAAGCAGGACCGCTCGCCCGCCGCGCACCAGGGCGACACGTTGAAGTGGTTCGAGGAGGCCGGGCGCCCCTACGGCCACGGCAGCAGCTACAACAACTTCTACAAGAACTTTGCCAAGGAAGCCGGGTCCAACCTGACCGACGCCGAGAAGGTCGAGTTCGGTCTGCTCGTCGCCGGCCTCACGTCCGGCCCGTCTGGTCGCAAAGGCGGCGCGAGCGAGTTCCCCAAGCCGCAGACGCGCAGCTTCGTGAAGGCGTGGACGATGGCGGACTTCGAGGCCGACCTCGCCCAGCCGCTCAAAGGCCGCAGCTTCGAGAAGGGCAAGCAGGCCTTCGTGGACGCGCAGTGCCTCGCTTGCCACCGCTTCGGCATCGAAGGCGGCGGCGTCGGCCCCGACCTCACGGCCGTGAGCGCGCGCTTCAGCCGCCGCGACGTGCTGGAGAGCATCATTGACCCGAGCAAGGTCGTCTCCGAGCAGTTTCAAAACACGAGCGTCTGGCTCAAGAATGGCGACGACCACACCGGCCGTCTCATGAGCGAAACCACCGACCAGCTCGTGCTCGTCCCGAACCAGCTCCAGCCCGACACCAAAGTCACCGTGAAGAAAAGCGACGTGACCAAGCGCGCCTTCTCCAAAATTTCGCCCATGCCCGGCAACCTCGCCGACGGCCTGAGCAAAGAGGACATCCTCGATCTGCTGGCCTTCATCGAGAGCTACGGCCGCAAGAGCGGCCCGGCGTTCGCGAAGTGACCGCGCGGGTGGCTAAAGCCGAACACCAAAGCCGTGTGGCGTCAGGCATCCCTGCCTGCCGCCCGGAAGCAACGCCGACCTGCGCAAGCTGGCCGGGGATTTTCTGTGCGCCTGAATCGGGCGTGCGGTTGCTTCCGCCGGGCTGGGAAGCCCGGCTCTACGGCAGGCACGGATGCCTGCCACTACAGTTCCGCTTCGGGCTAAAGCCACTTGATCCGCAGCTCGCCCGGGGCGTTCGCCACGTCAAACAGGCACACGCCCAAACTGGGTTCAAACCCGGCCTCCACGCGGCTGCCGTTCACCCATACGCGATACGCGCGACGGGCAGAACGCACCACGATGCGCCAGGTTTGGACCCGGCTGACCCAGGCTCCCTGAGTGGCACCCAGCACCAGCTCCCGGCGCGGCCCGCGATCCACAAACTCAATCGTCCGCGTGGCCAGCTCGCCGCGCTCGTAGCCCAATGACTCGCCGTCATCCTCCTGCCAGGTGAAGGCGCAGCGCCCGTGCGGCCAGACGTGCAGGTTCACGACCGGATCGGCTTCGCCCGAAATGAACTGCCGGGGCGCACCCGTCGGCACCACGGACCCGCCGCGCACAAAGACCGGGATGTGCTCCGGCACGGTCTCGATCAGGACATGCTGCCCACCGTCGTAAAGCTCACCGCTCCAGAAGTCGAACCACTGCCCCACCGGCAGATACACGCTCCGGACGCGCGCTTCCGGCCGGAGAATGGGCGCAACAAGGAGGCTTTCGCCGAGCAGAAACTGGTCTTCGCAGGCGACCGCCGCCGGGTCGTTGGGATGATGCCACAGCAGCGGACGCATAATCGGCGCGCCGGTGCGATGCGCCTCGGCGAAGAGGCAGCTTAGATACGGCAGCAGTTGATAGCGCAGCGCGATGGCATCGCGACATTGCGCCTCGACCGCCGGACCAAAGGCCCACGGCTCCTGGGACCGCGAATCGTTGTTTGCATGGTTCCGAAAGAACGGCGTGAAGGCGGCCATCTGGGTCCACCGCGCGAGCAGCTCCCCGGTGCAGTGGTCCAGGAAACCGCCCACGTCCGCACCGCAAAACGCCACCCCGCTCAGACTCAGGTTGAGCAACATGGGGATGGACTCGGCGAGGTGTTCCCAGGTGGAACTGTTGTCGCCCGTCCACACGGCGGCGTGCCGCTGGATGCCCGCGTAGCCAGCGCGCGTGAGGATGAACGGCCGCTGGTCCGGCGCGGCGAGCAGCGCACCTTCGCGCGACGCGGCGGCCATCGCAGAGCCGTAGAGATTGTGGACGGAGGCGTGGGGCGTCGGAGTGAGGGGGACACTCTTGTCCCCCAGCCCAGTCGGCGATTCTGCCAGCGGGCCAAAGCGGACAGGAGTGTCCGCCTCACAACCATGCACGCAGTCATCCGGCAGCGTCTTGCCCGGCGTGTCGAAGAGCGCGGGCTCGTTCATGTCATTCCAGATGCCGGCGAGGCCGAGACGTTGGAAGGCGGCTTGTTCCTGCGCCCACCACTGGCGGACGCGCGCGTTGAGGAAATCAGGGAAACGGGATTTGCCGGGCCAGACCTTGCCGATGAAATCACGCTTGCCGCCAGGGGCTTTCACGAAGGCGCGTTGGGCCAAGCCGCGTTTCAACACGCCGAACTTGGGATCGTCCTTCACCCCCGGATCCACGATGGCGACCGCCTTGAAGCCGCGCCGCACCAGCTTCGCGAGCATTTCACGCGGACGAGGGAAGGACTTCCCGAAGGTGAAGACGCGGTGGGCATCCATGTGGTGGATGTCGAGATGCAGCGCATCGCAAGGAATCTTGCGGCGGCGGAACTCACGCGCAATGCGCTCCACCTCGGCGCGACTCGCGTAGCCGTAGCGCGATTGCTGGTAGCCCAGCGCCCAGCGGGGCGGCAGCGGCATGCGGCCGGTCAACTCGGTGAAGCGCGCAACCACCTCGGCGGGTGTGGGACCGAGGAAGAGGTAGAGGGAGCCATCGCCCGTGGCGGCGGTTTGCAACCGCCGCTCCGTGCTGCTGGTCGCAACCGACGGCGGTTGCAAACCGCCGGCACGCAGGCGGAACTCGTCCGGCTCGGTGCAGCCGATGTCCCACGTCTGGCGGGCGGGATTATCCCAGAAGAGGCCAGCAGCCCGGCCTTCGCGCAGCGAGAGGGCAAAGGGGATGGAGACGTAGAGATTCCGCAGGCTCGGGTGGATGCAGGAAGCGTGGCCGAGCACATCGGCGTTCCAAAACTCCCGGATGAGGCCGCGTTTGTTGAACGGGCCAGTGGATTCGCCGAGGCCGAAGATGCTTTCGCCGTCGTCGAGTTGGAGGGTGAGCTGGGGTGAGGCGTCGGCGAGGTCGAGTTGCGAGCAACGGAAGACTTCGAGGCCGCCGCAGTCGTGGAGCGTCCACGCGCCAGAGCGGAGATTGACGGAGAATTTCCCGGCGGTGGTGGTGAGTGTAAGGCGGTGAGCGGTGCGGTGGAGTTGGAGGCCGCGTGTGATTTGGGCGACGCGTTCTCCCTCACCCCGGCCCTCTCCCGCTGGGAGAGGGGGAAAGTCAGACCGCGCTTTGAGCTGCTCCGGGCGCGTCGAGTCAGCCTGCGACTGGCTAAGTTTCTCCCTCCCCCAGCGGGAGAGGGCCGGGGTGAGGGAGAGCGGCGCGTTGTGCAACCGCAGTCGCAGAACATCCGGTGCGAACGCGGTGAGTTCGACAGTCAGTTCGCCGAGACGGAAGGAAGCCGTCGGCTCCAGAGTTTGCGGTTGTTTCATCAGCGATTCCCCCAGTGCCGCACGCAAAGGTCGCGAAGGGCGCAAAGGGCCGAAGCCTGGCCGCTTCCCTCCCCCTTTGCGTCCTTCGCGTCCGTTGCGTGAAGCATCATTTCAGGTTCAGACTCTCAGCACGGAAAACAAAAAGCCGCCGACTTGCGTCGGCGGCTTCAGAGTTAAGTGGCATTACGCCTATGGAAGGAGGTCGGCCACGAGTGCCTTCTCTTCCTTCAGCTCGTTCTCCGTCGCGGTGATTTTCGCGCGGCTGAACTCGTTGACGGGCAGGCCTTGGACGATTTCCCACTTCTTGCCATCGGTGCGAATCGGGTAGCTGAACATCAGGCCCTTCTCGATCCCGTAGCTGCCGTCGGAGCAGACCGCGACGCTGAACCAGTCACCCGCCGCCGTGGGCGTGGTGAGGCGGCGGACGGTGTCCACCACGGCGTTGGCCGCGCTGGCGGCGCTGCTGAGGCCGCGCGCCTCGATGATGGCCGCGCCGCGCTTCTGCACGATGGTGATGAAGTCCTTCTCCAGCCATTCGCGATGGCCGATGACGTCGGTGACGGGGCGGTTCTGAATCTTCGCGTTGAAGAAGTCGGGATACATCGTGGAGCTGTGGTTGCCCCAGATGCAGAGGTTGGTGATGGACTCGACGGGCGCACCGGCCTTCTTGGCGAGTTGGGTGCGGGCGCGGTTTTCGTCAAGCGCAGTCATGGCGAAGAACTGCTCACGCGGCACGCCCGCGGCGCTGTTCATCGCGATGAGGGAGTTCGTGTTGCAAGGGTTGCCGACGACGAGCGTGCGCACGTCGCGGGCGGCGTTCTTGGCGATGGCCGCGCCCTGGCCGGTGAAGATTTTGCCGTTGGCGGTGAGCAAGTCCTTGCGCTCCATGCCGGGGCCGCGCGGCCGGGCACCGACGAGCAGTGACCAGTTCACGCCGCGGAAGCCCTCGTTCAAATCGCTCGTGGGCACGCAGCCCTTGAGCAGCGGGAACGCGCAGTCTTCCAGCTCCATGATGACGCCGTTGAGGGCTTTGAGCGCCTTCTCGTCAGGGATTTCGATGAGGTGGAGGATGACAGGCTGGTTCGGTCCAAACATCGCACCGGAGGCGATGCGGAAGAGGAGGGAGTAGCCAATTTGGCCGGCAGCGCCGGTGACAGCGACACGGATGGGTTGGTTCATAAGTTCAAAATGCGGGGCGGAGTATGGAAACCTACAGCGGCAGAGGCAAGCGCTCTGTCAGCCCCTTTCTGGCGAAGCTGGCCGCAGCTCAGAAAAGCCCGCCCACGGCCCAGATGTTGTTCACATTGTTGGACAGGTCGCCGTAGGTCCACGGGTCCACATGGTTGTCAACGAAGAGAGCGTTTGCGCGCAGATTGTGCCGGGGCGCGGCCTGATGGTTGTTCCCATCCCCTTGAACAAAGCTACTCCAAGACGGTGACGCCCAGGTGGCGAACCATGTGCGGAACCGGCAGAAGGGAATGGGGGGGCCAGCCATCGGAACCCCCGTATCGCCCATCAACCAAACCTGGCTCGTGCGGTTGATCTCGGTGATGCGGCGGCTGCCGAGAGGCGCCCCCGCCCCATTAGTGCCATACCGGATGATGCTTGCCTCAATGACTCCGAACCCAAGCTGCCCACTCGGGTTGATGTCCTCGTCCCGCACGGACGAGCACTTCCAGACAACATTTGCCCCATTCGTCGGCGGCAGATACTTCGCCTGGGTCAGGATGTCGAACCACCAGTTTCCCGCGTTGTTGACGGTGTATTGATTCCGATTGAGGTCCACATAACGCCCGTCGTGATCCTCGGCATAGATGGTCATTGCGAGGCCGATTTGCCGGAGGTTGTTCACGCACTTGATGCCGTTGGCCTTGGCCTTGGCCTTGGAAAGCGCGGGCAACAACATGCCCGCCAGAATGGCGATGATGGCGATGACCACTAGCAGCTCGATCAGCGTGAAGGCGGCGGCGCGACGGGTGGTGCGGTTGAGTCGATGTAGCATGAGCGGGCGTGAAACTACATGGGCGAAGATGGCCGTCAACATCCCAGGCGGGCTTTGCAAGCCGCTTGGCAGGTTGCGGCCCCGGGCACGCTCAACCCGAGCACCGAAGTTGAACCACGGATGGACACGGATGGACACGGATGGACACGGATAAACACGGATAAGCAAGACCCAGCACGATGAACTGTTCAGCGGGTCGCTTTGGGGCTGGGAAATCTCCAACAACGGCGCGGGGTTCGGCCCCATCCGTGTTCCTCGGTGTCCATCCGTGGTTACCCACTTCCTGCCTCGGACTTCGGGCTCAAATGACACGGCCATCGCACCCACTTCGCCTACGGGCATCTCCCGCCCGGTTACTCGTCCTCTTTCACGCCAACGAGCTTGGCGGCCGTGGCCCGGCGGTCGGTGACGATCGCGCGGAATTGCCAGGTGGCGCGGGGCTCAACCGTCTGCCGGTAATCGGTGGCGGTGCCAACTTTGTTTCCCGCCGCATCGAGCAGATCCAGTTCGACCCGCACGCCGAGCCGTTGATGGTCGGAGTCGTTTTTCAACAGCCCGGTGACATAGACCAGCCGGCTGCCCTTGGCTCCCTTGGGCTGGTCGAGGGCAATCTGGGTGACCTTCAAATCGCCGATGAGTTTGGGCCCCTTCGGCGTCGGGGCGGGCATGGCCGCCGGAGGGGCGGTGGGGGCCGGGGCGGCCGGCGACTTGGCGGGGGGACTTGGCGGAGTAGCGGGTGGCGCTGGCGGCTGGCCGGTTGGGGCGGGCGGAGTGGGTGGCGAGGCCGGTGCCGGTCCTTGGACGGGAGCCGTCTCGGGCGTTTGCTCTTCGCGTTGCTTGAGATGGGAGCCCACGACCACCACGACCGCGATCACCACGGCCACGTTGACGGTCCACAAGCACACGCGCAGCCACTGGCTTTTTCCGCGCGTGCCAGCCCCGGGCGCTGCGTCACGAAGCGCAGCCGGATCCACGCGCTTGACGCCAGCGGGCGCGGGCTTGGGCGGAGCGACAGGCGGTGGTGGCGCGGGCTTGGAAGCGGGAACGGGAGCGGGGGCAGATTTCGGCACCGGCCTTGCCGGAGCGGCAGGAGGCGGAGTTGAAGCGGTTGGCGCAGCCGCCTTCGGGAGCACGACGGTTTTCCCGCACTGGCCGCAACTGCTCGCACCGCCCCCAGCGTAGTCAGGATACGAAACCTCCGCGCCGCAATGCGGGCACTTGCACTTGAGGTATGTTTTTCCCGCGCTCACGAGTCCGGCTGACGGGGGACGTTAGGGCAATTTCCACCGGGGCGACAAGGGCGGTGAAGCCCAGCCGGACCGCCGCCCGTCACTTGATTTCGCGCACCAAGAAATTACGGAACTCCATGGGCGTGCCCTCGGCTTGCAGGCCGATGTGGCCGCGCGCGGGCACCAGGCCGGTGGCCTCCCAAGCGAGCTTGTCATTGCACCAGAGCGTGACCGAGGTGCCCTTGACCAGCACGCGCCAGGCGTTCCACTCACCGGTGGCCCGTTGCAGCGCAGGCGAGGCTTTGGCGCCCGTGAGGCTCCCCGCGAGAAAGGCACCCTCGGTGTTCCGGTCCACTCGGATCTGATTGTTGCCGCCGTCGGGTTTGCAGCGGATGTAGAAGCCGCCGTTGAACTTGGGCACGAGCGTGCGCCATTCAAACTTCACCTCGAAGTCCCCAAACTCCCGCACTGTGACGAGGTTCGGCCGCATGCCCCCGGTCATGGCGATGACGCTGTCCTTCACCCGCCAGTTCTCCGGCCAAGGGTCACCGGCCTTCTGGAGGGAAAAGCGCCACCCGGTGAAATCCCGCCCGTTGAACAGCGGCTCGAACTCGCCGTCCGCAGCGGTGGCGTCTGGAGCAGCCAGCAAAGCGGCCGCACAAGCCAACGAATACAACCCGCACATGAATTTCATCGCACTTCGACGGGTGGAACGCTCACCACTTCAATTCCTGAAGGCGGCGCGCCACTTCCTGCGCGTTGGCCCGGCTGTTGAAGCTGCTGATGCGGAAGTAGCCCTCGCCTTGTGAGCCGAAGCCGCTGCCGGGCGTGATGACGACATTGGCCGCGCCAAGGATCTTGTCGAACGCCTGCCAGCTTGTGACCCCGGCGGGCGTGCGGACCCAGATGTAGGGCGCGTTGACACCACCGAAGACTTGCAAGCCGGCCTTTTGCGCCCCTTCGCGCAGCACCTTCGCATTGCCCATGTAATGCTCGATCAAGGCCTTGACCTGCGCCTTGCCCTCGGACGAGTAAAGCGCCTCGGCCGCCCGCTGCACGAGGTAAGACACCCCGTTGAACTTGGTGGTCGTGCGGCGCAGCCACAGCGGATGCAAGGGCTTGCTCTCCCCGGTCTGGGTTTGGGCATTGAGCGACTTCGGCACCACGATGAACGCGCAGCGCACCCCGGTGAATCCACCGTTCTTCGAGAAGCTGCGGAACTCAATCGCGCACTCCCGGGCCCCGGGAATCTCGTAGATGGAGCGCGGGATGGCGGGATCGTTGATGTAAGCCTCGTAGGCGGCATCGAACAGGATCACCGCCTTGTGCTCGAGCGCGTATTTGACCCAGGCCTCGAGTTGCGCCCGCGTGGCCACCGCCCCGGTGGGGTTGTTGGGCGAACACAGATAGATGACGTCCACATGCTCCTTCGGCGGCTCCGGGATGAAACCGTTCCCCGGCGTGCAGGGCAGATAGACGATGCCCGAGTATGCCCCGGACTCATCAGCGAGACCGGTGTGGCCAGCCATGACGTTGGTGTCCACATACACTGGATAAACGGGATCGCTGATGGCGAGTCGGTTCTCATGCCCGAGGATGTCGAGGATGTTCCCGCAATCACACTTCGAGCCATCACTGACGAAGATCTCGTCATCCGCCACCTCGATGCCCCGGTCACGGAAATCATGCTTGGCAATCGCGCCCCGCAGCCAGTCGTAGCCCTGCTCCGGCCCATAGCCCTTGAACGACTCGCGCACGCCCATCTCATCCACCGCCCGATGCAACGCGGTGAGGACTGCCGGCGGAAGCGGTTCCGTGACATCTCCGATGCCACACCGGATCAAGCGCTTGGCCGCCTCCGGGTTCGACTCGCAAAAGACCTTCACCCGGCGACCAATCTCGGGGAACAGGTAGCCGGCCTTAAGTTTGAGGTAGTTGTCGTTGAGAAAAGCCATGATGGATGATGCGTTCGGATTTGGGTGCGGACGCCGCGCTGCGGGCCGCAATTTTCAAGCGGCAGACGGTAGCGGGCGGACCTGGTTTCGCAAGCGGCAAAACCGGCTTTACGCGCGCGGGAGGCACGGCCACACTCGGCCCATGATGCGCAAGGCACTTCAGTTTGGCAGTCTGGCGGCGGCCGTGTTGCAGGTCGGCTGCGGCACCACTTCCACCGTCACGCTGTTGTCCCCCCGCACACAGGTGCGCAACGCCGAGGGGCTTTACCCGGTCGAAATCGAATTTCGCAGCAACATGCAGGCGCTTAAGAAGGAGACGTTGAAGCCTTACCTGCAAGTGGGTGACAACAACTATCCGATGCGCCGCACTCCCCGGTTGGACACCCGTTGGGAAACCCTGTTGCCCGTGCCCGCCACCAACAGTGTCATGGACTACCGGGTCAAGGTGGACTTCGAATACAACGCCATCCCCGCCCCGCGCTCAAACAGTGTGCTGTCCCAGCCCTATCGGCTGCAGATCAAGGAGAAGTAGGCTGCACTGGTTCCGGTCCCCCGGCCTGCCAGTGTGGCGGCAGGACTAAAACTCCCCGCAAACTTCAGGGAGCCACCACGCGGTAATAGCGGCTCGCGTTGGTAAAGGTCTGCGGTTCCGAAAACTGAATCAATCCGTAGGGCGCGTAGTTGGTCGAGATGTTCACCCAGTTGGCCAGATCGCTGGAAGCCTGCACGCGATAGACTTGGTTGCTCTGGCCCTCGACCCGGAACTGGAGGCCACCATTGACGGTGCGCACCGAATTTGTGCTGAACCGGATGACCACCGACGGATCAACGGGTTCAACAACCGGCAAATCCAGATTGTCCACAAAGCCGGCATCCTCCCCGGAACTGAACGAAGAGTCCTTCGCGTAGCGCCACTCCAGCACGTTGGTGCCCGCCGGAACGGTGAAGGAATGCGTGAGCCAGCCGCTGTCACCATTCGTGCGCACCTGCAGGCTGCCGTTCAAGTAAAACTCCAAAAAGTCGCCGCTCGTCGGCCCGTTGGCCTCGCTGTTGACGCGGTAGGCAAAGGACGCACTGCCCGCCCGGGTCCAAGCTGCGAGCCGCAGCACGCTGGTCTGACTGTGAGCCGCCACCCCGGAACGCGCGTGGAATGCCCCGCCCTGCGCGGGCGCGCCTGACTGGCTGTTGGTGGCCGCCACAAACCACGGCTGGACGCCGACCGGATTGCTGGTGTTCCAGCCGATGTTGGGCCGGAAGGAACCAGACTCAAATCCATCCGCCAACAGCCGAGGGGCAAAGACCGCCGTCAAGGTCACCGGGCGTGTCACGGTCAAGCGCAGGGGATTGTCGAGCACCGTCTCATCCCCCTGCCAGGTGACGAAGTTGAAGCCATTGGAGGCGACGGCTGAGATGTCCACCACCGAATTGCTGACAAACGTGCCCGACGTGGGGAATACCGTGCCGCCGGCGGTGGCGTTCACGGTGACCTGATAGATGGGCAATGCCGTGAAGGAATAGGTCAACACAAGCTGCCCTGAAGCGCCGGCCAGACCATCCACCGCAATGTAGTATCTCACCCCGGCCCGGACCGCCTGCTGAAGATCGCTGTGCACCACATCGGGGAATGGCGCATCATCGTTGGCTCCCGCCGCCGTGAGCCGGTCCACCCGCGTGCCGGTGTAAACGGCCAGAAGGGTGTCGTAGGTCGAGTTGGAAGTTGTCAGGGAGAGCAGGCCATCCGTGGCCGGGGTGAAGAAATACCACACGGATTTGCCGCCCTGCTTGCCCACATGGAGCGGCTCACCAGGCTCGCTGGTGGCGTTTGCGGTGTTGGTGTTCATCGACCCGATGGCGCCGGCCAGTTCCAAGGCGTTGGCCAGCACGTCGTTGAACGGATCAAAGACACGGTAGTTGACTTGAAAGGCCACGGGCACAGAGACGTTGCCGGAGAAATCCGAGGCGGAAATCGAAATCAGATTGGCCCCGGGGGTGAGGAACAACGGCACAGTCCAGTCGTTGGTGCCGGTGGCTGAAACGGCCAGGCCGTTGTTCAACACCACCTGCACCTGACGGACTCCAATCGCGTTGGTCCCCGGATCAATAGCGTTGCCGGACAACACGAGTTGCGCGTTGGTGACAATCAACCCGCTGGGCGGATTCGTCACAGACAGCGGCCCGCTCACCAAGTTCGTAATCGTGATCGTGGGGGGCTGCGTGTCCGGGTCCGCATCAAACAGCACCCGGAGCCGGATTTGCCCTGAGCTGTTGGCCGAAGCACTGGCCACCGCCACCCGGTAAGTAAGCCCCGCCACGGCATTAAACTTCACGTATCCCTGTAGAATCCCGCCGGCGTCATTGGTGCCGGCCACCAAACTCAAATTGGTCAGCGTCGTGTTCAGCGGACTGTTGGTGTAAACGGCCACCACGGTGTCGAAGGTGCTCCCCGCTGTGTCCACGAGCACTGGACCGGACCGGACCGGAGCCCAGTTCCACCAAACTGACCGCACCGCACCAGCCACGCCAGCATGCGCAGGCTCGCCCGTTTGTAGGGTGGCAAAGGTGTTGTCACCCACCACGGTTCCACCGCCGTCAGGAATCTTGGCAGTGGGCACAAAGTTGTCGTTGGACGGCACCGTCGCGGTCCGATAGGTGACCGTGGTCGAGAAATTGGTTTTGCCGGCAGCGGTGACGGCCAGCGTCAACGGCAGGCTGTTGGTGGCCACGGCCGGCAAAACGATGCTGAGGGAGTGGCGGTGGTCCAAGGCGGCCGTGTCCGGGGCGACCCCGTTGTTCAAGAAGACCTGATTGGTAAAGACACCCGGGATGGTGCCCACCACGACGGCGTCGTTGACCGGCAACAAGTCGCTCACCTCCACCGTAAAGATCTGCGGCGAGCCGGCCAGCAAGGTCGAACCAGGGGCAGGCGTAACCAGCACCTCCAGCAAGTTGTCCTGCACGGTCGTGAGCGCGCGATGAGCATTCACCCGTCCGTTTTGAACCGTATTGGTCGCCAAGGCCGGCACCGGCGTCGCCGTGAACAAGATGCGGTTGCGCACCTCACTGAGGGTGATGGTGTTGGTGAGCGCAAAAACCAGCCCGGCCACACCGGCCACATGGGGGGCGGCCATGCTGGTTCCTTGCAACTGCTGGTAGCTCGTGGGAGAGGTGTTGTAGGTGGAGGTGATCTCAACACCCGGCGCACCCAAATGAACGCTGGTCCGCCCATAGTTCGAGAAACCAGCCAATCGATCCCGTCGGTCCAGGGCAGCTACTGAGATGATATTGTCGATTTGATAACCGGCCGGGTAGAAGGGCTGAATATCCGTGTTGATGCCATCGTTGCCCGCAGCCGCCACCACCAGAACGCCAGCGTTCCGGGCGCGCAGGAAGGCATCGAACTCCGCTTGGGAAAAAAAGTAGCCGCCAAAGCTGGCGTTGATGACCTTGACCCCCTTTGACACCGCGAAGTCCACTCCCGTTATGATGGCACTGGAGGTGAGGAAACCGAAGCGGTCCGCAACCTTGACCGCCATCAAGCGTGAGTTCCACACCACACCCACATGGGACTGCCCGTTGTTGGGCGCAGCACCGATGGTCCCTGCCACATGCGTGCCATGGCCATTGTCGTCGTTCGGATCGCCCAATCCCGTCAAGGCATCAATGCCAAAGACGTTGTCGATGAAACCATCCCCGTCGTTGTCCATGCCGTCACCGGGGGTTTCGCCGGGGTTTCGCCACATCTGGCTGGCAAGATCCACGTGATCATACCGGATGCCCGAGTCCAAGACCGCGATGACGACGTTTGCGCTGCCGATAGTGATGTCCCACGCGTTCGTGACCCCGATGTCCGCCCCCACCACGCCGCCGGACTGGCCGACATTGCGTAATCCCCACAAGGTCCCATCCTGAAAAAACGTGTCGGGCGGAAGCAGGCAGAGTTGCCGCACATAGTCGGGCTCCACAGTCTCGAACTGGCCGGACTGACGGAGCTGGTCGATCCGCTCCCGCAGCGCGCGCGCTTCCTCGCCCGCCGGTGCTGGCTGAGCCTGCGGCAGTGAGTCCAATACCACCCAGCGCGAAGGCGCGGACAGCTCCTTCACAACCCGTAAGTTCGCCGCCTGCAGGGTCGCACCTACATTGGCCGCCGTCACCCGTGGACCATACTTCACCAAGACACTGGTCGGATGCACGCGCTGCCCATCCATCATGATGAAAGGCACCCGGCCGTCTTGTGCGTGCGCAGCCGGACCGCCCAGGATGATGAAAAACACCATCAACGCGCCCATCCGCAGGAAATGGCTCCATCGCCTCACATCGCCGAATCCCCTGTTTTGCTCCTGCTGCTGATTGTTGGCTGCCATTGGGCGGAATCAGGGTTGATACGACACGCGGTAGTAACGTTCCGTGCCGCCAGCCGGAACAGGATCGGAAAAGGTGATGATTCTGTTCGTCGTGGCGGAGTTGGTGATGGTGGCGAGCAAGTTCCACCCATCGGTAAGGAGATTGGTGTTGACCGAAATCTGATAAGCAGTCTGGCCAGCCGCCTCCCACTTGATGAACGCGGTGAGCGGCGGGACGTTCACAAACGTCACCTCGTTTTCGATGTTCACCCCGTCAAAAGGGCTGAGGTCGCTGCCGTTGACTGTGCCATCCGCATCCGAATCCAACACCAGACTGGTGAGCTTGGCCGCATTCACCTTCACTGTCCGCCCGTCTGCCAAACGAACGTCCACTCCGGAATTAATGCCCGCATAGTCACGCACCCACCGCAAACGCCCGCCCAACTGGCCGTCCAGCACTTCAACCGGCACATTTGCATTGGCGAAATAGATGACCATGTTCGGTGCCACGACCATGTGCGCTGCAAGGTCATTCGTCAGCGTCCCGGACAACTCCAAGTAGTCAACATAAAGGGCGTTGCCAGAGCCGGCACCATTGAAGACCAAGCGGTTTTGCGAGAAAGTGTTGGTGCCCGTGTCCAGCAGCAGCCGCCCCAAGGCGGCGTTGTTCAAATACCCGGCGGGAGTCGGGCCCGCATCCGTGCCTGCCCAAACGTGGGGCACGTCACGATTGAATGGAGCCGTGGTGGATATCGTTGTGCCCAGCAAATCGCCCAGCCGGGGCTTGACCGTCAGCTCGAAGCCCAACGCGCAATTAATCCGATTGGTGCCGCTGGCCCCGGTGTCGGCCAGCGAGTTGGTCGCCGCCATGAAGAGGGTGCCCGCCGTCGTCACCTGATGGCTTCGGAGCTTGATGTCGTTGCCCGTCAGAAAAATGCTGCCGCCAGCCGAGATGACTCCGCCCGCCGTCCCGCCATCGAACTTCGCGGAATCGGCCGTGATGGAAATCGGGCCACCCAAGGCGCTGCCAGAAGGGGACAACGAACGCGTGCGGTTGGTGCCCGAACTCTCGAATTCGGCGGCCCGAATAGTGATGCTGTCAGCCACCAGCGCTCCGCGTTGGGCGAAATAAGTTAACGGCGTGGGGCGATCGCTGCCCAGCGCACACTGGAACGGCACTGTGATGGCACCGAAATTTGTGAAGTGCGTCAGGCTGGGGAAATTGGCGGAGACAAGGTTCGTTGCCCCGACCAAAGGCAGTGTCAGCGAACTGGAGGCCGTAAAGGTCACCGCCGGCGAATTTACCTGCACCAACCGACCAATGTTGAGCGTGTTGTTGATGATGACGTTGGTGCCCAAGGCGGAGAATTCCTGAAGCGTAACCGGAGCAATCCCCGCCAGTTGAGACGCATCCACCATGAGCACATGGTATCGCAAGTTCAACTGCGTGGCAGGATTGGTGAGCGAATTCGTCCACACCGTGCTGTAAAAGGAAATGGTGCCGTTGGGCCGGGTCACTTGTGGGGTGGCAAAGTTGGTCAAAATGAGCGTCGTGTTGGTGTTGGCGATGTTCACCTGGATGAAAGGCGCATCAATCAACGTCCCGATGCTGCTGAGCAGGTTCGTGGCCCGAATGCTGACCAGATTGTCCGCACTGATGCGGGCCAGCCCGAGGTCCAAGTCGTTGGCAACGATTTCCACCCGGCCCGTGAAATTGGTGGGGTCATCCAGATGCGCCACAAAATTGGCGGCTCCGGGCTGAATCAAGGCGGCGTTGCCGACATCAACCTGCCAGGCGGCGTAACTGTGATTCGTGACCGTGTCCACCGCGAACCCTGTTTGATAAAAGGAGATGTTCGCGATGTTAGCGTTGCTGGTCGTGCCAAATCCCGGGGCGAAAAATGTTTCCAGATTCGTGCTGCGAATGAACTCGTAGGCCGCCGGACGGGAGGAACCACCTTGCAAACTGGCGGCCAAACCCGCGTTTGTCAGCGTGTTGATGCGGTCCTGAAAATAAAGGCTGTTGGTGTAGGGGGTGCCCGTGGTGATGTCCGTTCCAAAGGTGTTGAAGCGCACCAGCGGGACATTCCCGGAAAACGAATTCGCCCCGAAACCGTCGGCGAAACGGACATCCACGGCGACGTTCGTGGCGGCAGTATTGGTCTGCACCAACACGATCTGGTAGTTCACGTTCGTGCCCTGCTGCGTGGTGCGGGCGAAGGAAATGAAGTTGGTTCCCGAGATGCGCACGAAGGGTGCCAATGCCCCCGCCCCGGATTGCCTGGTCTGAACCTCATGGAAGGGGGAAACCGAGCGCGGCGGACGGAAACCTAATCCGGAAACATCGAGGTCCGGCAAGAACAGCGGACGGGCAGATGCCGCCGTCATAACATCCCCAGTCCCGGCTCCCCAATAACGGTCAATCGTTGAACTGGGATTTTGATACGTGACCGACCCATTGGTGGCCACCAAACTAAAACCTGAACGGGCCACAACGGCACCAGCGGCGGATAGAATGGAGCGGGACAGGGTGACGCTCTGACCACCGAGGCTGACCAAATCCGTCCCCCGCAGTTCGCCGGAGTTGATCAGGTTGGTGGCGGAAAGCAGCAACGTGGGGGCCGCGATGAGTCCCTGATTCACAATGTTGCGGGACGGAAATCGCGAGGTGTTGGTGATGAACTCCAATTGAAACCCCACGTCCCCCAGCATTTTTGCGCCGATCGTGTTGCTAAAATTTAGATTGTTTATGAGCTGGAACAGGAAGCCAGATCCGGTGGCATTGATGGTGCCGAAATTGACCACCGTCGTGGCGTCGATCTGTGGATTGACCACGTCGGAAAAATTGGTCAACGCCGACGCAGCACCCCGGGCCCGGCCGGCCCCGCCCAGAATCAGCGACAAGGCGAGCAACAGCACTCCGATTGACGGGCAAATCCGGGCCTTAGCGAATCGCTGAGGGAGTGCCAAGCCGGCGGGCGACTGGATGCCAACTGATTCCAAAAATGCCCTCATGGTCCGTAAAGTTGCCGCTCCAGATCCTGGATGGTCAGCCCATCCGGGAAAACCGAATAAATGGTCGTGGTGTCAAAGAACCCCCACACGCCATTAAGCACCGCGCTACGCTCATCCAAGAAGCGAGCGCCTCCACTCTGGAAGTTGATGCGCGCCGACCCCAAGGTGTCGAAGATGATCGGTATCGCGACGCTGGTGCCGTCACCTTCAGGAATCACCCCCGGTCCGGGGGCAGTGCCAACTCCCCCAATCGAACTATTGCCCGGCAAGCCAGCATTGTTGATCCATCGGGAACTCGTCGGTCGCGACAAGAGTGGGGGCACCGCCACAGGCACCCCATTGGAGATAACTATCTGCCCCGTGGACAAGTCGCCGGCGGTAAACAAAATATCCGGCAGGGTGGACACCCGCTGCAGGTTCTGGTTGGTGAGATAAAGATTGGTGGGATGATAGTAGAAGTCAGTGTAGCGATTGGTCACCGGGAGGATGTTAATGCCCAACAGCGAATCAATGGGCAGGGAACGGAATGACACTTTGCCAATGCCCGGTCGGCGGGCGAGATCAATGGGCAGGTTGGTGCTGATCGTGTTGCTCCCGTTGGTGCCACTGGGAAAGCTGAAGGGTGAATCAAACGGGACCAGCGTAATCCCGCTCCCCCCCGCGCCCGGGGTGCCGAGGGTGATTTGCTCCGTGTTGACGTTGTTGAACCGCAGCAGATAGCGCAAGGCGCCAAAATCATCCCGGGTCAGGCTGGTGAAAAACTGCCCTGCCGCCAAACCTCCGCCGTCATCCACTCCCGCCACGGACAAAAATGGGTTCACCGTGCGACCGTCGGCGGGCGACTCCACCGCGTCTGCAAAGGTGGTGGCCTGGTTGAGCACTGGATCACGAACGGTGTAGGTGTAAAGCACGCTATTAACCGTATTGGTCGGGGTCCACGTAACCGGGTCAAAATTGCGTCGTATCACCAAATAATTCGTCACGTTCCCGGCCACAATACGGTCCCGGAGCGAGAATACCCAACGCTCCGGACTGGCCAAACCCATCTGGCCCAGCACGGTGGAGAGCGTCGCTGATTTGAGGTCGCGGATCTGTAGATTGGCTGCCGTGCTGTTTGCCGGTCCGATCGCCTGAAGCGGAAACTCCGTCAAGGTGGAGCTCATCGTCCGGACATCCGGGATGGCATTCAAAATGGCCATGGCAGCCTCGACTGCCACCACGCCGTTCGAGCCGAAGAAGTTGAGGAAAGTCGCATCGTAGCCGTAATTCAGGGTCGGCATCGTGATGCGATACTCCTCGCTCAGATTCATGGGCGCACCCACGTCAGCCGCCAAGTTGTATCCAATTGCGGAAGTCTGCCAGCTCGCCGGTGGCCCCATGAGCGAAAAGGCCCGCCCCGGCAAGGTGGCGCCCAACAGGAATACCACTGCCAGCAAGCTTGTATAGAGATGGCGCATGGTCGGGTTCATCTCATTCGTATGATTCGATACAAGCGCAGGTCACTGCCGCCCACGGCCAGCGCGTCAGTTCCTCCGGGGGCAAAGCGTGCCCGGCCCAAGTTCAGCCAGTCCACCGCGTTCGTTGACACCTGAACTTGGTAAACGAGGCCCGGCTCCGTGTTCCAGTTCAGCCAGAGTCCCTGCCCGTTGCGGGTCATGCCCAAGCGGAGTGAGCTGGCGTGATTGATCGGGTCCGTTCCGGCTAGAAATTCCTGCAAATTGGTCGCCCCATCACCATCGGTGTCCACACTGCCCGCCGGCCACCGGACCGGATTCGCACCCCAATAACGGGCCTGCCAGTCGTCCGGCAGCCCGTCAAAGTTGGTATCATCCCCCCAAGTGGCACCTGTCCCAGCCGCAGAAAGCGCAGACCGTCGCCCATCCCGCAGCACGTATTCCATGCGCACCGTGTGCTCGCTGCCGGCCACCAAATTGCTGATCACCACCATCTGGTTGGTGACGAGCAAGGCATCCGGGCTGGCATCCACGTAGATGGCGTAATGCTGGAGCTCGTAGCCAGCCAGTTCCGCCCATGAAACAACCAGCCGCGAGTGGTTGAGCCCGTTCACCCGCGGCGCTGCAGGGGTCGGGACCGGCTGAGCCGATGAGTAACGTTGGGCATACAGGTCAACCCCTGCTGCCACCCCGGTGAAGCTCGACCACACCACCAGCAAACGCCCAGTTCCATCCGCTGCCACCACAGGATGATTCTGGCGATTCAGCGTCGTCGTGTTAACCAGAAACTCGCTCCCGGTGGGAGCCCCTGACGCCGTGAGTGCCCGACCATACACACCTTCATACGAGCCATCCTGCCCCAAGCTGGTCCAGACGACCATGTGGGTTTGAGCATGCACTGCCAACCGGGGAGCGTATTGGTCCCCGTAACGGTCAGCATTCACCACGACTGGGGCTGCGATGGGCACCCCGTTGGCATCGTAAGTCCGCGCTAAAACATCCAAACCGTTAGTCCGCACCGTGGCGTCTCGTTGTTCCCAAGCCACGGTAAATCCGCCGGCCGCTGTCGGGGCCAAGGCGGGATGATTGCACAACTGCGCCTGAGTGTTGACCTTGAACTCGCCCGTCACTGGCTGGGCGCCGGCATCGTAGCAGCGAGCCAGTATCTCCACCGCGATGGCATCGGTCCCACCTTCAGTCACCAACGGATCGGTGCCACGGATGGATTCCGAAACCCATGCCACCGCAAAGCCTCCTCCAGCCAACGCAGCCACGGCTGGTTTGCTTTGGTTGTAGGTGGCGGTCTGATTCACCACCCATTCCGCCCCCATCAAGGCACCTGTGGAAGACAGCCGACGCGCACAGATACCCTGCAGGTGCCCATCTCCTTCCATGCGGCTCCAGGCCACCACCACGTCGCCTCCCGTAAGCACGGCCACAGCCGGGTGCAAACTGGGCTGATTCGTGTCAGCACCCACCGAAATATCATCCGTGGCGAAGGTTCCGTCGGCGTTCATGAAGCGCGCGTAAATCTTCTGGAACCCAAGCGCACCGCCCTGCCAGACGAACACCGCCCCACCGTTGGGAAGCACCGCAACCTGCGGAAACTCTTGATAACCAGCCGCCAACTGATTCACCCGGAAAGGAGCCAGCGTGCCTGACAGATTGTCGTTAAGGCGCTGCGCGCTGATGCCGCTGCCATTCCCATCCGTGACGTTGTCCTGCCAGACCACATAGCCGCCGGACGGGCCAAAAGCGAGCGCCGGCCGCGTCTGATCACCTGGCAAGGGCCCGGAAAGCGCATATTCGCCTGCCTGCCGGGAGTAATCGTCCTGAGCATACGCAGCCGTGCTCCCGAGGAGGACGGTGAGCAAGGCAAGGAGGCTTGCAAGTGCTCGAAAATGGGACGGCATACGTTTTGATTAGGACTAACAAAGACCCCCGGCAATGTCCACGCTTTCTTGCCCGGAAGGCCTACGGATTACTACGGAGTTACGCCCAAAACTACGCATTGTTCACGATGTTTGGGCCGGGGAGTCGGATCATAAAAGCTGCCCTTGGGCGGGTGGTTTTCGAGCGGTGATCTCAGCCAGAAGGGAGCGAAACCCCCATCGGCTGAACAAGTCCACCAGACGGGTGCCTGCCTCCTCCCGCAACCGGGCGTCGGCCAAATCAAATCCATTGCCCACCTCCTCGCGGAGCCGGATAAGCTCCTGATTTCGCTGCATGTCCTCCCGGGCGGCGGCCAGACTGTTCCGCAAGCGCTCAGAACTCACTTCCGGCAGCCGCTGGTAAAGGGCTTCCATCGAGCCAAAACGCTGTAGCAATTCAGTGGCCGTCTTGGGGCCAACCCCCCGCACTCCTGGAATGTTGTCCACACTGTCCCCAATCAGGCTCAGCCAGTCCACAATCTGCTCCGGCCGGACTCCAGTCTTGGCCACCACCTCGGCGTCGGTCCAGACTCGCTCCGTTCGATCATTGGGATTTATGAGGCCGATTCGCGGGGCGACCAACTGCATGAAGTCCTTGTCCGAACTGGCAATCAACACACTTGCCCCCGCCGCCACAGCATGACGGGCCACCGCCGCGATACGGTCATCCGCCTCGGCTCCCTCCTCGCACCACGAGGCTATCCCCGCCGCCTGCAAATACTCCGCGATCTCGTCCAACTGCCGGGCCAACCCCTCTGGCATCGGCGGGCGCTGGGCCTTGTAGCCCGGCAAAGCCGCGGTTCGCTCCGCAGAGAGACCGCCATCCCAAACCACCAGCAAGTAGGTGGGTTCCGCAAGGTGCCGGAGCTTGCCCAGCATCTTGATGAACCCATAAATGGCGTTGGTCGGGGAGCCATCCGGAGCATTGAGCTGACGGATGGCATGAAAGGCCCGGTAGGCGTAGGCATGCCCATCCACGATTAGCAACCGTGGGCCGACGGGCAAAATGACGGCCGGCGGGCGTTCCGCGTTGGAGACAGTGGCCACCGGAGCTGGCAGGGACAACTGCTATTGGCGGACCACAGCGGGTTGAGGCGGGGTGTTCGCCAGAATAAACGGCATCTCCTCGTCCGTGTGAACCCGGTTGCCGGCCGGGTCAATGATGGTCGGCGTGACGAAGATGACCAGGTTCTTCTTCTGGTTGGTCTTCTGCTCGCTCCGGAAGAGGCGGCCTACCCACGGGAGGTCACCCAGCACCGGCACCCGGTCCTTGATGTTCACAATGTCCTCGGAAATCAAGCCGCCGAGCATCACCGTCTGGGCATCCCAGACCACGCACTGTGTGACCACCTGGCGCACCCGCGTGCGGGGCAACGGGACAGTCGCCGTCAGCGAGACACCCACCGTGCCGGCACCGACTGACTGGGCCTGAATGGCACCAGCGAACTCGGGCGGCACCGGGTCATACCCAATGAACTGGGTGATGGAGGGAATGAGCGCCATGTTGATGGTGTAGCCGTCCGCCGCCACAGTGGGCAGCACATCCAAAACGGGACCCGTGGCCAATGCCTGCACATTGGGAGTAATCGTGGAACCAATTGCGCCACCGCCACCGCCAACGCCACCGCCAACACCGCCACCGCCACCGCCACCACCTGCGGTGTTCTGACCAACGTTGATGCCAGTGATGATAGTCCGAATATCCGTGACCTGGATCTGCGCCTGCCGACCGCTGACCGTAATGACTTTGGGGGCAGACAGCACGTCCGTGCCATCCCGCTGCTCCAAAGCGCGAATCACCACCCGGAATTGAGGATCCGTGAGAATGCCGGACAGCGTCATCAGGGCGGGGGCATTGTTCCGTGAGAGCACACCGCTGGTCAGGTTGCCATCCGAAGCCAGAGCCCCCAGGGGGCCAGCGGGTGAGGGGAATGTGCCCAGCGGATTGGCGCGGGAAGGAATACCCTGATAAGAGGGAGCCGTGCCCCCCTGCATGTTCAAGGGGCCCGCCAGGGTGTTGCCCCAGAACCAGTCGAAACCCAAGGCCTTGCTGTCGTTCTGGTTAATCTCCGCAAACCGGGATTCCACCAGCACCTGCGGCGGGATCACGTTCAGCAACTCGATGGCCTGCTGCATGATGTCCAAGTCCTGCAACGACGCGCGCACGAGCAGCAAGCCGTTGCGATCATTGAAGAACACCTGCGTGGCATCGGGACCATTGGTCACGCCCAGATTGGAAA
>Ga0255204_1000042_pt1 | contig 42684 bp, 32 predicted proteins | sample Miss_Colum_RepC__2_FD_188418 | JGI IMG/M metagenome (GOLD analysis project Ga0255204, IMG submission 188418) | Freshwater microbial communities from Mississippi River, Louisiana, United States - Miss_Colum_RepC_8h | ecosystem: Environmental > Aquatic > Freshwater > River | place: USA: Louisiana... | reverse complement strand
CACGGAGGCCTTGCGGCCCTTCTGGGAAACCCCGGCGCGGGCCTTGTCGCTCGTGCACCACTGGCTCCACGATCAAGCAAACGCTACTGCTTGACTCATTCTACCGGAACCTAATGGGAAATGGTATAACCCACGCTTCCGGAGAGCGCTGGCGGCCGGAGGTTATGCTTGCCAAAGCGCGGCTCCTCCCTAGATTTGGCCGCTCTTGTGCCTATGAAGTTGTTCGCCCTTGCCGGAATGTTCATCGCCCAGGCCGCCCCGACAGGCGGCCCCGAAGCCAATCCCAAGGCGCAGATGATGCAGACGGTTGGCATGATGGTGATCATGCTCGTCACCTTCTACTTCATCCTCATCCGCCCCCAGAACCAGCAGCGGAAGAAGCAGGAGGAGATGATCAAGGCGCTTAAGAAAGGCGACAAGATCGTCACTTCCAGTGGCATTCTGGCCACGGTGATTGCCGTCAAGGAGCGCAGCGTCAGCATCCGCTCGGAGGACACCAAGCTCGAGATTCTCAAGTCAGCCGTCGGTCAGGTGGTGGAAAGTTTCGACAAGGCCGAGGCCACGACGCCTGCCCCCGCCACCCCCGCCAACAACTAGTCCGGTTCCCTTCCCTTCCCCGTCCATGCAACGCAACAACACTTGGCGCGCCCTGCTCATCCTCTTCGTCACGGCCTGGGCATTCTACGAAATCTACCCGCCGGCCGACCGCAACCTCATCGACACCTTTGAGGAACGCGCGAGCGCCAAGGGCACCAACTTCACGGCCCTGGTCGCCAAGGCCCGCGAGCTGGACAAGCAGTTCCCCGAGCGCAACTACGCCAATTTGCGCGATGCCGTGGGCACCAACTCGCTCACCAACTTCTTCAACTACTCCACCGCTGGAGCGAAGGACCCCAACCGCGCCATTCTGGGCCGCCTGCAACGCGAGTCCGCCGGCAAGATCAAACTGGGCCTCGACCTCCGCGGCGGCACGTCCTTCCTCGTGGGCATCGACACCAACAAGCTCGCCCAGACGGTCGATAAGAAGGCGCTCATCGGCCAGGCCATCGAGGTCATCCGCAAGCGCGTGGACAAGTTCGGCGTGGCGGAACCCATCATCGTGGCGGAAGGCGAGGACCGCATCGTCGTCCAGATGCCCGGTTTGAGCCAGGCGGAGCGCGACGCCGTGCGGGACACACTCACCCGGCCGGCCTTCTTGGAGTTCCGCATCGTCCACCCCGAGAGCGACCGGCTGCTGGAGCAGGGACTGATGGCCCCCGGCCATGTGGTGCTGAGCCAGAAACGCCGCTCCAGCGACGGCCGCGAGACGTTGGAGCGCGTGCTGGTCAAGGCCAAGGCTGAACGCAATCTCACCGGCAAATACATCGAGCGCGCGGGCGTCATTCGCGACGCCGTTTCCAACCGCCCGCAAATCACGTTCAAGTTCAACACTGAGGGAGCCAAAACCTTTGGCGAAATCACTCGTGAGCATGTCCGCAACCGCCTGGCCATCGTGCTGGACGGCGAACTTTACTCCGCCCCGGTCATCAACGAGCCCATCCTCGGCGGCAGTGGCGTGATCAACGGGGACTTCGACCTGAAGGAAGCTTGGGAGCTGGCGAACGTGCTCGAAAACCCGCTGGAAACGCCCGTCCGCCTGCTCGACACCGAGGAAGTTGATCCGTCGCTCGGCAAGGACTCCATTCAGAGCGGCATCCGCTCCGCCGTCATCGGCACCGTGGCGGTGGCGGTCTTCATGCTCGTTTACTACATGATGTCCGGCGCGGTGGCGATTGTGGCGCTGCTGCTCAACATCATCATCCTGCTCGGCGTGATGTGCTCGGTGGGCACGACGCTCACGCTGCCCGGCATCGCCGGTGTGGTGCTGACCATCGGCATGGCCGTGGACGCCAACGTGCTGATCTTCGAGCGCATCCGCGAGGAGCTGGCCACCGGCAAGTCGCTGCGGGGCGCGTTGAACGCCGGCTACGACAAGGCCTTTGGCACCATCTTCGATTCCAACCTCACCACGCTCATCGCGTCCGTCCTGTTGATCTACCTCGGCACCGGCCCGGTGAAGGGCTTTGGCGTGACGCTGACCATCGGCATCACGGTCAGCATGTTCACGGCCCTGGTCGGCACGCGGGTCATCTTCGACTGGCTGCTGGCGAAGAACCTCCTCACCAACCTCTCGATGCTCCACCTGATCAAGGGCAGCAACGTGGACTTCATGCGCTGGGCGAAACCGGCCTTCGCACTGTCCTGGGCGATCATCATCGTCGGGCTCGGCTATGGTGCCTTTGTGCGCGGCAAGCAGACGTTGAGCGTGGACTTCGTAGGTGGCGATGCTCTGACCTTCTCCTTTGCCAAGCGAGTTGAGACCGACCAGCTCCGCAAGCTCATCAGCAACGTGGAGTATCACGAACGGCTCGAAGGAGCCAGCCAGGCCGGAGCCAAAACCCGCAAGGTGGGCGACCCTCTCGTCGCTTATCAGCGCAACATCGGCCAGGGCACCGAGAACCTCCGCGTCACGGTTCCGGCTGGCGCTGGTGAGGCGGTCAAGGAAGCGCTCTTCAAGGCCTTCCCAGACTCCAAGTTCAAGCTGGACCAGTCCCGCCAGGTCGGCGCGATCATCGGCCAGGAAATCCTCCGGGGTGCCCTGCTGGCGCTGGGCCTGTCCCTCTTCGGCATCCTTGTTTACGTCGCCTTCCGCTACGAGTTCAGCTTCGCCGTCGGTGCAGTCGTGGCCGTGGTGCATGACGTGCTCATGACCACCGGCATCTATTGCCTGACCGAGCTGTGGGGCGAGGGCCGGCAGTTCAACGCCACCACCGTGGCAGCCATCCTCACGATTGTCGGCTTCTCGATCAACGACACCATCGTCATCTTTGACCGCATCCGCGAGGACCTGAAGCTTGGCGTTCGCGGCTCCTTCACCGACCTCGTGAACCGGGCGCTGAACCAGACGTTGAGCCGCACCATCATCACCAGCGGCACGGTGTTCCTGGCCACGCTGGCGCTCTATGTCTTCGGCGGCGGCGTCATCAACGACTTCGCGTTCATGTTCCTCGTCGGCGTGGTCACCGGCACCTACTCCTCCATCTACATCGCCAGCGCGCTGGTGATCTGGTGGCACAAGGGCCAGCGCCCGAACATCGAGACCAACTCCAGCGTGGCGGTGGAAACCATCCCCGACGCCACCCCGAAGCCGGAAGCCGCGTAAGGCAGGCAGCCAGTCGATTTGCAGGGCAGCGCGGGCACCTCACGCCAAGTGTATCTGGATTCCGGTAGAACCCGGACCGGACACCGCCCCAACTCTGTCTCGCGGGAGAGAATCCTCAACTCGCCCTCGGCCGGGATTTCGCCCCCTGAACCCGGAAAAGGAATGGGCGGGAAGATCTCCCATTCCATTTTCCTGACCCAATCTTCCTGACCCAATTCCGGTTCATGTGAGCCACCACGGACCGGAGCCCGCACATTGGGATCAGGAACAAGGGGCAGAGGGCAGGAAAATTATGGGCAGGAAGATTCGCGTCTCAATTTTCCTGCCCATAATCTTCCTGCCCAAATCCCGGCTCATGGAAAGCTCCCTGCTCTTTCCGGACCTGCCCAAGGACCATGAACCGGAGCGGAGCGCCGCGCATCGCTCGGGCCGGAGTTGTAGCATCCGTCCCAGCCGAGCAATGTTCGGCGCTCCGCTTGGCCGGGCAGCCAACTGTGACTGCGCCAACACGCCATCCTCAGCAAGCGGTGTTCAGGAGCCCTTGCTCTGACTGATTACTGAAAACTGAATACTGCTCACTTCGCCGCCTTGAGGAACGCCAGCAAGTCCGCCAGCTCCTGCCGGGTCAGCGCCTGCTCCAGGCCGTCCGGCATCAGCGACACTTTACCGGGGCGCATCTCCACCACGTCCGCCCGGGCGATGCGCGCCTCGGTCTCGGGTCCGTTCGCCAGCACAACTTCATCTGGCGCGTCTTTGCGCACGATGCCCGTGACATCCTCGCCGCCCTTCACCACCACCGTGAACGGCTCGTAGCTCCGCACAAAGCTCGCGCTCGGGTAGAGGATGCTCTCCAGCAAATCCATTTCCGTCCGCACCTGTCCGATGCGCGTGAGGTCGGGGCCGAGCTTGCCGCCGAGGTAGCCGAGGGCGTGGCACGTCGCACACGCGGACTTCTGGCTCTTGAAGAGGGCGTGCCCGCGCCCGACATCGCCGTCCTTGAGCGTCGGCAACAGCGCCTCCAAGTGCGCGCGCTGCTTGCCTGCGTCCGCGTTCAACATGACCAGCAGCTCCGCGCCCGCGTCCTGCACGGACTTCGGATACTTTGCGAAGAGCGGCTTGAGCAAATCCACGCGCAACCCGCGCAGCCCGGTGGAGTCCTTCAGCGCCGCGACCAGCTTCAAGCCCAGCGCTTCGGTCGGCGACTTGTCGAAGGCCGGCAGCAGCTTCGGCGCGTCGAGCGGGGAAACGGACTTCATCGTGTCCGCCAGCATGAGCCGCTGGGCGTCGGTCAACTTCGCCTTGGCCAGGACGCCCGCCGCCGCGCTGCGCGTGAGCATGGGTTTGTCCGCGTTCAAGTCCGAGTGCAAGAAGGCGAACAACTCCGGCGAGACTCCCGGCAACGCGCCAACCGCCGCGAGGGCGTCCAGCCGCACGTCAGCCGGCGCGGAGCCTAATTCCCCGACTTCCTGCAAGCCACGCGTGAACGCGGCGTTGCCTTGCTTCGGCAGCGTGAAGGTGCGCGCGGTGGCGACGGCCTGACGGAGCAGTTCTGCATCTGCGCTGGTGAACAAGCCAGTGACCGGCGCGAACCAAGCCGCAGGAGTTTCCTTGAGGCTGGCTGCCGCCATCGCCCGCAGAGCGATGAGCCGCGAGCCGCGTGGGGTTTGCTCGTTGAGAACGAGGTCGGCCAGGACTTGCTGCACTTCAGTGAACTTCGCAAACCCTGCCACCAACGCGGGCATGGTCGCGGGGTCTGGTTTCGGCTGGGTGGAATCAAGGTGGAGGTCGCCGAAGAATTTTGTGGCGAGTGCCTTGCCCCAGTCAGGCCGCTGGGCGGTAATCCACTGTGCGGTCTGCCGCACGACAGCGTCGCGTGAGTGGAGCAGCGGAAGGACTGTCTCAGAACGCAGGGCACCGCCGCCGCCGTGCGCGAGAGCAATGAGCGTGGCGGCAGTCGGCCCGCGCGCGGTGAGCTGCGAGCTGACAGCTTCGCCCGCCCCCATTTCGATGACGGCGTAGGTGAGCGAATGCCAGAGGACACGCTGGGCGTCGGTCAGAGTCGAATTGCCCGCGCGCGATTGGTCGGCGGCGGCGAGCAGGGCGGCGGCGGAGTTGGTTGCGTTGAGTCTGCCGAGCGCTTCCGCCGCAACGCGGATTTCCGCAGACGGTGGCGATTCCACAAAGGCTTGCAGGCGGCCCACGGCGTTGGTGTCGCGCCAGAGGCTCACAACGTGCAGAGCGGCGTGGCGGACGGAGGTGTCCGTGTCATTGAGCGCGGTGCGGACGGCCCCGCGGGCGGCGGGGCTGGGGATGCGGGAGAGGGCCCATACGGCATCACGACGGGCGTCCACCCCGTAGGTGACGACGTGAGGAGTCTCCAATTTCTTCCCCGCCCTCTGCGAACCGCGTTCGGTTTTTGAAGTGAGACTCCTCACGTCGTCTCCTACGAGGAGCTGGCGCAGCGCAGGCACGGCTGATTCACCGCGTTTGCCCAGTTCGTGGATGGCGCGCTGGCGGACGTAGAGGCGTTCGTCGGCGAGGAGTTTCGCGAGGTCGGCGGGCTTGAGCGCGGGCCAGTTCAGCTTGAGGCCGCGAGGGTCTTCGCGGTTAGGCATGCCCACTTTGCGCAGGCGGTAGATGCCGCCGAGCACGTCCGGCTTGGCGAGCTGCGAGGTGGGGCAACAGATTTTATACCAGCCGCCCGTGTCCACGAGGAGGATGCTGCCATCGGCGTCTTCCAGCACGTCGGTTGGATGGAAGTCCACATGGTCGCTGGCGAGCAGGTCGGTGTCGCGCGTCTTGAACGTCGCACCGTCAGGAATCAGTTCGTGGCGGACGACTTTCCGCAGGTTGAAGTAGCACGCCAGCAAGTTGTCCGACCAGTCCGCGCCGAAGACGCGCGAGCGATACATGGTGAGGCCGCACGGGGCGGACGCGCCGGAGTGGTGCAGCACGGGCATGAGGTCGCCAGTGCGCGGGTGGCCGTCGAGGGCCGATTGCTCCTTGCCATAGACGCCGCCGTAAATCGCGTGCAGCAGGCCATCGCGCTTGCCGCCGCCGGGCTGGACGAACGTGCAACTCAGAAACCGCTCGCCGGTCGAGTGAAACGCGACGCCGACGGGATTGTCCATGCCGCCGGTCAGCACCGGTTCAATGCCCGTGCCGTCCGGTCGTGCGCGGAAGATGTGCGAGGCGCGGGTGACGAAGGATTTTCCATTCGCGAGCGTGTAGCGCTGTTCGGCGAACGCGCCCTTGGTCCAGTAAATCCAGCCGTCCGGACCGAGGTAGGGACCGTGCAGGTCGTTGGCGCAGCCGGTGAGCGTCTTGCCGTCGTGCCAGACCTCGCGCTTGTCCGCGATGCCATCGCCGTCGGTGTCGGTGAGCTTCCAGATTTGCGGCGGCGCAGCGACATAGAGCGAGCCTTCGTAGAACATCGCGCCCTCGGGGAACATCATCTTGTCCGCGAACACGACGGTCTTGTCGAAGCGCCCGTCGCCGTCGGTGTCTTCGAGACGGACGATGCGGTGGTCCTTGCGCTCATATTGCGTCGGGCCTTTGTCGCTGGAGCCGGAAGAGTCGGTGGCGTAGAGGCGGCCGAGTTCATCGAATGCGATGGAGATGGGGCGATTCACCAACGGCGCGCGGGCGACCAGCTCGACCGTGAAGCCGTCGGGGAGGGTGAAATTGTGGCCGTTGAGATTGGTCGTTGCGGCGTGCGCAGCCGTGGTGGAAACGATGACTGCGAGCAAAGCTGCGCAAAGAGGAGTGTTCATGGTGTCCGTTGATAGACGCGCACGTAGTCCACCAGCATTCGCGCGGGGAAGACGGTTTGCGCGTCGGGCGGGCCGGGCCAGTTGCCACCGACGGAGAGGTTCAGCAGCACGTGGAACGGCTGGTCGAAGGGCGCTGGGAATGGCCCGCCCTCGCTGCGCCACTGGGTCTGAGTCGAGACCCGTTGCCCGTCCACATACCAGCGGAAGGCGTCGGGCTCCCATTCCACGGCAAAGACATGGAAGTCGTCCGCGAAGGTGCCCTGCCGCAACGCATAGGGTTTTCCGGCGGACTGCTGGCGCGGCCACTTGCCACCGAAATGAATCGTGCCGTGGACCTGATGCGGCTCGTGGCCGACGACCTCCGCGATGTCGATTTCACCGCTCGCCGCCCAACTGCCGTATTTGTCCACCGTGGGCAGCATCCAGATGGCGGGCCAGAGGCCGCGCCCGCGTGGGAGCTTGGCGCGCACCTCGACGCGGCAATACGTCCAGTCCGCGCGGTGCTTGGTGCGGAGGCGGGCCGAAGTGAACTGCCGCGTCTGCCCAGCGAGGGCGTAGGTTTCCTTGCGCGCTTCGATGACGAGCTGGCCGTTTTCCAGGCGCACGTTCTCCGGCCGGTCGAGGAAGACTTGCAGCTCGTTGTTGCCGCCGCCATGGGCGTTTTCCTCGACGGCCCACTTGGTGAAGTCGAGTTTTGGCCCGTCGAACTCATCCGCCCAGACCAGCTTCCACGGCAGGGGCGCAGCGGCGAAGCCATTCAGGCGGAAGGCTAGCGCGAGGAGGGCGAGGACGCGGAAAGTCACGCGCGGCAGCGTAGTCAGGGCACCCGGTTTGGCAAGGTCGGTGCCCACCACAAAAAACCGCTGACAAGCGCCGCCGGATTGCGTTCACTCACCGAGCTTTTGCGGAGCGCGGCGAATCCAGCCACGAGGGTTGACCGCCTGCGACGCCCCGCCGAGAGCCACTTTCAGATGCCTAAACGCACCGACATCCACACGGTCCTCATCATCGGCGCCGGCCCCATCATCATCGGGCAGGCGTGCGAGTTCGATTACTCCGGCACCCAGGCCTGCAAGGCGCTCAAGGAAGAGGGCTACCGCGTCGTCCTGGTGAACTCCAACCCGGCCACCATCATGACCGACCCGGAGTTCGCCGACCGCACTTACATCGAGCCGATCACGCCCGAGTGCGTGGAGAAGATCATCCTCCGCGAGAAGGAGGAAATGAAGAAACTCGGCGCGACCGGCAAACTCGTCCTGCTCCCCACGCTCGGCGGACAGACCGCGCTGAACACCGCGATGGCGCTGAACAAGAACGGGGCCCTCACCCGGCACGACGTGGAAATGATCGGCGCAAAACCCGAGGCCATCCACAAGGGCGAAGACCGCCTCGTCTTCAAGGAGTTGATGCTCAAGATCGGCCTCGATGTGCCCATCTCCGGTGTCGCGCACAACATGAGCGAAGCCCGCACCATCCAGGAAAGGATCGGCCGCTTCCCCGTCATCATTCGCCCCGCCTACACCCTCGGCGGCACCGGCGGCGGCATCGCCTACAACGGCGACGAGTTCGAGGAAATCGCCAAGCGCGGCATTGACCTCTCCCCCGTCAACGAAGTCCTCATCGAGGAATCCCTCCTCGGCTGGAAGGAATACGAGATGGAAGTGATGCGCGACAAGGCCGACAACTGCGTCATCATCTGCAGCATCGAGAACTTCGACCCCATGGGCGTCCACACCGGCGACAGCATCACCGTCGCGCCCATCCAGACGCTCACGGACAAGGAATACCAGATCATGCGCGACCAGAGCTTCGCCGTGATTCGCGCCGTGGGCGTCGAGACCGGCGGCTCGAACATCCAGTTCGGCGTCAGCCCGGAAAATGGCCGCATGGTCATCATCGAGATGAACCCGCGCGTCAGCCGCAGCTCGGCTCTGGCTTCCAAAGCCACCGGGTTTCCCATCGCCAAGATCGCCGCCAAACTCGCCGTCGGCTACCTGCTCGACGAACTCAAGAACGACATCACGCGCGAAACCCCCGCCAGCTTCGAGCCGAGCATTGATTACGTCGTCACCAAGATTCCGCGCTTCGCCTTTGAGAAATTCCCGCAGGCCGACCCCACGCTCACCACGCAGATGAAAAGCGTCGGCGAAGCCATGGCCATCGGGCGCACGTTCAAAGAAAGCCTGCAAAAATGCCTGCGCTCGCTGGAGATTGGCCGCAGCGGCCTGGGCGGCGACGGCAAGCCGTGGCGCATCGGCACGGAAGTCTATGGCGACCGCGACATCCTCCCGCGCGACGTCATCAGCCGCAAACTCAGCGTCCCCAACGCCGAACGCATCTTCTTCATCCGCCACGCCCTGCGCGCCGGCTTCACCATCGAGGAGATTTTCAACCTCACGAAGATCGACCGGTGGTTTCTGGTGCAGATCAAAGAGATCGTGGATTTTGAGGAGGAACTAGCGGGGGCGAGGAACTAGTCGGCGGTTGTCCAGCCATCATCGAACTGTTATCCTGTAAAACATGAAAGCCCTCGCACTGAGAGATGAGCAGTTCGTGACCGATGCCAGCGGCAAGCGATTGGGCGTGCTGCTGGACGTGGCCACCTACGACCGCCTTCGCGAAGCCGAAGAGGAGCTTTCCGACATCCGCGCCTACGACACCGCCCGGCCGAAGGTGCAGGCCGAGGTGGCAGCGGGCAAAGTGATTTCCCTCGCTGACTATCAGACCAGGCTCACCACTCGGCGCAAATGAGGTATCGCGTCATCCTGCCCAAGTCGGTCCAAAAGGAGCTGGATCGTCTGCCGGATGACGTGGTGACGCGAATTCTAGCACGACTAACTGAAATGGAAGGCAACCCGCGTCCGGCGGATGTGAAGAAGCTGAAGGGACGGAACGCCTGGCGAACTCGCGTGGGCGACTACCGGATAATCTATGAAATCCACGACCGCGAGCTGCAAATCCTGCTTGTCACCGTGGGACATCGGCGGGAAGTCTATCGCTGACATGCACCCCGGCTTCGCCATCGAGGAGATCTTCAACCTCACGAAGATTGACCGCTGGTTTCTGGTGCAGTTGAAGGAGATCGTGGATTTTGAGGAGGAGTTGGCTGCGGCGATGAACTAGAATGAAAATCTATCGGACCAACGATGTTTTTGTTCCCGGCGGGATGCCGACGCTAACATACGTTCCGAGAGCCGAGCATAAGTTGGAGGCGCGACTGGCGGAGGCGAAGGATAATCTCTGCAAACTTGTCACCGTCACGGGCTCAACAAAATCCGGGAAAACGGTTCTGACCAATAAAGTTTTTCCGCGAAGCAGTTCGGTATGGATTGATGGGGGCACGGTAAAGGAAGAGGACGACCTGTGGAATTTCATTCTTGATGCGATCGGTGGTCACAGTGAGGAAACTGCAACGGATCAAAGCGAAACAGGCTCAAAGTTTTCAGGAGAACTGAGCGCAGGCGCACAACTGTTATTTTTTGATGGCCAGGGGAAAGTCGGGACTGAGTATGCGAAGAAACGCAGCGCTTCAGTGGCGAAGAAGCTGGCCTTGAAGCCGCGCGCAGCAGCGATCACACAACTGCGAGAGACGAAACTCCCAGTCGTGATCGACGATTTCCACTATTTGGATCGCGAATTTCAGGGCAACATCATCCGCGCATTGAAGCCACTTATCTTTGAAGGCTTGCCAGTTATTCTGATCGCCATTCCCCATCGTCGTTTCGATGCAATCAAAGTTGAGAGGGAGATCACTGGGCGCATTGAAGCTGTCCCTGTGATGTCATGGGACATCAAGGAGCTACTCCAAATTCCTCAAGACGGATTCCGACTTCTGAACGTGTTTGTCGATGACGTGGTTCTTCACCAGTTCGCAGCACAAGCCTACGGAAGTCCTCATCTAATGCAGGAGTTCTGCCGAAGTCTTGCTGTTGAGCACGGAGTCAAGGAGACCGCAGTTGATCCAATGATTATCAGCAACGCGTCGGATGATTTGTTTCGTAGTGTTGCAGAAGGAACGGGACGGGTCATCTTCGATAAATTGGCGAAAGGACCGCGGCAGCGGAGCGACAGGATGCTGAGAAAACTCAAGGACGGCACTTCTGCTGACATTTACAAAGTTGTGCTCCTAGGCCTAGCGCGGCTTTCACCCGGACTTCAGACAGTCGAATATGAACAGCTACGCGGTGCAGTAAGGGCCATTCTCGCCGATCAGATTCCTGCGGCGCACGAAGTGACGCGTGTTGTGGAGAAGATGGCTGAAATTGCTTCGAGTGATGAAGCATCCACTCCTGTCCTTGATTGGGAAAAGAGTGATCAGAAGCTTCACATAACCGATCCGTTCTTTGCGTTCTTTTTGAAGTGGGGAATGTGAACGGCAGCCGCATGTGCTTGCGCCCAACCTTTCCCACCGTCTCCCGTTTTCACACTGCTACGCCCAAAGCGCCAGAGAGCTGGCACACTCCAAGACGCTGCGCGAGTCCGGGAGCCATCGTGGTCGCGCTAGCAGTCTTGGACTGCGGGGCCCTTCCACCGCTTTCCCCCGGGGCGCGGCAGCATCGCAGACCAACTGCAGCGGCTGCCAGACTTGGGATCACGCGGCCCCAGTCCACGTGCTGCCTTGGGGCTCCGCCCACAGCCGGCTGATTTGGCTTTCGGGGCAGTGCCCGTTCGCCGGCGAAGCGGTTGGGCGGGGAAAAGCAAAAGGCCGGCACCAGTGCCGGCCTTTGCCTTCAAATACGGGACGAGTGCCTACTTCATCTGCGAGAGCAGTTCGTCGTTGGTCTTGAACTTCTTGAGGGCGTTTAAGAGCGTTTCCATGGCCTCGATGGGGTTGAGGTCCACCATCATGCGGCGCAGCTTGCGGATGGCGTCGAGGTGCTTCACGGGGAAGAGCTTCTCCTCCTTGCGCGTGCCGGATTTCGGAATGTCGATCGCCGGGTAGAGCCGGCGGTCGGAGAGCTTGCGGTCGAGGACCAGCTCCATGTTGCCGGTGCCCTTGAACTCCTGGAAGATGAGCTCGTCCATGCGGCTGCCGGTGTCCACGAGCGCGGTGGCCAGGATGGTAAGGGAGCCGCCGTCCTCGATCTTGCGGGCGGAGGCGAACATCTTGCGGGGGATTTCCAGCGCGCGGGCATCCACGCCGCCCGTCATGGTGCGGCCGGAGCCGCCGTGGACGGAGTTGTAGGCGCGGGCCACGCGGGTGAGCGAGTCGAGCAGGATGACGACATCCTTGCCGCCTTCGACCATGCGGCGGCAGCGCTCGACCATGAAGCGGCTGAGGCGCACGTGGGTTTCCAAGTCCATGTCATTGGAGCTGGCGACGACCTCGGCGGAGACGCTGCGCTGGAAGTCGGTGACTTCCTCGGGGCGCTCGTCGATGAGCAGGACCATCACGAACACCTCGGGGTGGTTGGTGGTGATGGCGTTGGCGATCTGCTTCATCACCGTGGTTTTGCCGGTGCGGGGCGGGGCGACGATGATGCCGCGGGTGCCCCGGCCAATCGGCGTGACGAGGTCGATGACGCGGGTCTCAAGGATGTCCGAGGTGGTTTCGAGCCGGAACTTGTCGATGGGATCGATGGACGTGAGGTTCTCGAAGCGGGACTGCTTGGTGTAGTCGTTGAAGAGGAGGCCGTTGACCTTGATGACATCGCGCAACTGCGGGCTGCTGCCGCGATGCGGAGGCTGGAGGCGGCCTTCGACCAGGCAGCCCTCGCGGAGGAAGTTCTTTTTGATGGAGTCCGGCGTGACGAAGACGTCGGTGGGCTTGGGCTGGAACTTGTTCTCAGCAGACCGCAGAAAGCCAAACCCTTTCTCGGCGATTTCCAAGAAGCCAGAGCCAATCTCCGGGGTTTTGTGCTGCTGCTGCGGTTGCTGCTGATGCTGCTGATGCTCTGGTCTGCTCATATAAAATCCGGGCTGCAATCCAAGCTCTGAAACGGGCGACAATGTGTGTGCCTAAACCTTGGCTCCGGTGAACCGGAACGACCTTTCAGACTTGTTCTCAGGAAAACCGCGCCCGGCGTGAATGCCGAAGTATGGCGCTGGTTGGTTGCGACGGGTCGATCTGATACCGCCTCGCGCGGGGTGGGTGCAATGATTATTTTCCAACCTCCGCCAGCTTGCACGGATGGAAACGTGCGCTTGATTTCCCGGCGCGGCTCATCGAAGACTTGCCGCCATGAACCACTTGCCTGCCTCGCGGCGGAACTTTCTCGCCCTCGGTGGCACCGCCGCCGCCGGGTTTGCCATGCTGGAGGATGCCACCAGTGCCGAGCGGCTGCCCGGCAACGAAGTGGCGGACCGCAGTTCCTCCATCCGCATCACCGGCTACAAGGCCTGGTGGGTGAACCCCGTGCTCTATGTCCGCATTGACACCAACCACGGCGTCAGCGGCTGGGGCGAGATCAAGGGCACGGACATCCGCGTGGCCATCACGTTGCTGGCCTCGCTGGCGGAGCTGTTCACCGGCGAGAATCCCACGCGCATCGAGCACATCTGGCAGAAGCTTTATCGTGCGCACCGCGACATCCGCGGCGGGCCGTTCATGGTGCATGTCATCGCGGGCATCGACATCGCTCTCTGGGATCTGGCGGGCAAGCTGTGGGGCGTGCCGGTTTATCGCCTGCTCGGCGGTCCGGTGCGCGATCGCATCCGCGTCTATCACACGCCCAAGGCGCAGAAAGTTCCGCCGCACGGCATCTATGAACACTCCGGCACGCCCGCCGACATTCAACGCATGGTGCGGGCCGTGGCCGCCGCGCGCGAGAAGGTCGGACCTGACGGCGCGGTGATGTTCGACGCGCATTGCGCCGTGCCGCCGGCCACGCTCATCCAGTTTGCCGCCGCGATTCAGCCCTACGATGTGCTCTTCATCGAGGAGCCCGCCGTGCCCGGCAACATCGAGGTCTTCAAACGCCTCAAGGCCGCCATCAACGTCCCGCTCGCCACCGGCGAACGTGACCGCACGATCTGGGGTATGATTCCCTACTTGCAAGAGCGCTGCATCGACGTGCTTCAGCCCGACTGCTGCCACACCGGCGGCATCAGCCAGATGCGCAAGATTGCCACTCTGGCGGAAACCTTCTTTGTCCCGCTGGCCCCCCATTGCACCGCCAGCAACCTGGGCATCTCGGCCAGCATTCACGCAATCGCGGCCACGCCGCTCTTCCTCATTCACGAATTCTACCCCACCAACTTTGGCTTCAACCCCAAGGGCATCGCCACGATGGACTGGCAGGTGGACAAGGAAGGCTACGTCGCGCTGCCCACCGGCGTCGGCCTCGGCGTCGAGATGGACGAGCAGATCATCGCCGAGGCGGCCAAGAAGCCCCAGACCTACAAGTGGCCCGGCGCGACCTTGAAGGACGGCTCCGTCGCGGATTACTGACGCCCCGCCCCGTTTCACCTTTAGAATCCCCCAGCCTTGCTTTTCGTCCGATGCTCCGTTGAAACTCATTCACACATGAAACTTACCTCGCCACTGTTCGCCCTCGCCGCCTTGAGCGCCGCGACCTCCTTCGCCGCCGCCAAGCCTGATTTCGCCAAAGACATCGGCCCGGTCCTCGCCAAAAGCTGCCTCGAATGCCACGGGCCCGAGAAGCAAAAGGGCAAACTCCGCCTCGACACCAAGGAAGCCGCCTTCAAGGGTGGCGACAGCGGCCTCGCGGGCGTAGTTCCCGGCAAGTCTGCTGACAGCCGCATCTACAAGGTCGTCACCCTGCCCAAGGGCCACGACGACATCATGCCCCCGAAGGGCGAGCCGCTCTCCAAGGCCACCACCGACCTCATCAAAGCGTGGATTGACGCCGGTGCGGACTGGCCGTCCGGCTTGAAGCTCTCGGCCGCTGGCGGCGCGACCGCCAAGAAAGAAAACGAACTGCCCGCCGCCCCGAAGGCCAGCGCTGCCGAGACCAAGGCCGTCGCCGAACTCGCCAAGGCCGGCATCACCGCGCGCGAAATCGCCCAAGGCAGCAACTGGCGCTACATCAACCTCCGCGTCGTCGGCAAGAAGTTCGATGCCAAGGTGTGGGACCAGATCAAAGACATCAGCAACCTCCTCGAACTCAACGCCGCCGGAGTCGAAGTCAGCGAAGCCGACCTCGCCAAGCTCGGCAAGGTGACGAATCTCCGCCGCCTCAACCTCGCCAACGCCACCGTCAAGGACGCCGGACTCGCCGGGCTCAAGGGCCTCGCGAACCTCGAATATCTGAACCTCGTCGGCACCGAGGTCACCGACGCCGGCCTCAAGCAACTCGCCAGCCTGAAGAAACTGCAGAGCGTCTATCTCTTCGAGTCCAAGGTCACGGACGCCGGTGTCGCCGAGTTGAAGAAAGCCCTGCCCACCGCGCGCATTGACAATGGCGCGGACCTCAAAGCCTTCGCCGCTGTCGCCGCCGCCGCCAAGGCCGAGGCGGACAAGAAGGCCGAAGAAGCCAAGAAAGCTGCTGCCGAGAAGAAGGCCGAGCCGCCCAAGCCTGCCGAGAAGAAGGACGAGAAAAAAGACGACAAGAAGGAAGACGCGAAGAAGAAGGGCAAGAAGGCGGACGACAAGAAGAAGTAACCGCTCCGCCAGCCAACCAGCTCACTCAACGGGCCGACTCACCAGTCGGCCCGTTTGCTTTCGGAGCGCGGCTGTCCCAGCCGCAGCAGATTCGCAGGCAGGTTGAGCGACGGACGAATCTGATCGCCCACTCGTTAGCGCAGCCGCTGCGGCTGGGACAGCCACGCTCCGTTTGGGCTGCCGCCTGCCAACCACTACCCAAGCGCCTCAATCGCGCTCTTCGTCTGCGCCAGCTTCGTCTGCCAGTCAGCGAGACGCTGCCGGTGCTCCTCCAGCACGGCGGGCGGCACCTTCTGCGCGAAGCTCGGATTGCCCAGCTTCTGCTCCACCTTGGCAATCTCGGCCTCGATCTTCACGACCTCCTTCGTCAGGCGGGCGCGCTCGGCTTCCGTGTCCACGAGGCCATCCAGGGGCAGGTAGAGCTCGCCCAGCTTGGTCAGCGCGGTGGGCGTGCCTTTCTTCGGCGCGTAGTTCGGATCGAGGTCGAGTGTCTCCGCACTGAGCAGCAGGCGCAGCACCTCGGCCTCGTTGGGATCGAGCTGGCCGGCGGGCTTGAGGGTGAACTTGCCCTTCTTGCCCGCACCGATGTTGAACTGGGTCTTGAGGTTGCGACCCTGCGTCACGAGCTCGAATTTCGCGTTCGCAAACGTCTCCACCGTGTCGTCGAGGCCCCACGCTTCCTTCTCCTCATCGGAGAGCGGCTTGGGCCAGCGGGCGAACATGATGGTCTTGCCGCCCTGATCTTCCGGCATGTCCACGGAGTAACCCATCCCGTGCCACAGCTCCTCGGTGATGAACGGCAGCAGCGGGTGGAACATCCGCAGCAAGTGCGAGAGGACGAAGTCAATGACGGCGACCTTGTTGGCCGCCAACGCACCCGTAGGTGACGACGTGAGGAGTCTCTGACTTTCGGCCGAAGGAATTTGAGCCTCGTCACCTCGGCTCCTACCGGCGGGATTGAGGGCCGCCTTGCTCGCTTCCACATACCAGTCGCAATACTCGCTCCAGAAGAAGCGGTAGAGCGTCTGCACGGCGGTGGCGAAGTTGTAGCTCGCCAGCGCGTCGCTGACCTCGCGGATGGCTTGGTCGAGACGGAGCAGAATCCAGCGGTCGTCGCTGGAGAGCAGCGCGGCGTTGATTTCGCCCTGCACTTCGCCTCCTTGCATTTGGCGGAAACGGCAGGCGTTCCAAAGCTTGTTGCAGAAGTTGCGGCCCAGCTCCACGTCCTTCTCGTCGAAGAGCACGTCCTGGCCAAGCGGCGCGCTGCGCATCGTGCCGAAGCGGAGGGCGTCCGCGCCGTATTTGGTGATGAGTTCGAGCGGGTCGGGCGAGTTGCCGAGCGTCTTCGACATCTTGCGACCCTGCTTGTCGCGGATGATGCCGGTGAAATACACATTCTTGAACGGCAGGTCCCCCATGTATTCGTAGCCCGCCATGATCATGCGGGCGACCCAGAAGAAGATGATGTCCGGCCCGGTGACGAGGTCGGTAGTCGGGTAGAAGGCGCGGAGGGTTGGAGCGTTGGCGTCGCTGGCCTTGTCGCCGTTCCAGCCCATCGTGGCGAACGGCCAGAGCCAGGAGCTGAACCAAGTGTCGAGCACGTCGGGGTCTTGGGCAAATCCAAGGGATTCAAGCTTCTCAACAACTCGCTCGTTTGTTGTCGCGTAAGCTACCAACAACACTTCCGAATCTGATTTGGCACTGAAATAAACCGGGTCTTCATTCGTCCCGCGCTCCAAATCTGAACGAGCGATTCTATCACGGCCTACGGAGAGCAAGTCGTTGCAAACGAAGTCCGGCGTATTTGGTCCGTCTGGCGCATCTGTGAACTTTTTGCTCCACACCGGCACGCGATGCCCCCACCAAAGCTGGCGGCTGATGCACCAGTCCTGAATGTTCGTGAGCCAGTGGTCATACACCTTCGCCCAACGCTGCGGGTGGAACTGCATCTTCCCCGTGCCGTTTGCCAGCCCGGAGGGCTGCTGGAACTTAGCCCCGGGCAGCGCCCGGGGTTCCTCGCCACCCAAAGTTTGTCCCGCCCCGGCAGGGGCGGAGGAACCTTCCTGCACCCCTCCGGGGTGTGAACCCAAGCCCCCTGCCGACCCCGGACGTTGTCCGGGGCTAAGTTCCGTCAGCCCTCCGGGCTGAATGCCATCGCTGGCTTGTGCGACACACGCCTTACTCACCTCCACGCTCGGATACTTGAGGAACCACTGCTCACTCAGGCGCGGCTCGATCGGCACGTCCGCGCGCTGGCTGAAGCCCACGTTGTTCTCGTAAGGCTTTTCGTCAACCATGACGGCGAGTTCCTTCAGCCGCTCCACGGCCACCTTGCGTGCCTCGAAACGATCCATGCCCGCCAGGCTTTCGCCAGCCAGCTCGTTCATCGTGCCGTTGGCGTTCATGATGTCCACGAGTGGCAGCTTGTGGCGCTGGCCGATCTCGAAGTCCGCCTTGTCATGCGCCGGCGTCACCTTGAGCACGCCGGTGCCGAACTCGAAGTCCACATGCTCGTCACCGATGATGGGGATGAGCTTCTGTTCGCGCGGCACATGAATCGGGAGCGGCCGCACGATGTGCTTGCCGATGAGGTGCGCGTAACGCGTGTCCTTCGGATTCACGGCCACCGCCGTGTCACCGGGGATGGTCTCCGGCCGCGTCGTGGCGATGGTGAGCCATGTGCCTGGTGCTTCAGCCACCTCGACCTTGAAGTGATACATGAAGCCCTTCTGCGGCTTCATCTCCACTTCCTCGTCGGACAGCGCGGTCTGCGTGGCGGGGCACCAGTTCACCATGCGCTTGCCGCGGTAGATGAGGCCCTTCTTGTAGAGGTCCACGAACACGCGCTGCACGTTGCGCACATAGTCCGGGTCCATCGTGAAGCGCTCACGCGTCCAGTCGCACGAGCAGCCGAGCTTCTTGAGCTGCTGGATGATGATGCCACCGTGCTTCTCCTTCCACGTCCACACGCGTTTGATGAACTCCTCGCGTCCGATCTCCTGCTTGGACTTCTTCTCCTCCTTGCGGATTTGCTTCGCCACCATGCCCTCCGTGGCGATGCCCGCGTGGTCCGTGCCGGGGAGCCAGAGCACTTCCTTCCCATCCATGCGCGCCTTGCGCGAGAGGATGTCCTGGATGGTGTTGTTGAGGACGTGCCCCATGTGGAGCATGCCCGTGACGTTCGGCGGCGGGATGACGATGGAGTAAGCCGGGCGCTTGTCGCTCACGCGCGCGGGGTCGGCGGTGAAGCAGCCGTTGCGCTGCCAGAAGTCATACCATTTGTCCTCCACGGACTGCGGCTCGTAGGCTTTGGGAATTTCAGTCATAGAAAAAGCAACTCAAGCCCGCCCGTGCGCTTGGCAGACTTTGCAAGAACAGGGCTGGGCACCAGTGTAGTGCCGGATGCCGACCACACGGCCACCACTCTTGTCGAAGCGCGGAAAAAGACGATCGAACAGATCCGTCTCGCCATTTTCAAAGAACCGCCGGGTGGCATACGCACAGAGGTCGGCGATCTGGACCATGCTCGTCAAGCTGCTGTCCACAAACAGCGGGGTCTCGATAATCCTGTCTATTTGCGTCCAGAGGGTTCCCTTCGAATGAAACTGACGCATCAACCTGGTGAGCCGCTTCGCCACGGTCTCGTTGTTGTCCTCAATGAGAAGGCCCAGGTTGGCGGCCCCTGCGTGCTGTTGCGCAGTGTCCGTCCGCTGGCGGTTGCTCTCGCGGGTGCTAAGAAACGTGTGAAATCGCGAGACGACCTGCTCGAAGGCCAGCGCGAAGATGTCCGCGCCGGGAGCTGTCTTGGTCTTGTCCACCGCGTCAGCGAATAATCGTGCATCCTGCCACGAGCCGACTTCATCCGCGAGGCCCTGCAATAGTTGGTGCCGCTCGGGCAAGCTCAGATGGATATAATCCTGCGTCTTGGCATACAGCTTCTTCAGGGCTTTGAGCTTGTCGGTTGACTTCAGTGCGGCGGCTCGGACGAGTTCAATGTTGCGCTCTGCTTGGACTGCCTGGCGGCGGGCGATTGGATCCAGCTTGTCAAAGCTGGGAATCCGCTCCTGCTCGGGAAACCGGCGGGCGATGTAACCCGTGTGGACTTCAGCCTCCTTCAACCCGAAGCGGGTCTTGATGCGGTCCACCTGGACATCCTTTGCATGCCATGCCGCCGCCGGGATAGCCACGCCAAGCAGCACGAAGTGACTGGTCTGCGCTGCAACTTCCGGGGTGCCGGACTCGTCGAGGTAGCAGAAATACATTCCAAGAAACAAAAAACGTCTAGGGCGGGTCCCTAAGGCCCCGCATGAGGCGCAATGCATCTCACCCAGACGTGGGGCGAAGCTACCAGCCTTACGGTGGAAAAGTCAAACGACTGGCGTCGCCTGCTTGGTTGCCAGAAGCTCACTTCTTCAACAGCGCGAACTCCATGCTGTCCACCAGCGCCTGGAGGCTCGCTTCGATGATGTTCTCGCTCACGCCCACGGTGCCCCACTCGCGCTTGCCGTCGGTGGAGGTGATGAGCACGCGGGTCTTCGCACCGGTGCCGGCCACGCCGTCGAGGATGCGGACCTTGTAGTCGGCGAGCTTAACCGGGCGCATCTCCTGTGGAAAAAATTTCGCCAGCGCCTTACGCAAGGCACCATCCAATGCATTGATGGGGCCGTGCCCTTCGTAAACCACATGGTTCGTCCTGCCATCAACCATCACCTTCAGCGTAGCTTCGCACACGGATGAAATAGCGACTTCTTGATTTGGGGGAAGCTGTTGTCGGTCCTCTGGCGTGTCGAAAATAGAATACGCAGGTTTCTGTTGGCCGACTTGGAATGTTGCATCCTGGCGAACGGACACATGGTAACTAGTTACTACAAATCTTGCGGGCTCTCGTTTCAGTAACTTGTGGATGTGGAGCGCAAAAGAAGCGTCTGCTGCTTCGAACTCATAACCTTTGTGCTCAAGCTCCTTCACAACGCTCAGAATCTTCTTCGTTTCGGGCGCGTCGTCCGCGAGCTTGAAGCCGAGGTCGCGCGCCTTGAGCAGGATGTTGCTGCGGCCCGAGAGGTCGCTCACGAGGATGTTCCGCTCGTTGCCGACCAGCGCCGGGTCAATGTGCTCGTAGCTGGACGCGAGCTTCTGCACGGCGTTGACGTGCGCGCCGCCTTTGTGCGCGAAGGCCGACGAGCCAACCCACGGCTGGCGCGGGTTGTGGCGCAGGTTCGCCACTTCATCCACGAAGAGGGAAAGCTCCTTCAGTTTCCGCAGCGACGCGGCGGGCAAGCACGTCTTGCCCATCTTCAATTGCAGGCAAGGAATCACGCTCGTCAGGTTGCAATTCCCCGTGCGCTCGCCGTAGCCGTTGATGGTGCCCTGCACCTGAACCGCACCGGCCTCGATGCTCGCCAGCGCGTTCGCCACGCCAAGGCCGATGTCGTCGTGCGTGTGGATGCCGAGTTTGCAATTCAGTCGGCCCGCAGCGACCCGGGTGATGGCGGCGACTTCGCCCGGCAGGCAGCCGCCGTTGGTGTCGCACAGCACCACCATGTCCGCGCCCGCTTGCTCGGCGGCCTGCCAGGTGGCGAGCGCGTATTCGGGGTCGAGCTTGTAGCCGTCGAAGCCGTGCTCGGCGTCGTAGATGACGTATTTCCCGTGGTCCTTCAGGTAACGCACGGTGTCGCCAATCATGCCGAGGTTTTCGTCGGGCGTGCAGCGCAGGACTTCCTTCACGTGCAGCATCGAAGTCTTGCCGTAGATGGTCACGACGGGCGTCTCGGCCTCGATGAGCAGGCGGACTTGGTCATCGCTCTCCACGGGCGTGGCCTTCTTTCGGGTGGAGCCGAAGGCCGCGAGCTTGGCGTGCTTGAACTTGCGCCGCTTGGCCTGCGCGAAGAACTCGATGTCCTTCGGATTGCTGCCCGGCCAGCCGCCCTCGATGTAATGAATCCCGAAGGCGTCAATGCGCTCGGCGATGCGGAGCTTGTCCGCGACCGAGAGGTTGACGCCTTCACCCTGCGAGCCATCGCGGAGGGTCGTATCGTAGAGTTCGACTGCTGGTTTCATCACATCCCCGCCGTGGCGGGAGCGTGTTTTCTACGGTAATGCAAGAGCAGTGGCAAATCCCAAAAGGGTCAGACAAGGCCGCGCTGGCGGGCGGCCTCGTAAAGAAACACCGCCGCCGCCGCGCCGACGTTAAGCGAATCCACCCCGTTGGCCATGGGCACCAGCACCGCCTCGTCACAGGCCGCGAGCACCGCCGGGGACACGCCGTGCCCTTCATTTCCGAAGACCAAGCAGCAGTCACCGCGCAAATCCGCCTGCGCCAGCGTGCGCCGGTCCGTGTGCAGATGCGCCGCCACACACCGCACTCCGGCGAGCCGCAGATTCTGCAGCGTCGTGGCCAGTGAGTCCGCCTCCACCACGGTGAGATCGTAGATCGTCCCCATGGACGCCCGCACCGCCCGGCGCAACCACGGGCTGCTGCAAGTTTCACCCACGAACAGCGCCTGGGCACCAAAAGCCGCCGCGTTGCGGACGAGGCTCCCCAGGTTTTCCGCGTTGCCCAGACCATCCACCGCCACGAAGAGTCGCGGCGAAGGGTTGCGGTGCAAGGCGTCGGTGAAGGTCGCCGCAGCCGGGATGCGCCCGATGGCGAGCAAACCCTGATACATCGGATAGCCCACGAGTTTTTCCAACTCGGCCTTGGGCGCGACGAACGCATGAATTTCCTCGGTGCGCGGGGCCAGCCATGGCTCGAGCTTCTCCAGCCACGGTTCGTGCAGAAGCAGGGACACCACGCCCAAATGACTCTTGAGCAGCCGTCGGACAACCTTCTCCCCCTCGGCCACGAAGATGCCCTGCGCACGGTGCGTCTCCTGCAACCGCATGGTGAGATAGGGCTGGAGCTCGGGATGATCCAGCGAGGTGATGGGATGGATGTGGAGCATCTACTTTGCTGTCGCGAGGAACTCGACGAGGTCGCGAATCTCGCGCTTGGTCAGCACTTCGATGAGCGACTCGGGCATGGGCGAAAGCGCGGGCGTGCGTTTGGCGATGTCGGACTTCTTGAGCTTGAGCAGGCCGTCCTCGGGCGAGTTGAGCGTGAGTTCGTCGCCGGTCTCGCCCTTCACGAGGCCGGCGAAGCTCTGGCCGTTCTTCATCACCACCAGCAACGACTCGAAGCCAGGCGCGATGACGCGGTTCGGGAGGACAATGCTTTCCAGCGCATACTCGCGACCACGCTTCGCGACCAACCCGGCGAGGTCCGGCCCAACATCTCCGCCCTCGCCGGCAAGCTTGTGACAGCGGGCGCAGGCGGCTTCCTGCCGCTCGTGGAATAGGACTTTGCCGGCTTTGGCATCGCCGCCGGTGAGGCACTCGCGCCACTTGGCCAACGGGTCTTTGGCGTCGCGCTTGGCCTCGAACTGCGCGAGGCGTTCCTTGATGGAGGGCGACGTGCGTTTGCCGGCGGCTTCGAGCAAGTCGAGGTGAAGTTCCTTCGCGAGCTTGCCTTCGAGCAACTGCGTGAGCGCATTGCGCAGCGCATCGTCGGCTTCCTTGCCCTTGAGGCCCGCGAGCGATTGCAGCGCGGACTGGCGCTCGCCGACGGTGCCGGTCTGAAGCGTCGTGGCGAGTCGGGCGATGACGTCGGTGCCGCCGGACACGGCGCTGAGACGAGAGGCTTCTTTGCGCAGGGCCTCGGCGGGGTCGGTGAGGGCGAGCTTCAACGCGGACTCGAACAATGCGGAATGCGGAGTGCGGAATGCGGAATGGCCGAGCGTGCGCAAGGCAGCGGCGCGGACTTCGGCGGGCGCGGTGGCGCTCTTCACCAAGGCAAGCAACGAAGGCGCGAGGTCAGTGAGCGTGAGTTTCTCCATCGTCGCCAGTGCAGCGACGGGGATGGCGGTTCCGTTTGCAGCCAGCAGGGCGGTGGCAGCCGGTCGGAGCGCGTCGGCGGCGGGCTTGGCATCACGCGGGGCGAGGGGACGCCAGAGGCCGGTGATTTTGTCGCGGCTGCTGGGCTGCGGCCAATCGGCGAGCATGTGGAGGGCTTCGACGCGGAGCGATTCGGAGGCGTCGCTGCGCGCGGCAAAGAGGGCGAGGGCAAGGGCGTTCGTGGGCTGGCCGAGGCGGAAGTGGGCGTTCAGGGCGCGGCGGAGAACAAATCCCTCCGTAGGAGACGACGTGAGGAGTCTCTGACTAGGGTTTTGGGTCTGGGGTCTGGAGTCTGGGGAGTTAGTTAGAGACTCCTCACGTCGTCTCCTACTGGGGTCGAGGAGCGCGGCGAGCTGCGGGAGCGCGGGTTCGATGGGGAGGTCGGCGATGGCACGGGCGGCTTCGAGGACGATGCGCGGGTCGGGGTCGTCGAGGAACTGCGCGATGGCCGGGTCTTGAAGGCGGCGACAGGCGAGCAGCATGCCCAGACGCACATTGGAATTGGTGGAATTGAACTCATTGGCGTAGCCCTTCGCCCAATTGCCGGCAACCGCTTTGGTCGCGCTCGCCAAAGCCACGACGCAGCTGACCGTCGCATGACGAACAATCGGGTCATCGCGGAGCAGGCCAACACGATCCGCAGAATGTGGCCCCAAGCAGAACCCCACGCTCTCAGCTTCAGATTGTCGGAGACGGGTGAGGGCGCGGGACAAAGTTTCTAACAGCGGTTGGCTGACGCGGCTTTGAATCCGCTGGCCGTGGATTCCACTGAACAGTTCCGCATATGCGAAGAGCAGTTGAGACAAGATGCGGTCATTGGCCTTTGGGACGAGTTTCGGGAATTCATCTTGGATAACCCGGTCCACTCGGGAGGAAGCAAACATCCTGACCGCATGAGCAACAACCTCTTGGTCGGCATCCTTCAAGAGTGGAGAGAGCGTTTCAAACTCGCCTGATACTTTGCAATCAGTTGACCGGCCTAGCTGTCGCAGCGCCCAAACCGCGTGGAGGCGCGCCAGACGAGAGTTGGATTCGAGAGCGGTGCTCTTCAAAGTGGGGAACGCTTTGTCTCCACGCGCCACCAGTTCAAACTGAGCTTCCAATCTAAGTCGTTGGTTGCGGTGTCCGAGCAATCGCCCTAGTTCAGCTACCGAACGCTTCTCCATCCCTTCCGCAAGCAAGCGTTTAACCTCCCTCACATCACTCCCGGCATCCACCGCCGGGTCATGCACGCGCCAGATGCGGCCTTTGCCGGTCTTCTCCCAGCCGGCCACCCAGTCGAGCACATACGCGCCGCCGTCGGGGCCGAACTCGATGTCGGTGGGATAAAGGTTCCAGAGCAGCTTGCCCTCGCGCTCGTCGGGTGAGTTGCTTTCGAGCCACTTGCCGGCGTTCGCGACCCGGAAGCTCGCGCCGCCCGGCTCCAGGCGGAAGTAGCGAATGCCGCCGGGGAAGTCCGCGTAGAAGAAGCAGTCTCGGAAGGTGTCAGGCAGGCCGGTGCCGGGATAGTGCGCGATGCCCGCCGGGCCGTGGCCGATGTGCGCAACGGGTGGCGGGTAAGAGAGCGCGGTGTTCGAGGGCGCGAGACCCCAGAGCATCTCGGCGTTCCACGCGCCGAGCTTGGGCAGGTGCTGCCAGCCGTAGCGCCAGCCGTAGTCCGCGCCCTCGACGATGTGGACCCAGCGGGCCTTGTCACCGCCGTCGGCGTTGTTGTCGGCGGTGAAGAGATTGCCGAAGTCGTCGAAGGCCAGTTCCTGCGGGTTGCGCAGGCCGATGGCGACGACTTCCAACTCCGAGCCGTCCGGGTTGCTGCGGAAGACCGCGCCGGTGTCGGGGAGAAATTTCAGCAGGTAGTCGAGGTCGGGGTTGAGCGTGCGCGAGAGGTTGGTGAGCGCGGCCCCGCGGTCGGCGATGGTCCAGTAGAGCTTGCCGTCGGGACCGAACTTGAGGCCGTGCATGTCGTGGCCGCCGTAGGCGATGTGGACGCCGAAGCCGGTGGCCAAATTGCGAATGTCGAATTGCGAATGTCGAATCCCCGCGTCGCCGGGCGTCAGCGGACGCGACGGAGCAGCATTCGGCATTCGTAATTCGGAATTCGACATTCGCCACACGTCCGGAATGGAGGTGAAGAAGACTTCGCCCCGCCTTGCCAGCACGCCCGCCGCCACGCCGCTGATGCTGGTGTTGAAGCCGTCGGCGAAGACGGCGGACTTGTCCGCGACACCGCTGCCGGTCGAGTCCCACACGAGCTTGATGCGCTCGGACTCGACTTCGAGGTCGCGCCAGTCGAGGCGGCCGTCCTTGTTGAAGTCGCGGAAGCCGCCCTGCTTTTGGCGCATGAAGGCGGCGTTGTCCTGCGAAACGTTGGTCTTGAGAAACGCGGCGCGGTCCCACGGCGTGCGGAAGGAGAGGTCCGCATCCACCCAGTCGCGATAGCTGCGGATGTCGAAGACGCTCGTGCGGCGGCGGCCGGTCTCGACCACGTAGGCGCGGCCCTGTTCATCGAAGCTGAAGCTGACGACATCCTGAATCAGCGGCTCGGCGGCCCAGAGGTCCACCTTCAGGCCCGGCGCGACGACGAGGCGCTTGCGGGCGGCTTCGGGAGAGTCGGTGGTGGAGACCCCGGCGGGGGTCTTGTCGTCCTTGGCCTTGGCTTTGGGATTCGCGCCGGCGGCGGGTTCGGCGGCTGGGCTGGGCTGGTGAACCAGCAGCAGGCAAATGAACGGAGCAAACAGGAGCAAACTTCGCATCGGCGGGAACGTAGCGGTGGGCAGGACCGATTCAAGCTCGCGTGCGTCCTGCAACTGGAACGCCCCGGGCTTGCCCGGCTCTCACGCGCCATCGGGTTCGCGCCCGGTGGCGGCAACAATCAGGCGGCGGTATTCCTCCGGCCCCACCGAACGCGGCACCGCCCGGCAGGACTGCTCGAAGCCCGGGAAGTTCCACCGGTTGGGAAAGTCGCGGCATTGCTGCGGCTTCACCGGCTGCACCGCGCAGTTGCCGCCCTCCAGAAACACACACTCCCCATTCGCCTTGTCCATCAGGGCGAGGCCCTGGCGGTCAGCTCGCAGCCGCGTGAATTGCTATGAAATCGTGCTCGCTCAAACCCCGAAAGGCGGCGAGCCGGGTGATTTCCCCGGCCGTGAGCCGCACCTGGCCCGGCCAGCGGCAGCAGGCCGTGCAGCGCTGGCATTCGTAAAACACCGGCATGGGGCAAGACTAGGTCCGCGCTCCTTGCTGGCAAGCTGGCACCTCGCTCGAAGGTCAGGCCAGAATCGGCCGGATGATCTCGCCGTAGTCCAGATCCAGCCGCTTGCGGTCCGGGACTTCCAGCTTGCGGCCATGCAGGCCGAGTTGATGCAGGAGTGTCGCGTGGATGTCCGTGACGTAGTGCGCATCCTCAACGGCGTGGAAGCCCAGCTCATCGGTCGCACCGTGAACCACGCCGCCCTTGATGCCGCCGCCAGCCAGCCACACGCTGAAGCCATAGGGATGATGGTCACGCCCGTCCGCACCCTGTGAGCCGGGCGTGCGCCCAAACTCGGTGGCGAAGACGACGATGGTCTCGTCCAGCAGGCCGCGACGCTTCAAGTCTTGGAGCAAGCCCGCCGTGGGCTTGTCCACCTGCGTGGAGAGCTTCGTGTGGTTTGCCTTCAAGCCGCTGTGAGCGTCCCACGCGCCGGCCGCGCCATCGCCGTGCTGGATTTGGATGAAGCGCACGCCGCGCTCGACGAAACGCCGGGCGGCGAGAAGCTGCGCGCCGAAGGTTTTCGTCTCGCCCTGATCCAGGCCGTAAAGCTTCTTCGTCTCCTCCGTTTCGCGGTCGGTGTTCACCGCCTCGGGCACGGCCATCTGCATCCGATAGGCGAGTTCGTAGCTCTTGATGCGCGCGTCGAGCGCCTGATCGCCGGGATACTGCGTGGCCTTGAGGCGGTTCAGCTTGTTGACCAACTCGAACTGAATCTGCTGTTCCGCCGAGGTCGTGTCGCCCTCGGGCCGGGCATAGGCGAGCGGTTCGCGCGGATCAATCACCAGCGGCACGGCATCGTAGGCGGGGCCGAGGTAGCGGCCGTCGCGCTTGTCGAAGAAGCGCGGACCCATGTTGATGAACTGCGGAAGGTTTTCGTTCAGCGAGCCGAGCCCGTAGTTCACCCACGCGCCGATGGTCGGCTCCTGCACGTCGAGCATGTGGCGGCCGGAGTGGAACTGCACTTGCGCGCCGTGGTTGTCGTCGGTGGTCCACATCGAGCGCACGATGGCGAGGTCGTCAACGCAGTTGCGGAGATGGGGAAACCAGTCGCTGACCTCGATGCCGCTTTTGCCGCCGGGTGCGAAGCCGATTTGCAGCGGGTAAATCTTGTTGCGCTGCTGGCCGTTGGCGTCGTTCACCACGACCACGCGCACACGCTTGCGCTTCTCCGCGTCGTCAATGCCCTTGAACGGCGTCTCGGCGAAGGTCTTCCCGGCGTATTGGGTGAGCGCGGGCTTGGGGTCGAAGCTCTCCATGTGGCTCAAGCCGCCGCGCAGGAAAATCCAGATGACCGACTTCGCCCGCGCCGGGAAATGCGGCAGTCCCGTCGGCGGACGCCAACTGCTCTCCAGCCCGAAGCCGTCGCGCGCGAGCATGGTGCCCAGCGCGAGGCCGCCAAAGCCAAGGCCGGAACGGGTGAGGAAGGAGCGGCGTGACCACGCTGGCGATTCCCCTCGGAGGTATGTTTGCAGGCGGCTCATGGGCTGGTTTAACGAATGGTGATGAAGTCGTTGTGGTTCAAGAGCGCGTGGACGAGGGCGGCGCGGGCTTTGGCTTCGGGCTGGGCGGACTTGCGCTCCTTCGCGACGGTGAGGAACTGGGCGAGGCTCTCGGCGCAAAGGGCGTGCTCGGCGGGCGTGGGCGCGGTGGCCAGCAACGTGGTGAAGGTGCTGCGGATGAAGGCGTCGTCGGAGGCGCTTTCGCTCGTGGTGACAAGGCGCTCGGCGACTTTCGCGGCGGCGGCATTGACGAGCCGGCTGTTCGCCAGCGCGAGCGCTTGCTGCGGCAGGATGCTCTCGTCGCGGCGGTAACACTCCTTCGTGTTCGCGTTGTCGAACATTTCCAGGAACTTGTTCAAGTCCTCCGGCGACTGCGTGAAGTAGAAGCTGCGGCGCAACGTGTCCTCGCGCTTCGGGTCAACCGTCGGGCCGCCGAGCGTGAGGTCGAGCGTGCTGGCGAGGTGGAGCAGGCTGTCGCGGAGAACATTGGCGTCCATGCGCTGCGAATTCATGCGCCAGTAAAATTTGTTCTCGGGGTCGAGGGCGTGGTTCGCGTGGGTAGCAGCCGACGTGTGGAGGCTCTGACTGGGCGGGGTCTGGGGTCTGGGGTCTGGGGTCTGGGGAGGATGGAGCCTCCTTACATCGGCTGCTACGGAGGAGGACATCGCATACGCCTCCGACAAAACCATCTGCCGGTGCAGGCGCTTCAGGCTCCAGCCGTGCTCCATGAAATCCACGGCAAGCCAATCCAGCAGGTCGGCGTGGATCGGCTTGGCCGCACGGCGGCCGAAGTCGGTGACGTTCGCCACGAGCGGCTGGCCGAAGTGGCGCGTCCAGACGTGGTTCACCAGCACGCGCGCGGTGAGCGGGTTCTGGCGGTCGGCCAGCCAGTTGGCGAAGGCGAGCCGGCGGCCGGTGCTGCTGGTCGGATACGGGAGCTGGCGGTGCGCCTCGGATTCGTCCGGTCCCTCGAAGGCTTTGAGCGTCGCGCGGAGCGAGGTGTAGTTCGTGCCCGGTGCGGCGAGCGTCTTCTGCGCTTTGGCCAACGCGTCCTGCGCGGTCTTCAACTTCTTCTCGGCATCGGGCTCTTTCTTCTTCTTTGGCTCGCTCGTGGGGGAAAGCATTTCCAGCTCCGCCTTTGCGATGTCGGCTTCGGCTTGGGCGAGCTTGAACTTCGCTTCGGCCTGCGCGGCGGCGGCGAGCAGGTTCGTTTGGTCGCGCTTGGAATCGGCTTCCCACACGGCGCGGACCATCGCGGGGCGCAACGCGGCGGCGGCGAGCGCGAGTTCGGCGGACTTGAGCGCAGCGCGGGCTTGCTCGGGCGATGTGACGGCGGCGGGCGCGGCAGCTTTGGCAGTCGGTGCAGGAGCGGGCGCGCTGGACTTCACGAGCTGGGCGTCGGCGGGCAACGCGCTCAAATCGAACGCGAGAAAGTCTGCCGTGGCGTCGTAGGTGATGAGCTGGAACTTGCCGGGCGTGCGCTCGGGCAGTGCGAAGGCCAGCGCGTGCTCGCCGTTGACGGCGACGTTGAGGAGCGGGCCGCGCACGCGCACGGTGAGTTCGTAAGTCTCGCCGAGTTTCACGGCGCGGGCCTGTGTGCCGGCGGGCGGGTAGGAGTATTGGTTGGCCTTGCCGTAGGCGATTTGCAGCTTCGGGCCGGCCGCGTGGGCGCTGAGATAAACGAGCGACTCGCGGGCGTCCGTGGTGTCGAAGGTGAAGCCGACGGATTTGTAAGTCGCGCCGCCGGTGGGCCGGAACTTGAAGGTGGCGAGGAAGTCGGCGGGATGGTCGGCACGACTGCGCGCGGCGCTGCGCGCGGGTTTCACTTGGGATTGGCGGAGCACGCCGTTGGTGTAAGCCCACTGGCCGTCGCGGAGTTCCCAGAGCTGCGGGTTGGCGGCGGCGAAGGTGTCGGTGAAGAGCGGCTTGACATCAGGAGCGGCGGGTTTGGGCGTGGGCGTGGGCGACGCGATTGGAGCCCGGACGCCCACGTCCGGTTTCGGGGCTGCGGGCGGGACGCCCGCAGGACTAGGCAGGCGGGACGCCTGCCCCACTACGCGCTCGGCGTCCGCGAGTTTCTTCTTCGCGGCTTCGACGGTCTGGCGGGCGGTGGTGATTTGCGCTTCGGCGGCGGCGAGGTGGTTCGTAAGCACCCACGGTTGGAGTGCGGGATTGTGCGCGGGCGGCGGGAGTTTCACGGGCTGAATTTGCAGCGGCTTGAACGCGAGCGCGGCGGGCACGGCGGCGCGGATGACCTGGTTGGTGTCGGGTTTCTTCTCGTCGCCCTTCACGTGGATGTAGGTCGCGCGGTCGAGGTGCAGGTCGTAGGCACGCGGGAGGCCGTCCTTCTCCAAGTCGGTCGTGCCGGGCAGTTCATCGAGGCGCGCGTGATACGGCTCGAAGATGGCGCGCAGGGCGTAGTAATCGGTCGTGGTGAGCGGGTCGTATTTGTGGTCGTGGCACTTCACGCAGTTCATCGTGAGGCCGAGGAACGCCTTGCTGGTGTGCTCCACCACGTCGTCCATCCAGGTCGTGCGGTTGAAGAGATAATAGTTCCGCGCGAGAAAGCCGGTGGCGCGAAGCGTGGCGGGGTCCGTGGGCGCGAGTTCGTCGCCGGCGAGCTGCTCGACAATCATCCGGTCATAGCCCTTGTCGGCGTTGAGGGATTCCACAATCCAATCGCGCCAGTGCCAGATGTGTTTCTGGCTGTAACGAAGCTGCGCGCCCAGGCCCCACCAATCGCTGTAACGCCAGATGTCCATGAAGTGCCGGCCCCAGCGCTCGCCGTAGTGCGGGCTGGCGAGCAGGCGCTCGACGACGCTTGCCAATGCGGAATGCGGAACGCGGAACGCGGAATCCGTGGTGCCGGACGCGATGGTGTTTTCGAGCTTCGCAAAGTCGTCCCGCTGGCAGTTGCGAAGGCCTCCATCTCGGCGCGCGTCGGCGGGAGGCCGGTGAGGTCGAGGGTGACGCGGCGAAGCCAGAGGAGCGGATCGGCGGCGGGCTGCGGGGTGAGATTGTGGGCGCGGCGGCGGGCGGAGAGGAAGGCGTCGAGGGGATTGCCGATTGCCGATTGCCGATTGCCGATTTGGGGAAGCGCGGCCTTCACCGGGGCCTTGAACGCCCAATGCTCGCGCGGGTCGGACTCGGGCTTCTCATCTTTCGGAGCGGGCGCACCGGCAAGAATCCAATCGCGCAGGGCGGCGATTTGCGGCTCGTGAAGCGCCTCCCCCTCGGGCGGCATCCGTTCGTCCAGGCTGGGCGCGGAAACTTTCTTGAACAGGCGACTGTCGGCAGGTTTGCCGGCAAGGATTGCGGGGCCGTGCTGGCCGCCCTTGCGAATGAATTCGGCGGTGTCCAGCCGCAGCTTCCCCTCCTGCTTGAGCGCGCCGTGGCAGGCGTAGCAGCGCGCGGCAAGCACGGGCTTCACGTCCTTCAGGTAGTCCACCTGGTCGGCGGCGAAGGCGGAAAGGCGAAGGCCGGCGAAGGCAATTACAATGGCGCGGAACACGGTGACTCGGACGCTGCGGGGCGGGGCTTTATTGTCGCGTCGGGCAGTTCAACTCGACTTCATCATCGCCGCAATGCGCCGGGCAATTTCATCAGGTGTCACGTCCTCGATGTGCGTGGCCAGCGTCCAGCGATGGCCGAACGGGTCCAGCAGCGTGCCCGAGCGGTCGCCATAGAATTTGTTTTCCATCGGCTGCTCGCACTTCGCGCCGGCGGCGAGGGCGGCGGCGAACACTGTGTCCGCGTCCGGCACGTAGAGATGCACAAAGACCGATGAGCCGCCGAGCGTCTGTGGGCTGACCGCGCCCATCTGCGGGAACTCGTCTGCGAGCATGATGGCCGCGCCACCGATTTCGATTTCCGCGTGCATGATCGCGCCGCCGGGACCGGGCAGGCGCATGCGCTCGCGTGCGCCGAACACGCGTTGGTAGAAGTCGAGCGCCTGGGCTGCGCCTTGGACGATCAGGTATGGGGTGACGGCGGAGTAGCCGTCGGGGATGGGTTTGGTGTTCATGCGATTTTGGGTTGGGGTGTGGCGATAATCGAGTTCACCCGCGCTTCACGGACTTGGTCTGCCCCGTCCGCGCCGCCTCGTAGAAGGCGTAAATCGCGTCCAGCACCCGCAGGCCCTCGCGGCCGGCCAGGGGCGGAGGCTCCAACCCAGCACTGGCCCGCGCGCAGGCATGAACGAACGGGGTGTAGCCCGTCGGCTCGTTCGGCGGCTTGTAGTCCTGCACGCGGCTGACCTTGGGTTCGGCGGTGGAATACCACTTCAGCATGATTTCGTTCTGCTGGCGCACCTCCAGCCAGCCTTTCTCGCCCCAAAGCTTCAGGTGCTGGTGATAGCCGCGGTCGAGGTAGTAGCCGCTGGTCATCGTGCCGAACATGCCGTTGCTGAAACGCAATGCGGCGGCATTCGAGTCCTCCACGTCCATCGGCTGCCCGCCGACATTGCCGGAGAAGCCCGTGACCGCCTCGATCTCGGTGCCCGTGACGAACATCGCCAGGTCCAGCCAGTGAATGCCCAGCCAGATGAGATGCCCGCCGCCCGCCCGCGCCTTCTGGGCAAACCACGTCTTGCGGTAGCTCTCGCTCTTGAGCCGCGTCTGGTCCGCGATGAGATGCAGTTCCGCGCCATAGAGCTTGCCGAGTCGCCCCTCGCTGACGAGCCGCCGGGCCTCGCGCACCTCGGGGCGGAGGCGGTTGGCCAGCGCGAGCATCAGGTGCAGGTGCTTGCCTTCGGCTTTGCGCACGAGCGGTTCAAAGTCCGCAGTGCGCACGCACGCAGGCTTCTCGGCCAGCACGTGGCAGCCCTGCTCCAGCGCGGCGTCAATCGCCGGCGGCGCGAGCACGGCCTCCATCGTGACCAGCGCCATCTTCGGCTTCGCCTCGCGCAGCACGGCGACAACGTCCCTCCCCGTGGCCTTCAACTTCGGCCCGAGCGTTTTCTGTGCGGCGGCGAAGGTGCTGCCACTCGGGTCTGCGATGGCGACCTCGCCCACCTCTGAACTCGCGGCGAGCCCGGCAAGGTAGGCATCCAAGTGTGGACCGGAAGCGTGGGTGAGAACGGCGACGGAAATGGGCATGACGGGCTGAACTTACCTCGCACGGAGGCGAATGGAAGCACGGCGATTGAACTGCGAGCAATTTGCCGGACGGGCTAAATCCCCGCCGGAACGAGTTGTCCGCAACCGCGCATCGGCTATCGCGATCCAGCCGTCGGCAAAGCACTGGTCTCTCTGACCCAGCCCCTTTACCTCATCCAGCCCGCTGACTGGCTCCATACTCCCGAAGCCGTGTGGGGTCAGGCATCCTGCCGCCCGGAAGAAACGCCAATCTGCGAATGCCAGCCGGGGATTCTCTGTGCGCCGGAATCGGGCGTGCGGTTGCTTCCGCCGGGCTGGAAAGCCCGGCTCTACGGCAGGCAAGGATGCCTGCCACTACGGCTCTGCTTCGGAGCAACGGGTTGAAGCCCCTTTCCACACCTCCGATCCAACAGGCTGGCGTTAAGCTAATGCGCGTTGGCCCCGCCGGTTGATTTTGGGTAGGCTCCTGCCGTGCTGAAACCGCTTTCCTCCTCCCGCCTCTACACATTCGTGGACACGGCCTATCTGCACCGCCGCGACCCGGCGGAAGTCGCCCGGCAGCTCTGCGACGGCGGCTCTGATCTCATCCAGCTCCGGGCCAAAGACGCGCCGCTCGATGAAGTCCGTCGTCTGGCCGAGGCCGTCCTGCCCGTCTGCGAACGAGCGGGCGTCTGGTTCGTCCTCAACGACCACCCCAAGCTCGCCCTGCAACTCGGCGCACCCTGCTGCCATCTCGGCCAGGAGGATTTCTTCGACGCCGGCTATCGCATGGCCGCACAAGTCACCGGCTGTCCGCCGCAGTTGAAGCTGGGCCTGAGCACCCACGCGCCGGCCGAAGCCCAGCGCGCCCTCCGCGCCGCTCCGGACTACATCGCCATCGGCCCCGTCTTCCCCACGGGCACCAAGCCCGGCCGCGCCGCCGTCACGCTCGACTACGTGCGCTGGGCGGCGGCAAACGTGGCTCTCCCGTGGTTTGCCATCGGCGGCATCAACCTGGACACGCTCGACTCCGTCCTCGCCGCCGGGGCCCGCCGCATCTGCGTCGTCTCCGCCATCCTGAACGCGCCGGACATCGCCGTTGCGTGCCGCGAATTCCGGCGGCGCATCGAGCTGTCAATGATGTAGGCGCATCAGCAATCCAACGGGCTTCGTCTTCCTCGCCTGGCCCTTCCGCAACTGCGCCTCCTCAGCAGTTGCGAACGTGGCCTTCAGTCCAGCTTCTCCTTGGCCAGGCCTGAACTGCGACCGTGGTAAGCCAGCAGGAAGTAACACAGCACCCCGGCCACCGCGACCGTGAGCCCCATCCAGAACACCGGCCAGCGTGTGCCGATGGCGGAGGTGTTGAACGCAAACCACCAGCCGCCGCCAAGATAGCCGAGCAGGTTCCCCACGCCGCCGGTCATCAGCGCCATCAGCGCCTGCGCCCGCGCGCGCCAGCCGGGGTCCACCCGCTCATCGAGGTAAATCTGCGCCGTGATGAACACCAGCGTGAACGAGCACCCGTGCAACACCACGCCGGCCAGCACCCCCGCGCGGTTATCGAGCGCGCACAAGGCAAACCGCATCACGCCGAAGCCCAGCCCCGCGACGATGATCCACTTCAGCCGCCACCGCGCCAGCAGGCCCGCCAGCCCGAACATCACGATGATTTCCGTCACCTGCCCGAGACTCATCCACGCCGTGGTGTGGCCGAGCCCCAGATCCTTCAAGTGCGGCGGCGTGTAAGGATAAAACGCCGCCAGTGGAATGTTGAACAACGCCGCCGTGATGAAGACCACGCGATGATCGTGGTTCTTGAGCAACGTGAGCGCATCCAGCCCCAGCCGCTGCCGGATCGTCACCGGCCCGCTGACCGGCGGCGGCTCCACCACCGGCAGCAAATAGCTCAGCGCCGCCACCACCGCCCACGTCACCGCCCCGCTGTAGCCCGCCAGCGCCGTGGTGTCCGCGTTCAACGCGCTCACCAGCAGGCAGCCGCCCATCCAGCCAATCGTCGCCATCGCGCGGATCGGGCCGAACTCGCGCTTCGGCTCGCGCAACCGCGCGAAGACGATGGTCGAGGCGATGCTCCACGTCGGCGAGGAACACAGCGCGTGAAGCTGGATCAAGCCGACGACCACCCAGGGATTCCAGCCCAGCTTGATCCCCGTGCTGGCCAGCGCCATCGCCAGCCCAGTCGCCAACGAAAGCCCGCGCAGGACGCGCACCGGCGAGGCGTGGCGATCCGCCATGGCCCCGAAGATCAACGGCGAAACAAACGCCGCGAGCGCCGACGTGGCGAAGGCAAACGGTTTGACCGCGTGCAGCCCGTTGGCATCCAGCACCGTGCTCAACGGCACAAACCACATGCCCATCGCCGCGCCTTGGATGAGAAACAGCGCGGCGAGCTCGGTGTATTCCACCCACGGTCGGGGGCTACGCTCCACTTGCACGGGCGGAGTGTAAGGCTGGGAGTTGCCGTTTGTCGCGCCTCCACTGTGCCTTGCCCCGCGCTAACTCTCCATGAACCGGCTGTGGTGGGGACACTCACACGACACGCCGGTTCATGGTCCCGATGCGCGGCCTTTGGGCTGTGGCGGCTACCCCGGAACCGGTCCAAAGGAGGAGCAAGATTAGGATTAGGATTACGATTACGAGCAGGAGTCTGGGCCGCGGCGTTCCGTCCTGCTCGTAATCCTAATCTTGATCCTAATCCTGCTTCCTCCCCTCCGGTTCAGGGGCCGAAATCGCGCCTGTTTACAGGCCATTGTTTCCCTCCCCCGCCCAAGTCCAGCCGCGCAAGGCATGGCGCACCCGCGCTTACCCCAGCGGCGGCGGCTCACCCGGCTCAGTGGGCGCGGCAGGGGCATGACGGGCGGCCCAGATCGACGCCGCCATGGAGAGGAGGAGGAGCGTCAAGACCACCGCCAGCGACACCCCGGTGCGGATTTGGATGTCCCAGATGCCCAGCAGCATCTTCACGCCGATGAAGGCCAGCACGATGGCCAGCCCCACCTTCAGGTAGCGGAAGTAACCAATCGCCCCGGCCAGCAGGAAGTAGAGCGACCGCAGCCCCAGAATGGCGAACACGTTCGAGGTGAAGACGATGAAGGTGTTTTGCGTGACGGCGAAGATGGCCGGGATCGAGTCCACCGCGAAGATGAGGTCGGTGGTCTCCACCATCACGAGCACCAGCGCCAGCGGGGTGAGCGCGCGGCGGCCGTTGAGCTGCGTCACAAAGTGCTGGCCGTCGAAATCATGGCTGACGGGGAAGAACTTCTTGGCGAGCCGGATGAAGAGATTCTTCTCCGGATGCACGCCGTCGTCCTCCACGAACAGCATCTTGATACCGGTGAACACGAGGAACCCGCCCATGACGTAGAGCATCCAGTGGAACTGCCGGATGAGGACCGCACCCAGGCCGATCATCGCCCCGCGCATGAACAGGGCGCCGAGAATGCCCCAGAAGAGCACGCGGTGCTGCTGCTCCTTGGGCACGCGGAAGTAGGCGAGGATGAGCGCGATGACGAAGACGTTGTCCATCGAGAGGCTCAACTCGATGAGGTAGCCGGTGACGAACTCGATGGCCTCGCCGCGCGGGCGCGTGGCCTTGATCAAACCGGCAAAGGCCATCGCCAGCGAAAACCACAGGAAGCTCCAACCCATCGCCTCGCGCACGCGAACCACGCGCGCCTCCCGGTGAAACACGCCCAGATCCAGCGCCAAAAAGAAGATTACGCAGGCGATGAACCCGGCCCAATGCCACGGTGTGATTTCGACAGGACTCAGCATGATGGTTACGACGGCGACCCCTTGCGAGGGGACAGACACCTACCAGACGGGGCCAGGTCCGGCAAGTTCACCCAATCAGCGGCGGTGTCCCCATTTGGACGTGCGTGTGCGCAGCGCCACCTGCTGCGGCTGGTCTGCGACACAGCCGCGCCCCCGTGCCGGCGACTTGCAGTCGCCGTGTTGCGTATGGATTCCGCTCCCACGGCTTCGAACGGCTGACGCCCCCGGACGGCGGTTGCAAACCGCCGCAGCGGTCACGTCAGCAGCACGCCCTCGCTGGCGAGCAAGCGGCGCTTCCACTCCAACCCACCGGAGAAGCCGCCCAGCCGGCCGTTGGCCGCCAGCACGCGATGACACGGGATGAGCACTGGCACCGGGTTCGCCCCGCACGCGCCACCCACCGCACGCGCCGCGCGTCGCTTGCCGAGCGCCTCGGCAATCTCCCCGTAGCTCTGCGTCACTCCCCGGGGGATGCGCCGGAGTTCGGCCCAGACCCGGCGGCGGAAGGGCGTCGCACCCGCGAGGTCCAACGGCGGCAGCGCCGTGCGTTCCGCGCTCCTCCCGTCGGCCAACGCGTCTTCCAGCGCTGCTTTCGTCGCCTCAGCCCACGTCCGGAACGGAGCCGGCAAGGAACTCGGTGCGGCGATGGACGAATCGTTGCGACGCTTGGGAAAATCCAACCGGACCAGGCCATCGGCGGAAAAATGCGCTTGAAATTCCCCCGCCGACGTCGGGATGGCGACCGTGTGCAGGATGGCGGGCCGTGGCATCGTTCAGCGGCTCCGCAGGATGGCCGAGAACAGGCCGAAGAGCACGGCCAGCAGCAGCAGGGAAAGCAGGATGAAGCGGTTGCGCGCCACGCGCTTCTCGTAACGCAGCGGGCGCAGCCCCTGAATCTGTCCCGAGTCGAGCAGCTTCACGAGCTTGGGATTGCTGGAGGGAGTCAGGCCAAAGTGGCGCTTGAGCCGCCCCAGACTGCCGGAAAGCCCCGGCTGGCGCAGGCCAAGATCGGGATGTGGCAGGGCCGCTGCGGGCACAGGTGGCGCAGGCGACTTGAGCCGGTGCTGATCCACCTTTTCGAACACTGGCTCCGCCGCCGGCGCGGCCGGGGCTCCTGGCTTGGCCACGCCCGGCAAAGCCGGAGCGCGGAGCCGGGGCGCGGGGGGAGCGGACACGCCGGACTCGGCCTGTTTGATTTGCTCCTGCAACGCCGCGATCTGAGCCTCCAGTGCGCGGGCGCGTTCGGAAAGCGGGTCTTGTTTTTTCCGAAACCAGCCCATGGCGGGAGCGCTTCAGCGGCGGAAGAGCAGCAGAAGAATGGAGCCCAACAGCACGGCGGCGGCCACCGGCCAGGTGAGCGCGAAGCCCAGCCGGCACAACTCCGGGAAACTCTGCGCGCCGAGGAAATGGCCTTGAATCTTCGCCGGACCGGCCGGAGCCAGCGGCGCGGCGGCATCCACGACACCTTCCAGCATCGGCCACTTGAGCCGCGCCGCGTTCCACTCCATGCGGGCGTTCTCAATCGCGGTCAAAGCCCGGGTCAGTTCCACGTTGTAGGATTCCGCCGACCAGCCGTCCTGCTGGATCGCGCGGACCTTGTCCAACGCGCCACGCAGGTCAGCCAGCGTCTTGTGCATCTGCTCGGCCTCGCGCCGGGACTTCAACTCCGACTCCTCCAGCAGCACCAGCCCGCGCGTGAGCTGATGCAGCATCTCCTCGTGGCCGGTCTCCAGCTCCACGCGGCGGCGGCGCGACTCCTCCAACGTCGCCCGCTCGCGTTCCAGCTCCTCCTGCTTGCGCTTCAACTCGGCGAGCTGCTGCTGGGCGTCGGAAACCTTGTGGTCCAGTTCTTCCCGGCTGGGCGGGCGGTTGGCGGCGGTGGAGTCGCTCATGATGGCGGGGCGGACATGCGGTCGCACGGTGGTGTGGACCTCGGTGTCCACGAACTCGGAGGAATCAAAGTCCGAAGGCATGGCCAACTGTAATCCGCGCCACCCGGCTGGAAAGGGAAAATTGAATTGAAGCGAAAAGTTTCGCCCCGGGGAGCGCCCACCACAGCCGAATTGGCACCAGGCTTTGACTTCATGGCAAAGGCCAGCCAGTTTCCCCGCGTGCACGTCTCACGCCTCCACCTCCGCTCCGCCGCCTGCTGGCTGGCGGTGGTCGCGTTGGTGTTTCATATCGCGTGGCTGCCGGTGCATTTGCTCACCGAGGCGCATTGCGACACCGGCCCGACTCACAACCACGCCCAAGCCCACGCGGCGCACCACGGTCACGACCATCACCACGACGCCGGTTCTGCGGACGCCGCGCACCATCCGCACGAAGGCGACGCCGGCCATCATCACTTCGCGGGCGACCACGGGTCCAAGTTCCTCTCCAAACGCCAGGCGGTGCTCTTTGCCCCGCTGTTGGTGGTCTGGCAGGCCGCGCTGGTGCCCCCGCCCTCCGCCGTGACGCGCGAGCTGCCGGCTCAAGCCGACCCGTCCCCGCCTCCCGCAGATTTCCCACCTCCCTCCGGCCCGCGCGCTCCGCCACGGGCCTGATTCCCTCCCTCGTTTCACGCCAACCCTGGCGTGCCGGCAGCCGTGGTGTGCCCGGACACGGCCCTTGCCGGATCTTTTCTGACCGGGCGAATTCCGTTTCCGCCAGCCATGAACTCACTTTTTTCGCGGCCCGCCGCCGCTGTCCTCGCCATTTCGTTCACCTTCCTCGCCGGTTGCAAACGCCACGCTGACCACGGCCACTCGCACGACGCCAAGGGCGGCCACGACGATGAACACAAGGAGAAGACCGCCCAAATCACCGTCTTCTCCACGCACCATGAAGTCTTCGCCGAGCACAAGGCCGCCGTTGTGGGCCAGCCGACGACCTTCATCACGCACGTCACGGATTTGCGCACGCTGGAGCCGCGTCGCGAGGGGCCGGTGAAGTTTCTCCTGCGCCAGGGCGAGACCACCTTCGAGCACCCGCAGGCCAAGCCCGCCAAGCCTGGCATTTACCTGCCGGGCATCACCTTCCCGAAATCCGGCAACTGGCAGGTCACGCTGCTCATCCCGACGGACGCGACCAACGACCCCATCTCCCTCGGCGTGGTGGCAGTGTTCGCGGATGCGCACTTGGCGCAGCAAGCGACGCTGCCAGCCGCACCCGAGGGCGTGAGCTTCCTCAAGGAGCAACAGTGGAAAATCCACGCCCAGACCGAACTCGTCGGGAAACGCCGCCTCGTCGAGCGCGTGCGCGTGGCTGGTGCGGTGGCCGCGCGGCCCGGAGCGCTCGCGCACATCACCACGCCGCAAGCCGGCCGGTTGCTCGCGTCGCCGGGCAAGTCGCTGCCCGCGCTCGGCGAACGCGTCGTGGCCGGCCAGACGCTCGCACTGGTGCAACCCGTCTTCGCCACGTCCACGGCGGCCGAGATTTCCTCCCGCCTCGCGGAGTCCGCCGCGCGGGCCGTCGAGTTCACCACGCGCGCGGCAGAAGCGGAGACGGAGGCCACGCGCGCCCGGCTCGCCATCGAGCAGGCCGAGGCCACGTTCAAGCGCATCCAGACGCTCGTCGCCGCGAAGGCCCGGCCCGAGCGCGAGTTGCTGGATGCCGAGTTCGCCGTGAAGGACGCCCAAGCCCGCCGCGCCGCCGCGCTCGCGTTGCAAACCGCTTACCGCGAAGCCGTCGCCACGCTCCGCGCCAGCCGCGACCTCGGCCCCGCCGCGCTCCCGCCGCTCGAACTCAAGTCGCCCATCGCGGGCGTCGTCATCGCGCCCTTCCCCGGCGCACCCGGGGCGCAGCTTGCGGCGGACTTCGCAGTCTTAACCGTGCTCGACGCGGAGACCGTTCACCTCGAAGCCAAAGTCCCCGAGGCCACCACGCGCCGGCTCGCCGCCGCAAAGCACACCACGCTCGAACTGCCCGGCGAACGCGGACGCTTCGTGCCCGTCACTGGCGAGGGCGGCGGACGCCTCGTCTTCACCGGCCTGCAAGTGGACCCCGTCACGCGCACCGTGCCGCTCGTGTATGAGTTGAAGAATCCCGCCGCCGGGCTCCGCATCGGCGAGGCCGTGACGCTGCACATCGAGACAGAGCGCGCCGAGGACTCCGTGGCCGTGCCCGACGCCGCGCTCGTCGAGGAAGCCGGCCGGTTCATCGTCTTCGTGCAACTCGGCGGTGAGACCTTCGACAAGCGCGACGTCACGCTCGGCCTGCGCGACGGCAACTTCGTGCAAGTCCTCGCGGGCTTGAAGGAAGGCGAGCGCATCGTGACCAAGGGCGCAATGGCCATCCGCCTCGCGTCCGTCTCCGCCTCCGTCCCCTCCCACGGCCACGCCCATTGAGATGAACATGAACTCAATCCACACCTCCGTAGCGACGGCGCACGCTTTGGAGTGCGGTGACTCGTCACCGCTTTCCGCAGGCGACTTGTCGCCGTCGAAATCCGATTCTCATTCCCTTCCCACGGCCGCTCCAGCTCGCGCCAGCCGAAAGACGACCGGCTTAGTAGCCAACCCCTCTCGAACCTCGACGGCGACAAGTCGCCTCGCGAAAGCGGCGAGAACTCGCCGCACTCCAAAACGCGCGCCGTTCTTGGCCGCCGCTCCGGGATTCCACGCAACGCCAACCGCCTGCCCACGGAGGTCGCCATGATGGACAAACTCATTCGCTGGTCGCTGGAAAGCCGTGCGCTGGTGTTCGTCGCCAGCACGTTGTTGCTCGTCTTCGGCGCGCTCACCGCCGTGCGCATGCCGGTGGATGTTTTCCCGGACCTCACCGCGCCGACCGTCACCGTCATGACCGAGGCGCACGGGATGGCCCCCGCCGAGGTCGAGCAGCAGGTCACGCTCCCCCTCGAGGCCGCGCTCAACGGTGCGGCGGACGTGCGGCGCATCCGCTCACAGACCGTCGTGGGCATGAGCATCGTTTGGGTGGAGTTCAACTGGGGCACGGACGTGCGCGCCGCGCGGCAGGTCGTGACCGAGCGCCTCGCCACGGTGGAAAACTCCCTGCCGCCGGAAGTCTCCCGCCCGCAACTCGCGCCCGCCTCCTCCATCATGGGCGAAATCATGTTCGTCGGCCTCACGAGCGACCGCCATTCGCCGCTGGAGGTCCACGCCTACGCGGAGACGCGCGTCCGCCGCCGGCTGTTGTCCGTGCCGGGCGTCTCGCACGTCGCGCCCATCGGCGGGGCGGAGAAGCAGTTTCAAGTCGTGCTGGACCCGGCGCGGCTGCTGGCCTACGGCGTCAGCCTGGAACAAGTCTTGCGCGCGGTGGAGGCGGGCAACGAGAACGTCTCCGCCGGCGTGGTCAACGAGCGCGGCAGCGAGTGGCTCGTCACCGGCGAAGGCCGCGTGCGCTCGGCGGACGACCTCCGCGCGCTCGTCGTCACCGCCACCAACGGCGTGCCCGTGACCATTGCCGAACTGGGCGACGCGCGCATCGGCCCTGCGCCGGTGCGTGGCGAAGCGTCGTTGAAGGGCCAGCCCGGCGTCATCCTCGCCCTGCAAAAACAGCCGGCCGCAAACACCCTCGAACTCACGCGCCAGCTCGACCTCGCGCTCGACGCGCTGACGGCCGAACTGCCCGCCGGCATGAAGCTGCACCGCGACCTCT
>Ga0255204_1000040_pt1 | contig 44024 bp, 30 predicted proteins | sample Miss_Colum_RepC__2_FD_188418 | JGI IMG/M metagenome (GOLD analysis project Ga0255204, IMG submission 188418) | Freshwater microbial communities from Mississippi River, Louisiana, United States - Miss_Colum_RepC_8h | ecosystem: Environmental > Aquatic > Freshwater > River | place: USA: Louisiana... | reverse complement strand
GCATCGCCGGGAGCACGGCGATGCACATGCTCACGGACCGGGCAGAGGTCCGGCCCGGCGACTGGGTGCTGGTGGTGGGCGCGGCCAGCGGCGTGGGTTCGGCGGCGATCCAAATCGCCAAGCACCTCGGCGGCCGCGTGGTGGCGACGGCTTCCACGCCGGCGAAGCGTGAACTGGCCACCCGGCTGGGCGCGGAGTTCGTCGTGGATTCCTCCAAGGCCGACTGGCCGGCGGAAGTCCGCAAGGTGACGAACAAACGAGGCGTTGATTTGGTGATCGAGCACGTGGGCGGGGTGGTGCTGCAGTCGGTCTTTCACTGCCTGGCACGGGGCGGCACGGTCGTCACCTGCGGAGCCACGGGCGGGCGTGAGGTGCCGATGCAGTTGTGGCCTTTCTTCGTGAAGCAGCACCGGCTCATCGGCAGTTATGGCCGCAATCGGGGCGACTTGAAAGCCACGTTGGAGTGGGCGGCGGATGGCCGGCTCAAGCCCGTGATCCACCAGCTCATCCCGCTGCCCGGAGTCAGCAACGCGCTCGAGTTGCTGCGCAGCCGCAAGGTGCTCGGCAAGCTCGTGGTCAAGCCGTAGCCCGACCGGTTTCCCGCGTGACATTCGCCGGGGCGGTCAACAGTGTTTGCCGCGCGTATGAGTCAACAGCCTTCTACTCCCGTCTCCCGCAGTGGTCGCTTCACCGGCGGTCCTGGCGAGGATGTGGCCCGCTTCACCGAATCCATCTCGTTTGACTGGCGGCTCTGGCGGCATGACATCCACGGCAGCCTGGCCCACGCCGCCATGTTGCAGCGCATCGGCGTGTTGAGCCGGGCGGAACTCAAGGCGATTGAGAAAGGTCTGGTGGCCATCGCCAAGGAAATCGAGGCCGGGAAGTTCACCTGGAAGCCCGAGCTGGAAGATGTCCACATGAACATCGAGGCGGAGCTGACCCGCCGTGTCCCGGCCGGAGCCAAGCTGCACACCGCCCGTTCGCGCAACGATCAGGTGGCGCTGGATGTGCGCATGTGGCTGCGGGACGAAGTCATTGATTTCTCCGGGGAGTTGCGGGATCTGCAGCGCGCCTTGGTGGAGCTGGGGGAACGCCACGCATCGGTGATCATTCCCGGCTACACGCACCTGCAACGCGCCCAGCCGGTTTATCTGGCGCATCACCTGCTGGCCTATGTGGAGATGCTGGACCGGGATTTCGGCCGGCTGCAGGACTGCTTCAACCGGTTGAACGTGTGCCCGCTGGGCAGCGGGGCCATCGCTGGTTCCACGCTCCCGCTGGATCGTGAGTTTGTCGCCCGCCAGCTCGGTTTCGTGGACGCGCGTGGCCAGGCGCAGGTCACGCAGAACTCGATGGATGCGGTGTGCGACCGCGACTTCGCCGTCGAGTTTTGCGCCTTGTCCGCGCTGGTGGCGCTGCATCTGTCCCGGCTGGCGGAGGATGTGATCCTGTGGGCGAGCACGGAGTTCAACTTCATCAAGATCGCCGATGCCTACACGACGGGATCGTCGTTGATGCCACAGAAGAAGAATCCTGACATCGCGGAACTCACCCGAGGCAAGACCGCCCGGGTCTATGGCAATTTGATGGCGCTCCTCACGCTGTTGAAGGGGCTGCCGATGACCTACAACCGGGACTTGCAGGAGGACAAGGAGCGGCTCTTCGACACGGTGGACACGGTGCGTGCCTGCGCCCGGCTCACGGCCGCGATGCTGCGGCACACCAGCGTGAACGAGGCGGTTTGCGCCGCTGCCGCATCGGACTCGGCGCTGCTGGCGACGGACTTGGCGGACTATCTGGTGCGGCAGGGAATGCCCTTCCGCCATGCACACCACGCCGTGGGGGCGGCGGTGGCACTGGCGGAAAAGCTGGGCAAGCCGCTAGGGGAGTTGACGGCGGCGGAATTGAAGTCCGTGAACGCCGCGTTTGGCCCGGAAGCGAAAGAGTGCTTCAACCTCGCCAAGGCCATGGCTCGCCGCAATCTGACTGGTGCGCCGGGGACCAAGGAAGTGGCGCGGCAGATCGCCCGGTGGAAGCGCGCGTTGAAGTAGCACTGGCTACTTTTTCTTGGCCTTCTTCTTCCCTTCGCCGTCGCCACCGTTGGGACGCTCGGCGACATTGTCGGTCGGCAGGAGCTTTGCCACGTCGGCCTTCTGCGCGGCGTAGGCGGGGTCTTTGGCGAGGTTGGTCCATTCGTATTGATCCTTGGCGTGGTCGTAGAATTCCTCGCCGCCGTCGGCGTAGCGGATGTAGCGGAACTGCTCGGTGCGGACGCCGTGATTATTGAGGTGGAACGTGGTGATGCCAGGCAAGTCCCACTTGGCCTGTGGGTTCGTGAGAAGCGGGCGCAGGCTCGGACCCTTCGCGTGCGCGGGCGTGGGCAGGCCCGCGAGGTCGCAGAGCGTGGGGAAGACGCTTATGAAATCCACCGTGCGGTCGCTGCGGCCGCCGGGCTTGGTCACGCCGGGCGCGACCCAGATGAACGGCGCGCGCGTGGCTTCCTCCCACAGCGCGAACTTGCGCCAGTGCTGCTTCTCGCCGAGGTGCCAGCCGTGGTCGCCCCAGAAGCAGATGATGGTGTTGTCGCGATGGGCGGACTTCTCCAAGCCGTCGAGGAGGCGGCCCAACTGCGCGTCCATGAACGCGATGCTGGCGAGGTAGGCTTGCACGGCTTCCTTCCAGCGGCCGGACGCGAGGATGGCCGCGTGGTCGCCGTCGGGCTTGGCCATCTTGATGCCGGCAGGCGGCACGTCGTTCAAGTCGTCCGCGCGATGCGGCGGGAGCTGGATGGTCTCGAGGGGGAACAGGTCGAAGTATTTCTTCGGCACGCTGAAGGGCAGGTGCGGCTTCACGAAACCGATGGCGAGGAAGAAGGGTTTATCGTGTCGCTTGCCGAGCTGCTGGATGCCGTAGCTGGCGACCTTGTAGTCCGGCATGTCCTCGTCGGGATTTGCGAGCGGGCCGAACTTGATGCCACCCACGCCGTCGTCCTTCGCGCTGGGATGCAGTTTCAACCCGCCGCCCCCGCCTTCGCGGGTGAAGTAGTCCGTCCACTCGCCGTCGCGATGGTCGCTGGAGTGGTAAATCTTTCCCGCACCAAAGACGTTGTAGCCGGCCTTGAGGAACTGCGTCGTGAGCGTCTGCTCCTTTGTGATGGCGGTCTTCCAGTCTTGGCCGTTGTCATAAACGCCCGTCTCGCCGGGGCGGCGGCCGGACATGAGCGCGGCGCGCGAGGGATTGCAGACTGGCGCGGCGCAATAGGCGCGGGTGAACGTGACGCCCAGCTTCGCGAGCCGGTCAATGTTCGGCGTCCGCGTCTGCGGATTGCGCCCGAGGTGGCCGACCCAGTGATTGAGGTCGTCCACGGCGATGAAGAGCACGTTGGGTTTGGCCGGAGCGGCGTGCAGACTGGCGCAGGTGGCAACCGAGGCAAGCAGGCGTGGCAGGTGGCGGAGGAGGTTCATGGAGTGACGGTTTGCCCCGGACCAGACGCAGCGGCGGACCGGCGGGTTAGCCGCCGATAAAAGAATTCGGTCTGCAAAACTGGCGCTTGCCAAGCGGTCGGTATTGTTTACGGTCGCTCAAAGCCCTTCAACACGCGTCCGCCTATGCGCTTGCCTGAATTGTTTCGCCGGCCCCTGTCGCTTCGCGTCCTCATCCGAAGCGCCGCCTTCACACTCATCGAGCTGTTGGTGGTCATCGCCATCATCGCGCTGCTGGCGGGGATGTTGCTCCCCGTGCTGGGCAAGGCAAAGCTGCGCGCGTCAGCCACGTTCACCCTAAACAGCCTCAAGCAGCACGGCGTGGCGTGGCGGCTCTACGCGGATGATTCGGATGACCGGTTGGTGCAGGTCCACTTGTGGTGGAACCCGTTGTCGGCCTTCGGCGGCGTTAACATCAAGAACACCAACGCCTGGGTGATTGGCGACGTCAGCAACGCGGACAGCACTTTCTATTACATGCCTGGAGACGCCGCCACGATGGGCTACCCAACCAATCTCGTCGGCCTGACGCGGACCGCTTATTACCGCTACGTCAACGATGTGAAGCTCTACCGTTGCCCGGCGGACAAATCCATGTGGAACGGGGCTCCCAAGGTTCGCAGCTACTCAGCCAACAGTTTCATGGCTGGCCGGGACATTTTCGGCGGTGGCGGACAGGTTTTCTTTCGCGGCGCGGAGATTGACCGGCCCTCGGACCGCTTCGTTTTCATTGATGAGCACGAGGGCAGCATGAATGACGGGTTTTTCGCCGTGAACATGAGCCCGACGGCGGCGACGATGAACGACATCCCCACCGCCCACCATTCCGGGGCCTACGCCATGAATTTTTCGGACGGCCATACGGACATGATCAAGCTGCTGGATTCCCGGACGCGCAACTGGACGGCGGGGAACATTCCCAACACGCCCACGGTGAACCAGGACTGGCGCACCTTGACCAACTACGCCACGGCCAATTAGCGCACCGCCATGAAGAGAATGATGCCAATCCACCGGTTCCTGCCCGCGTTGATTTGCCTGCTGCTGGCGACGAGTTGCCGGGAACGCCCGGCGAAGGCAAACCCCACACCGCCTCCCGCGAGTGTGCCGGGCGTGCCCAAAGCGCCACCAGTCGCAGCCACTCCCGGCGGCAATCCAGCCGCCCCAACTGCGCCGCTCCCCGCGAGCGCACAGGTGGCCAATCCCGCGCCCATCAAGGCCGCCGTGATGAAGTATTACCAGACGGAGGGCCGCTTCCCCAATGATTGGGAAACCATGGTGAAGCAGAAGTATCTGCCGACCGTGCCCAAGACAGCTTCCGGCCAGCCGGCGGATTTCCGCGAGTTCATGCGGCACCACGCGCAGTGACGTGACGTCGCACGGCGCGTTTCTCGCGTTGGTCTGGACAAACCCATTGAACTCGGTTCCCCCGCCACCTAAAGTCGGGGCCTATTATGGGCACTGAAAATTCTGCGGGACCGGGCATGGCGTGGCTGGGCTGGGCAATGCTGACGGTGGTTTCTTGGGGGGTGTATGGCGTCTTTCTGCACACGGGTGCGCTGGGCATGGCGGACCCCGCCAACGGCCGCATCAAGGCCTTTCTGTTCGTGGGCGTGGCCTACTTCCTCACCGCCGTGCTGGCACCGCTGGCCATTCTGGCGCTGAACGGCGCTTCGTGGGCCTTTCCGGCCAAGGGGCTTTGGTGGTCGCTCATCGCCGGGACGGTGGGCGCGGTGGGCGCGCTGGGAGTGCTGCTGGCCTTTGGAGCGAAGGGCACGCCCGCAGTGGTCATGTCGATTGTCTTTGCCGGAGCCCCGGTGGTGAACGCGATTTACTCCCTGGTGACGCATCCGCCAGCGGGGGGCTGGGGAAGCATCAAGCCGTTGTTTTGGGTGGGCATTCTGCTCGCCGCGCTGGGTGGGACGCTCGTGACTTTTTACAAGCCCGCACCCGCACCGCCGCAAAAGCCCGCGGCTGCCGCTGCCCCGGCTGCGCAACCGCCGGTGAAGTGAATCGCAAGAAATTTTCGCCGAAGAACCGGCACAAAGGGCGCAAAAGGTTTTCCTTTCTGCGCCTTTTGCGCTTTTCATGGCTGCAGCATGTCCCCTGAAACCAGCCAACTAAATTTACTGCGAGGGCTGCTGGCCGCGCTGCGGACAAATCCTTTTTATGCCCGAAAGCTTGCGGGCACCGGCTTGCTGGACGGCGTCGCGAGCCTTGCGGAGTTCAGCGCCCGTTGTCCGTTCACCACGAAGTCAGAGCTGGTCGCGGATCAGGTGGCGGCCGCTCCTTTTGGCACAAACCTGACGTTTCCGCTGGAACGCTACACGCGCTGCCATCAGACCAGCGGCAGCACGGGCAGTCCGCTGCGCTGGCTGGACACGCCGGAGAGCTGGAGCTGGATGCTCGACAACTGGGAGATCGTGCATCGGCGGGCCGGCACCACGGCGGCAGATCGCATCTTCTTTGCTTTCAGTTTCGGCCCGTTCCTGGGCTTTTGGACCGCGTTTGAGTCGGCCCAGCGGTTGGGCTGCCTCGTCGTGCCCGGCGGCGGGATGAACAGCGCGGCCAGGTTGCGGGCCATGATTGAGTTGCGGGCGACGATCCTTTGCTGCACGCCCACGTATGCCATCCATCTCGCGGAAGTGGCCGCGAAGGAGGGCATTGACCTGCGGACCGGCACCGTGCGGACCCTCAGTGTGGCCGGCGAACCGGGTGGAAGCATCCCCGCCACCCGTGCCCGCTTGCAGGAACTTTGGCCCGGAGCGCGGGTCTATGATCACCACGGCATGACGGAGGTGGGACCGGTGAGCTACGAATGTCCGGCCCGGCCCGGGGTGCTGCATGTCATCGAACGCGCCTTCATCGCGGAGGTAGTCGATCCTGCCAGTGGTCAACTCGTCGGGCCGGGCGAGCAGGGGGAACTGATTTTGACCAACTTGGGCCGCTTGGGCTCTCCGCTCCTGCGTTATCGCACGGGGGATCTGGTCAAATGCGGACTGCGGACTGCGGAAGGCGGCCTGTGCGCGTGTGGCTCCGCAGACCTTGCGCTGGAGGGCGGCATCCTCGGTCGGGTGGACGACATGGTGGTGGTGCGCGGGGTGAACGTCTATCCCGGCGCGGTCGAGGCGATCCTCCGGCGCGTGGGCGGGGTGGCAGAGTATCAGGTAACTATCAGCCGGCAGCAGGCACTGGCGGAACTCAGCGTAACCATTGAGCCGACCCCGGAGGTGACGGACGGCGCGGCCCTGGCAGAGCGAGTCGCTCGCGCTTTTGAAACGGGGCTGGCCCTGCGCGTCCCCGTGGCGCTGGCTCCACCGGGAAGTCTGCCTCGATACGAGATGAAGTCCCGCCGCTGGGTGCGCCAGTGAGCCGCCCTTCCCCGAAGCCCGTGCCGGCGGCTTCCAGCCGCCGTCCGTGGGCAACCGCAGTTCGAGGGCGCTTCGTGCAACCCACCCGCAGCTCGGCGGCTGGAAGCCAAGCCGCCGGCACCGGTTCCGGGGCTTGAATGTTTCACTCACCTCTGCGTCATAATGCGCACGCCGCTAATGCGGCAGATAAACCAACAACAAAAAAACCTAGCAGCATCATGAAGAAACTGTTCGCCCTGTTCGCCGCCACCCTCATCGCGGGTTCCGCCTTCGCCGGTGAGTTCCCGGACATCAGCATCGCCGACCTGAAGAAGGCCATCGCTGACAAGAAGGTCACCGTCGTTGACGTGATGGGTTCCAATTCCTACAAGGCCAAGCATGTCCCCGGCGCGATTGACTTCGCCGCCGTGAAGGCCGACTTCGCCAAGGCCCTCCCGGCTGACAAGAACGCCCTCGTCGTCGCCTACTGCGGTGGCCCGAGCTGCAAGGCCTACCAGGCCGCCGCCAACGCGGCTGAGAAGCTCGGTTACAAGAACATCAAGCACCTCTCCGCCGGCATCTCCGGTTGGGTGGCCGCCGGTGAGAAGACCGAGAAGGCCAACTAAGCTTAGGCTCTGATTCTCCCAGCGCCCCGGGCTCACGCTCGGGGCGCTTTTTTGTTACCAGCCCGGCGGCAGGCCGACCACGGTTTCCCGGAGGATGCCGCGAATCTTCTGCTTTTCCGCCGCCGGCAGGTAAGCGAACTCCGGGTTCGGTTTGCCCGGATCGAGGGCCTGGGCCAGCCGGGCGAACACCCGTTGTTTCATCTCCGCCGGCAGCCCGCGAAAGGCGGCGCTGTAGATCATGTAGCTACAGCGGTTCTGAAAGAGCCGGGTGCGCAGCTCAAAATCCTTGAGCGCAGCGCCGCCCGGACCAATGTGCCGCTGGCTTAGGAAGTCCGTCTTAAACGCTTCGTCCCCGGCGACGCCGCCCACCGGCAGGGGCACTTCATCGGCGAATAGCAGGTAGCGGGTCAGCCCTTTGGCTTGCTCGTCCAGAATTTTGGCGTGCTCCGGGCTGAGTTTGCCCTGGCCGGCGTCCAGATAAGTCCGGGTCCGGTAGGTCGCTTCGACGGCCCGGTTCACGAAACCGATCTGGTGCTCATGCAGAAGCTGCGGCAGCAAATCACTGTGGGCGACGAGATAGCGGTCGTAGCTGAACATCGTGCCCGGCGGAATGGGGTTGCGCACAATGCCCTGCGGGGTGGAGCGACCGTAGAAGTTGGCCAGATGGTTGGTGAGGCCGCCCACCCCGGTCAGATACCAGCCACCAAACCGCTGGTTCAACGGCACGCCGTGGCCGGACAGGGCCTGGCGGAAGGATTCCAAACTGCCGCCGGTCGGCCCCGGAATGACGGACTTCACCACCAGGCCCGGCACATAGCCGGTGTCCTCCCGGGCGTGGCAGTTCATGCAGCGGGTGGCCCGCTCCGGGCGCGGCGGCTGGCCATTGCGAGGGATGTCAAAGATGTAGAAAATCCCGCCCAACTCCGGGTCCACGGCCACCACCTCCACCTTGCCGCCGACCACATAACCCACATAGACATCCTCGTTGAAATAGAGGGCGCGCGGGGTTCGCGGGGAGATGAGGCTCAGTTGCAGGCTGGTGGTGGAGAACGACAGCATTTGCGACGAGGCCGGGATGTCGAGCGACTTGAGGACACTGGCGATGAAGGCCTTTTCTCCAGAGTAGTCGAGCTGGACCCGGCCAGCTTTCACATCGTTCATCCAACGGCTGAAGCGGTCCTGCGGTGCGCGCTTCCAGTAGTCGTGGGGAGGCTGGTCGAAATCTTGATAATCCCCCGCCCGCCCAGCGAGGGAGACGGCGTGCAGGCAGAGCAGGAGCAGGGCGCAAAACTTCATGGCAACAGGATACGAACGCCCTGTCTGACGCAAGCAGCGGCCGGGCGTTCAATGCTGGCCGCTCGCGTGCCGGCTCCGAAAAGCACCGCGGCGCGGAAAAGGCAGTTTCCGCGCCGCAATGTTTTTGGTCGTTAGCTCCGCTCGCCACCAGTCCACAGCCATGCAAACCAGCAGTTGGGCGAAGGGTCAGAAGCGCACTGCGCTTCGCGGGGCTTCCGCCGGTGACAGCCGGCGGAGGCCTGATGGGTTCATTTTAGTTCCTTTCTCATGGCGCGGAGGGAGTGGCCGTTTGCAGCGTGCGTCGCGACCCGGCTTAGTTGCGCTTGATGGTCACGCTCTGGCCGGCGGCGAGGTTCACGTAGGTGATGCGCTGGCCGGCGTAGGCCTCGGCGCTGATGACCGGGGCGGTGGTGCCGGTGAAGCTGACCACCCCACCATTGACCAGCCCCGTCACCGGGATGCGGGCGGCGTTGGCCACCGTGAGGGTGACGGTGTTGTCCGCGTTGCGCGTGGCCACCACGCCGCTGTCGTTGTAGGCCGTCCGCTGCTGCAACCGGAGGGCCAGGTTGTTCATCGTGGGGGAGAGGGCCGGGAAGTTGTAGAGCTGCTCATACTTGTTCGCCACGGCGTCGAGCAGGTCGCCCAAGAGCGTGTTGCCCTGACCGTTGTAGTCCCGCAGGTTCGGCTGGTGGAACATCAGCGGGCTGATGTCGCCCTTGAGCAGGAAGCCCAGGAGCAGGTCCGCCTGATTGTCCAGAATCTCCGCGTAGTTCAAGTCACGGCCCCAGTAGGCGCTGTAGATGTAGTTGTATTCGCTCACCCACTCCTCGGGGGTCGAGACGTTGTAGAACAGGTTGTTGGCGTGCCGGGGAATCATCAGGATGCGGGGCTCCACCCAGTTGGGCAGGCCGGTGTTGGGGCTGGCCGCGCGGTGGCTGGGGATGGAGGTGTCGCTGACCAGGTAGCGGATGCCGGCATCGTAGGCGGCCTTGATGAACTGGGGGTTTTGCAGACCGGAGATTTGCGGCGTGACCATGTTGATCCGGCTGTAGTTGGGCAGGCCTAGGTTGCCCGCGGTCTGGTTGTTCTTGGTGATTTCGGAGAGCGCGGTGGCGTAATCCACGGTGTTGAGGTTCGTGTGGGTGAAGGTGTGGCTGATCCACTTGAACATGCTCTTGTTGGTCCGCACGAAGGGGGTCAGGTCATCGTTCTCGTATTCGCCGGGCACCGTGCCCAGGCCGTTGAAGGCCATGTCGTAACGGAAGTTCCGGCCCAGCGTGCGGGTGTTGAACTTGTTCTGCCAGTTGATGGTCGCCTGCCAGTCCTTGGCGCTCTGGCGGAACTCGCCGGCGGGCCACATCTCGTCAGCGAGGAAAACATCGTCCACCTGCGCGCTGAGGTAGGTGTGCCGCTCGCCGAGGAACAGTCCTTTGTTCGCCCAAGTGACCAGCCCGTGCGCCAGCACCGTGCTGTGGATGAGCCAGGGCGCGTTGTCGAAGGTCAGCGAGAGCACCTCGCGGCCCCCGAGCTTCTGCACCGCGATGAGCGCGTGGCCTTGCGCATCCGCGAGCCAGACCGTCGTGTTGGTATCGAGCGGGGTGGCGAGGTAGGTCCAGACATTGGAGACGGCGAAGGCGTTGGTGGTCACGAGGTAGGGGAAGCTCGTCCGGGCGGCGGCGGTCCAGGTGCCGACAGCCGCGTTGCCGGTGGAGTCATAGGCGGCGGTGGGCCAGTTGAAGCCGGTGTCGGGGTTGGGATAGCCGCTCCAGTTGAGGCGGCGGACGGCGAAGTCCACCTCGTATTGGTTGAGCGCCGTCCACTCGGCGGGGCTCAAGGCGGAGGTCCAGGTGGAGCCATCGGGGCTGTAGGCCAGGGCCGCGTCGGTGAGCATGACGGAGGAGTAGAAGCCGCGGGTGCCGGTGGCGAGCTTGTCGGCGGTGAGCGCGCCGGGTTGGGCGGTGGCGACGTGCATCGTGTAAGGGGTGCCGAGGAAATCGAGCGCCTGGCGGATGGCGGGCAGCGCGGCGTCGTTCGTCGTCGCAGTGACCACCAAAACCGCCAGGTCCGTGGAGGCCCCGGCGAGGGCCGCCTGCGTCGGACGGCTGACCGTGGCGAGCAGCAGCCCGGTCAGGAGGGCGAAGACGCCGTGGGCGGGACGGTTGAGCCGGCTCAACAGGCTCGGGCGGCGCGCCCCGCCCCGGGTGAAGCGCTTGACGACCACATCGAGGAACACCACCGGCTTCTGGGGGAAGCTGACTTTGATGGTCTGCGTGGAGCTTAAGGAGGGCTTGGTGTTCATAGATGCGGGCTGTGTCTGCTGTTGGTCGCCACGCACGGCTTCCTGGCTGCCACCGGGTGAGCTCAATGCGTTTTTCATGTCGGCAGATTAGCCGCGTTGCGCTCGCGCGGTATCAGGCGGGGACTCTGATTGAACCCTGAGGGTTCCCCTGATGCTGAGGGTGCTGGCGGCGGACCGGTTGCCGCGCCCGCCTTTCCCGGACTCCGATGGGAGAAATCGTTTTACCGGACACAGCGCATGAACTAGCTTCCGGGCAACATATGAACTGGCAGGAAATCGTGGCGCTGGGAGTCGTGGGCTCGGCTGCGTTTCTCCTCCTTCGCCCGCTCCTCCGTCCTCCTGCTCCGCTCCGCTCCCCGGCCAATCCCTGCGGCTGCAGCGCCGTCGGTGCCGGGGGCAGCAAAGCCTCCATCATCGTCCGTTCGCGCAAAGGAGAACGTCCGCAGGTCATCTTGCGGATGAATTGATTTCGCTCCGAGCCCCCTTCCCTTCCATGTCCAAAGCCAACCTGACCCGGCAGTTCTCCGACAGCGCCTCCGCCCGCCCGCCCGGCGGAGCGAATGGCGATCTCGTCTGGACGCCGAACACGGATGTGTATGTCCACGCTGCTGGCGCAGTCATCAAAGTGGAGCTGGCAGGGATCAGCCGGGAGGACTTGGAACTCAAGGTGGAGGGCCCGCGGTTGACCATCAGCGGCGTGCGTCGCGATCAGTGTCGCACGGGCAAATGCAGCTTCCAGGTGATGGAGATCCACTACGGGGCGTTTGAAAGCGTCGTGGAGCTGCCGGCGGGCTTCGACCTCGCCCAAGCCCGGGCATCCTACCAGAACGGCTTTCTCCGCGTGGACGTGCCACCTGCCAAGGAAACTTCCTGACAATACCGCTGAACGTTCCCGGCCTTCGCCCCATCCAACTGCGAGGCCGGCCTCCTAATGAGCTCTCCTGACACCGAACTGATCAACATCTTCAACGTCGGCACCGGCGGGGACACCGCTTTCCTGCGGGCCGGGGCCAAGCCCCTTCCTGACGTCCTCCCGATCCTCGGCCTCTCGGACATCGTGATCTTTCCCGGCATGGTCGCTCCCCTGCTGGTCGAGTCCGCGCAGAGCACCAAGCTCGTGGATGACGTGGTGGCCGGAGACCGTTTTGTCGGCCTCGTCTTGCAGACCAAGCCCGAAGTGCAGGAGCCCAAGCCCGATGAGCTTTGGTCCCACGGCTGCGCGGCCCGGGTGCTCAAGATGCTCAAGTTCCCCGACAACACCGTGCGCGTCCTCGTCGAGGGGCTGCGGCGCTTTCAGCTCAAGGAGTTCGTGGGGCAGGAGCCCTACCTGCGCGCGCGGGTCGAGCTGCTCACCGATCTGGCTGAGGATTCGGTCGAAGTCACCGCCCTCACCCGCAGCGCCCACGAGCAGTTCCAGCAGATCGTCAGTCTCTCGCCCGCCTTGTCCGATCAGGTGAAGGTCAACTCCCTGGCTCAGGAATCGCCGAGCCGCCTCGCCGACCTGATCGCGCAAAACTTGAACCTCGACCTCCAGGAGCGCCAGCGCCTGCTCGAAATCACCTCGGTCAAAGAACGCCTCGGCCGGCTCCTGCCCCTGATGAACCGCGAGCTGGAAGTGCTCACCCTCGGCACCAAGATCCAGAAAGAAGTCACCACCGCGATGTCGAAGAGCCAGCGGGACTTCTTCCTCCGCGAGCAAATCCGCGCCATCCAGCGCGAGTTGGGCGAGACCGACACCGCCACCGCCGATGCGAACAACCTGCGCGAGGCGCTGGACAAGGCCGGGCTCCCGCCCGAGGTCCGCAAGGTGGCCGACAAGGAACTGGAGCGTTTGCAGCAGACGCCCCCGGCCGTCGCCGAATACAGCATCACCCGCAACTACCTCGACTGGCTGGCCAACCTCCCATGGAGCAAGTCCACGGCGGACAAGCTCGACCTCGAAGAAGCCGCCCGGCTGCTCGACCAGCAGCACTTCGGCCTCAAGAAGGTGAAGGACCGGCTGATCGAGTTCCTCGCCGTGATCAAGCTCCGGCACCAGCTCAAAGGCCCCATCCTTTGCCTCGTCGGTCCGCCGGGCGTGGGCAAGACCTCGCTGGGCAAGAGCGTCGCCGATGCCCTCGGGCGCAAGTTCGCCCGCATTTCCCTGGGTGGCATGCGTGACGAGGCGGAGATTCGCGGGCACCGCCGCACTTACGTCGGAGCCATGCCAGGCCGCATCATCCAGACCATGCGCCGCGTCGAGAGCCACAACCCGGTCATCCTGCTGGACGAGATTGACAAGGTCGGCGCGGACTTCCGCGGCGACCCCTCGGCCGCGTTGCTCGAAGTGCTCGACCCCGAGCAGAACAGCACGTTCATGGATCATTATCTGGACGTGCCGTTTGATCTGTCGCACGTGCTCTTCTTCACCACCGCCAACTGGCTGGACCCCATCCTCCCCGCGCTGCGCGACCGGCTCGAAGTCATCGAGCTGCCCAGCTACACGCTGGAGGAAAAGGTCCACATCGCCCGTCGTCATCTCCTGCCGCGCCAGCTCGCAGAGCATGGGGTCAAGGCAAAGCAGGTCAAAATCCCTGACTCCACCTTGCGCAAGCTGGCTCACGACTACACCCGCGAGGCTGGCTGTCGTCAGTTGGATCGCGAGCTCGCCGCCGTCGTCCGCAAGGCTGCGCGCAAGATCGCCTCCGTCAGGGGCAAGGCCAGTCCCGTCAACATCACGCCCAAGTCACTCGAGGAATTTCTCGGCCAGCCCAAGTTCATCTTCGAATCGGCCGAGAACATCGCCGAGTGCGGCATCGCCGTCGGCCTCGCGTGGACCCCGGTGGGCGGTGACATTCTCTTCATCGAGGCGACGCGCATGACTGGCACAGGCAAGCTGATCCTGACTGGCTCGCTGGGCGACGTGATGAAGGAGAGCGTGCAGGCGGCCCAGAGCTATCTACGCGCGCAGGCCGATTCCCTGGGCATCAGCGACAAGGACTTCGACAAACACGACATCCACGTGCATGTCCCCGCCGGCGCAACGCCCAAGGACGGGCCCAGCGCCGGGGTCACCATGATTGTGGCGCTGGCCTCGCTGCTCACCCATCGGCGCGTCCGCTCCGGTCTGGCGATGACGGGTGAGATCAGCCTGCGCGGCCGCGTCCTGCCCGTCGGGGGCATCAAGGAAAAGGTGCTCGCGGCCGCGCGCGCCGGCATCAAGCAAATCCTCCTGCCCGAGCACAATCGCAAGGACTGGTCGGAAGTGCCGCCGGAAGTGCGTGCCAAGATCACCGTCCACTTCGTCAGCCGCATCAGCGAACTCCTGCCCCTGGCGTTGGTTGAGGCAACGGTGCGAAAGCCCAAAAAAGGCGGCATCAAGTGAGCCCGCACCTTCCCCAAGTAGGAGACGACGTGAGGAGTCTCATTTTTTTCGGGAGGAAAGTCAGAGACTCCTCACGTCGTCTCCTACCGGGCTATTTTGCTGCCACGCTCGCCTGCGTCGCTTTTCTTCCGTCACTCTTCGCGGCCGATGTCGAAACCCAGCGCGCCGAAGGCCAGCGCATTGCCGCCGAGGCCCGCTCGCTCGCGCCCAAGACCAGCAGCACCAACGCCGCCGTGCTCAAGGTGCGCGACCATCGCGGGGTGCGCGCGGAAATCCCCGTGTCCATCCGCACCACCGTCGGGAACGGCTTGTGGCACACGGACTACGTCAGCGGAGACGGGCTGCTCTACCGTGTGCTTCGTTCGCCCCACGCGCCCAGCCAATACCAGACCGGGCGCGTCAATGGAGCCGCACCGCAGCCCGCGATCAACCTGCTCGTGCCCTTCGCCGGTTCGGACTTCTGGCTCGTGGACCTCGGCCTGGATTTTTTCCACTGGCCGGAGCAGCGGCTGCTGAAGAAGGAGCAACGCCGGGGCGAAGCCTGCTTCGTGCTGGAGAGCGCCACCGTGCGTCCGGCTCCCGGAGGCTATTCCCGCGTGGTGACGTGGCTGGATCAGGACACGCTGGGCATCGTGTGTGCGGAGGCCTACGACACGCGGGGACAACTGATGAAGGTGTTTGAACCCAAGCGCTTCCAGAAGGTCAACGGCCAGTGGCGGCTGAAGGAAATGGAAATCCGCAACGAGCAGACCGACTCACGCACCAGCTTGATCTTCGACGTGGAAGTGCAGTGACCCCGGCTTCTGACTGCGCCCCTGTGGTCGCCTCATGCCCTGCGGGAGGAGTTCGGTAGAACGAACACAGTGGAACTCTGAGGCGTTCCCCCTCACCCCGGCCATCCCACTGGGAGAGAATCCACGGCTTGCCCACGGTCACGATTTCGGCACCTGAACCCGGAAAGGGAACGGGCAGGAAAATTATGGGCAGGAAGATCTTCCACACCATTTTTCTGACCCGAATCTTTCTGACCCAATTCCGGTTCATGGGTGACCACCACGGACCGAAGCCCACATCGGGATCCTGAGCCCGTGCCGGCGACTTGCAGTCGCCGCATTGCGGGTGGATGGCTCGGGGCAGCCCCGAATTACAGCGCCCCACGGACGGCGACTGCAAGTCGCCGGCACGGGCTCAGAGGTAAGGCGAGCGCAACTGCAAGTTCACCCGAGTGATGCCACCAAGGCCTTCACGTAGCTGGTATCACGCCTTCTTCACCGGCTTGGTGTCCACCTTGGCGAAGAGGTTGATGACGGCGATCTGGCTGGAGTTCTGGACGTATTTGTCTTTGAACTTTTCCCGCGCGCCGTTGCCGCCGCTGCCGTTGGCCACGAAGAGCGGCGCGACCAATCGCTGGCCATCCGGGTGCAGATCGAGGTCGGTGGCGGACTGCGCTGACACGGTGTGGAAAGGCTCGGGCTTGTCGGCCGGCTTCCAGAACGCGCACACGGTGGCCGCGCTCTGGTGTTCGCCAAAGCCGGCGAGCGTGCCATCACTCAGGTAGCGAAGCCCGTTGATCGGGCCGTCGGACTTGACGGTCAGTTTCAGCTCGGTGAGGGACTTGCCGGTGCCCCAGTCGAACACCAGCACGGCCGGTGTGCCCGGACAGAACGCGTTGCTCTCCGCCTTGCTCAAGCCGCCCGTTGCGAGGCGCTCGCCTTTCGCGTCGAAGGCGAAGCAGCGAACCCCACCCACGTCGGCGATGAAGTCCTCCTTGCGGGTGTAAAGCAGGCGCGCATCGAGGTCGCGCACCAGTTTGCCGGAGGCGATTTCCCAGTGCTTCACCACTCCGAACTGATCCCCGCTGACGAAGCTCTTGCCATCGGGATGCACCGCCAGCGCATAAATGCCGCCGCAGTGGCCGGCCTCGCCAGCCTTGAAAACCCGTTGCCAGACCGGGGTGGTCAGGGCGGTGCCGAACTCCTTCGCCGGCTTGCCGTCCTTGGTGCTCCAGGCGCGCACCACGCCGTCATCACCGCCGCTCAGGAGTAGCGCGCCATCCGTCGTGACTGCGAGGGCGCGGGTGATCTGGCGGTCCGCGCCGGTGATGGTGAAGAGCGGTTGAGAATCCGGCTTCGCGTAATCCCAGGCGCGGATGTTGCCGTGGAAGTCAGCCGTGAAGAGCTGTTTTCCTTTCGGGTTGAAGACCAAAGCCGAGACCCAGGTGACGTGGCCGGGCAGCGTGTGCTTCTTCTCGGTCTCCACTTCCCAGACGTGAATGATCTTGTCCAAGCCGGCGGCGGCCAGATGCACGCCGTCCGGACTGAAGCGCGCGCGGATCAACTGGCGCTCGTTCTTGATGGTCTTGCCGAGGTGGGCCTTGGCGGGATCTAGGACCGTGGCCTTGGGGCCGGCGGGCTTGAGATCGTCCAGCACGTCGGTCGGGTCTTTGGCAGCGAGCAAGGTGGGCATGGGAAGAAAGTGGTTCAGGCCAAGGCCAGCTTGATCGGCTCGTAGTCGTCGCGAGCGATGGGCAGGGGCTGGCCGTTGTTCTTGTATTCGATCTTCTTCGAGTTGATGCCCAGCGCGCTGAAGATGGTGTGGAAGAGGTGGCCCACGTCGTAGCCTTCGCCCTCCACCCACGCCCCGTTCTTTGTGGTCTGGCCCACGATGTTGCCGCGTCGGATGCCCGCACCCGCCAGTGCCAGCGACCAAGCGTCCGGCCAGTGGTCACGGCCGAGGCGGGAGTTGATGGTGGGTGTGCGGCCGAACTCGGACATGAGCACGACCAGCACGTTGTCGAGCATGGAGCGGTCGGCGAGATCCTGGATCAGCGCGGCGAACGGCTGGTCAATCTGCGGCACAAGCTGCTGCGACATGTTGAAGTTGTCGCCGTGCGTGTCCCAGTGGTAGCTGGTGACCTTGATGAACTGCACGCCGGCTTCCAACAGCACGCGCGCTTGCAGCAAGTGCCGTCCGAGCGGATGCGTGCCGTAGCGGGCGATGTCCTTGGCGGGCAGCCGGGAGTTGTCGAACAGCTCCTTGCGCTTCATCAACTGCATCGCCATGTCGTAGGACTGCTCGTAGGCGTCCACCTCGGATTCGCGGCGGTCGAGGCGGAAACGGGCGTTGGCAAGGCGGCGCAGCTCGTTGCGGGCCGCGTCATCGGCGTCCGAGATGGTGTCGGGCCGCTGGATGTGGATGGGTGGCTTACCCTCGCCCAACGCGAGCGCGCCGTATTTGGCTCCGAGGAAACCTGCTTCCTGGTAGATGAAGCCGCCGGAGCCGGGCTTGATCCAGATGTAGGGCGGCAGGCCGTTGGCGGGTGCGCCCAGCAACTTCGTGACCGCCGCACCAAGATAGGGATAGTTCACGCCGCGATTGGCGGGGTCGCCGCGCTGGATGCGGGCCACACCGGTGGAGTGATTCGGGTCTTTCGTGCTCATCGAGCGCACGACCGTGAGGTGGTGCATGAGCTTGGCGCTATGCGGCATCAACTCGCTGATGTGGACGCCCGGCACGCTGGTGGGAATCGTGCGGAACGGCCCGCCGAACTCGGAATCCGGCTTGGGGTCCCAGCTCTCGAACTGGCTCATGCCGCCATCCAGCCAGATGAAAATCACCTGCCGGTTTTGCTTCTTCATTTCCGCCGCGACCGTTTGCTGCATCAGGCTGGAAAGCCCGCACGCGCCGACGGCGGCGGTGCCGGCCAGGGTGCCCAGCATTTGCCGCCGGGAGAGGGCGTGGTCGGCGGAACCGCATTCATACCAGCGTTTCATGAGAGGGGATTGGGATTAAGAGTAAGAGTAGGATTAAGAATAAGCACCCGCCGGTTTTCCCTCGTAATCTTACTCATATTCTTAATTCCATTCATCTCCATGGTGTCAGTGGGGAAAGGGGAGTTTCGGTTCAATGGTTCAGCCGGAACTCCGCCGAGGCGAGCAATGCCCAAGCCAGCTCGGCCAGCGCGGCTTCGGGACGGGAGGTGTTCTTGGTCAGGAATTTTTCCACCTCGGCTGTTTCCGGCGGCTCGGGCGGACGCGTGAGCACGGTGAGATACAGCTCGTCGGCAATCGCCGCCGGGGTTTTGAGTTTGGCCAGCCGGGCGGTGAGGTTGTTGTCGCGCGGCTTGAGCCAGTCCAGCACGAGGCGCTCGTTCATCAAGAAGAGCGAGTGGGACATGCTGGGGGCGAACTCGACTTCCGGTTCGCCCGGCGGGTTCGCAAACGTGGCGACGAACAGCGCGAGCGCGTCCACCGCGTTGCCGGGAGGCTGCTTCTGCTTGCCATTCAAGTAGGCCTTCACGTTGAAGCCCTTGGTGGGCTTGCCGCCGTCTTCCTCGGTGTCATCAGCAGCTGCCGGGGTCGCCGGAGCGGGCGTCTCGCTCGGGGTCTTGGGAAGCCAGTCTGCCGCGCCCGTGGCCAGCATCGTGGCGCGGGCCACCTGTTCGGCGGAGAGGAATTTCAGGTTGGCGATGCGATAGCTCTCGGGCTTGAGCTGGGTGAGGTCTGTGCCCTTCGGCGCGCGACTGGCGCGCTGATAGGTCTCGCTCAGGGCGATCTCACGGAGGAGCCATTTCACGTCGAACTTGTGGGCGATGAACTCCCGGGCGAGCTGGCCCAGCAGCTCGGGGTGCGAGGGCGGGTTTTCCTTGTGCATCATGTCCAGCGGGTGGACGAGGCCGCGGCCCATGAGCTGGAACCAGAAGCGGTTGACGCTGGTCTGGGCGAAGCGTTCGTTGGCTTCCGAGGCCAGTTCCTTGGCGAGCAGCGGGCGGCTGCGGAACTTGGGCACGCCGGGGTTGCCGTTCTTCGCAGGCATCACTTCGTATTCCTCGCCCTTGGGGAAGGTGGGCACGGGGATTTCCTTGCCGCCAGGCAGGCGCGGGCCGGTGACTTCATTGGTCTTCCGGAACACGGACTTGAACTCGACGCGGTTGGTGGCCACCCCTTCCGCCAGCAGGGTGACTTTGGCGACCTTGTCCTCTTTTAACGAGCTCTGGGCGAGAAACGCGTAGATGCCGTAGAAACTGCTTTGCGTGAAGTCATCGACCGTCGGGTGGTCGTGGCACTGGGCGCACCCGAGGTTCATGCCTAGGAAGAGGCGCGCAATATCGTGGGTGGCCTTCTCCTGGTCGAACTTTTCGGCGTCCGCCAGAAACTTGGCGGCGGGTGTGACCTTGGGGTCGCCTTCGAGGAGAATGAGATCGTGGACGAGCGCGTTCCACGGGCGGTTGGCGGCGAACTGGGCGCGGAGCCACTCGCGCCACTTGGCTTCGGGCACTTTGCCGCCGCCGCGCCGCTCCAGCAGCATCACGGTGATCGAGTCCTCCATGCGCTGGGGAAATTGCGGGCTGGCGAGCAGCCGGTCGATGAGCTGGGCGCGCTTCTGCGGGTTCTTGTCCGCCAGAAAGGCGCGTGTCTCGGCCGGGGGCGGGATGGTGCCGGTGAAGTCCAGCCAGGCACGGCGCAGAAATTCCCCGTCCGAGGCCAGGGGTGCCAGCGGGCCGCCCGCCTTTTGGCCGATGTGGCGGTCAATTTCCGAGGAAAGCGTCGCGGCCGCGCAGGTCAAGGGAAGCAACAGCAACGCGGCCAGACGGGGCAGAAGTGATGGGCGAGTGGGCACGGTTTTTGGTTTGCGAGTTGCCAGACGCCAGTCCGACGCACGGGGGAAGGGTGATATTGGAACTAAGTCGCCTCGGTCGCCTCTCAGCCTCACGCCACGTTCGCTCTCCCGGCCTACCCCACGAGGCGACTGGCGATCAGCACCAGCACCAATCCCAGCACGGAGACGATGGTTTCCAGCACGGTCCAGGTCTTGAGTGTCTGCTCGACCGTGAGGTTGAAGTATTCCTTCACGAACCAGAATCCACCGTCGTTGAGGTGGGAGAGGATGACCGAGCCCGCACCCATCGCCACGACCAGCAGTTCCTTGTTCACCGGCGAGCTGGCCGCGATGGGGGCCATGATGGCGCTGGCCAACGTAATGGCCACCGTCGCCGAACCGACGGCTATGCGGATGCCTGCCGCGACCAGCCAGCCCAGCAGCAACGGGGAAAGCTGCATGGTCTTGGCCAGGTCGGAAATGGCATCGTCCACGCCGCTCACGTCCAGCACCTTGCCAAAGCCGCCACCCGCGCCGACCACGAGGAAGATGGTCGCGCAAGGCCCCACGCAATCATCCGTGAACTTGAGGAGCTGGGTCCGGTTGAAGCCGCATTGCGAGCCAAACGACCACAAGGCCAGCAGCACCGCGAGGAGCATCGCCACCAGCGGCGAGCCGAGGAAGTCGGCCCATTCGCGAAAGGCATCCCCCTTGGGCAGCGTCACGTCCGCAATGGTCGCCCCGAGCATCAGCAGCACCGGCAGGGTGATGGTGAACAGGGTGATGGCGAAACCGGGCCGCTGCGACCGAGTGGAGTTCTCCTGGCACAGCTTCTCCCCGATGCCGCCGAGCGGCACCTGCATGCGGTGGGCGATCAGCTTGGCAAAAATTGGTCCCGCCACCGCGGCGCACGGCAGGCCGATGACGAGCGACCAGAGGATGGTCTTGCCCACGTCCGCACCCACTTTCTCAATGGCCACCATCGGCCCCGGATGCGGCGGCACCAGCCCGTGGGAAGTGGCGAGGCCGGCGATGACGGGAATGCCCAAGTAGAGCAGCGGCAGCTTGGTCTCCCGCGCCAGCGTGAAGACAATCGGAATCAGCAAGACCACGCCCACCCCAAAGAACACCGGCAGCCCGACGATGAACGAGACGAACATGAGGGTCCAATGCAGGCGCTTTTCGCCGAAGGCAGCGATGAAGGTCTTGGCCACGACTTCCGCGCCACCAGACTCCGCCAGCAGCTTGCCCAGCATGGTGCCGAGTCCGACCACCACGGCGATGAAGCCCAAGGTGCCGCCCACGCCTTCTTGAAAGGCCTTGGCGATTTCGAGCAGGCGCACGCCGGAGCACAGGCCGACGAAGAGGGAGGCCAGCACCAGCGCGATGAAGGCGTTCACCTTCCACCGCGCCACCAGAAAGATGAGCAGCCCCACGGCCAGCGCGGCGCAGGTGAGGAGCGTGGTTTGCGGGCTCAGTCCGGGCAGCGGGATCATGCGTTGGAGTTGGGTTTTCGAGGAACCCGGCGATTACAGCGCAGCCGAATGCACGAGGCAATGGTGATTCGGGGAAAGTTCCTGCGCGGGAAACGCCCGCTGCCGTTGAAGCCACGCTGTGGCGCGGAAGAGAACCGACGGCCTGAGTTCCCGCGATTTCAGTCCCTGAACCCGTGCCGGCAACTTGCAGTCGCCGCGTTGCGGGTGGATGGCTCGGGTGAGTCCCGAACTACTGCACCTCGCGGACGGCGACTGCAAGTCGCCGGCACGGGCTCATGGAAAGGGCGGCGCGGCCACCTTAAAACGCACAACGCCATCCGGTGTGCGGATGGCGTCGGCTGTGAGCGGAGGATGGGTTAGCTGGCAGCCACGGCGCCCTCGGTGGAGTTCGGGGCGCTCTGGGTGAAGGTCAGCTTGCCGTCGGCGGCTGAGACTTGGACGGGTTCGCCGGGGTTCAGGTTGCCGCGCAGGAGCTCCTCGGCCAGCGGATCTTCGAGATGCTTCTCGACGCTGCGGCGCATGGGACGCGCCCCGTATTGCGGATCAAAGCCCTTCTCCACGAGGAAGTCGGTGGCCTTGTCATCGAGCACCAGTTGGATGTTCTTGTGCTTGAGGCGTTCCATGACCTTTTTGACCTCGAGGCCGAGAATGGTGATGAGGTCAGGCTTGGCGAGCTGGCGGAAGACGATGACGTCATCGAGACGGTTGAGGAACTCGGGGCGGAACGTCTTCTTGGCCTCGTCGAGCGTCTTTTCACGCATCTTCTCGTAGTTCGTGTCGTCCTTCGCCGCGCCGAAGCCGATGACGTTGTTCTTCTTCAACGTCTCTGAACCGACATTTGACGTGAGCAGGATGATGGTGTTGCGGAAGTCCACCACACGGCCGGTGTTGTCGGTGAGTTTGCCCTCTTCCAAAATCTGAAGAAGCATGTTCATTGCGTCGGGGTGCGCCTTCTCAATCTCGTCGAAGAGGACGACGCAATAGGGTTTGCGCCGCACCTGCTCGGTGAGCTGGCCGCCTTCCTCGTAGCCCACGTAGCCCGGAGGCGCACCGATGAGCCGCGAGACGGCGTGCTTCTCCATGTATTCGCTCATGTCGAGCTGGATGAGCGACTTGGAGTCGCCGAACATCTGCTCGGCTAGGGTTTTGGCGAGAAGCGTCTTGCCCACGCCCGTCGGGCCCAGAAGCGCAAACGTGCCAATGGGGCGCTTCGGATCCTTCAAGTCCGCGCGGGAGCGGCGCAGTGCCTTGGCCATGGCCAGCACGGCGTCGGTCTGGCCGATGACCACCTTGGCGAGCACGTTCTCGACTTCGAGCAGGCGCGCGGTTTCGTCCTTTTCCATCCGCTTGAGCGGGATGCCCGTCCACTTGGACACGACATGGAGGATTTCGTCCTCGTCCACTTTGACGCGCTTTTCTTCCTTGGACTCGCGCCAGGTCTTGAGCGTGGCTTCGAGCTTTTCCTTCGCCTGCTTTTCCTGATCGCGGAAGGAGGCGGCCCCCTCGAAGTCTTGATCCTTGATGGCGCGCTCCTTGCGGTTCTTCAGCTCTTCGATGGCGGCCTCGAGATCCTTCAAGTCCGGCGGGCGGGTCATGGCTCCGATGCGAGCCCGGGAACCCGCCTCGTCCATCACGTCAATGGCCTTGTCCGGCAGGAACCGGCCGGTGATATAGCGGTCGGAGAGCTTCACGGAAGCCTCGACGGCGGCGTCGGTGATCTCGGCGCGATGGTGCTCCTCATACTTGGTGCGCAGCCCCTTGAGGATGGTGATGGCGTCCTCGATGGAAGGCGGCTCCACCTTCACGGACTGGAAGCGGCGTTCCAAGGCCCCGTCCTTCTCGATGTATTTACGATACTCGTTGAGGGTGGTCGCACCGATGCACTGCATCTCGCCGCGCGAGAGGGCGGGCTTGATGATGTTGCTGGCATCCATCGTGCCCTCGGCGCTGCCGGCTCCGACGATGGTGTGCATCTCGTCGATGAAGAGGATGATGTTCTTGTTTTTCCGGATCTCGTCCATCACGGCCTTGATGCGTTCCTCGAACTGGCCGCGATACTTGGTGCCCGCGACCATCAGCGCCAGGTCCAGCACGATGACCCGCTTGTCGCGGAGAATTTCCGGCACGTTGCCTTTGACAACCTCCTGAGCGAGGCCTTCGACGATGGCCGTCTTGCCCACGCCCGCCTCGCCAAGCAGCACGGGGTTGTTCTTGGTGCGGCGGCAGAGAATCTGGATCACGCGCTCGATCTCGGTCTTGCGCCCGATCACCGGGTCCATGTCGCCCTTGCGGGCAATTTCGGTGAGGTCACGTCCGAAGGCCTTCAAAGCAGGGGTCTTGTTCTCACCCTTCTTCTCGCCTTCCTTCTTCTCGCCTTCGCCACCGCCGGCGGTCTCCTCACCCTGATTCTGGAAGTTGGGATCAAGCTCCTTGAGGATTTCCTGCCGGACCAGCTCGATGTCGATGTCCAGGCTCTTGAGCACCTTGGCGGCGACGCCATCGCCCTCGCGCAACAGCCCGAGCAGGATGTGCTCGGTGCCGACGTAGGTGTGGTTGAGCGCCTTGGCCTCCTTGGAAGCGAGGGAGAGCACCTTTTTCACCCGGGGCGTGTAAGGGATGTTGCCCACTTGCTTCTGGTCCGGGCCGGTGCCGACCTGTTTCTCCACCTCCATGCGGACGGTTTCGAGATCGAGTCCCATCTTCTGGAGGACGTTCACGGCGACGCCCTGGCCGAGCTTGATGAGGCCCAGCAGCAAGTGCTCGGTGCCGACGAAATTATGGTTAAAACGGTCGGCTTCCTTCCGCGCCAGGGCCAGGACCTGCTGGGCGCGCGGGGTGAAATTGCTCATCGCTTCGTCGCTCATGGGTGCAAATTGCAGCGGTCAGCTTTCTTTGTCCAGTATTCCCCTCCTGCGTCGCTTCCGGAGGTTGTTTTACAAGGCTGCCCTGCTCGCCGGATCAGCGACCTGCGGGCAGGTTTTTCTTTCCATCACCGGGCACGACAGATACAAACCCCGCCGAAGTCACGCGCGACAAAGACCGCATTTTGCGGAGCCAGCACACGGTTGGGTGCCTGACTGTCGAACCATCGCATGAAAATCGGCATCATCGGACTTGGCTACGTCGGACTCCCACTTTCCCTGCAATTCGCGCGCTCCGGCGTGGATGTCACGGGCCTGGATGTGGATGACAAAAAAGTCAGCGCGCTCATGGCCGGGCGCAGCTACATCGAACACATCCCGGCGACGGCCATTCAGGAGCAGGTCAACGCCGGGCGCTTCCGGGCGACGGCGGACTTCTCCGCCATCAAGCAACTGGACGCCGTCATCATCTGCGTGCCGACCCCGCTGAACAAGAACCGCGAGCCGGACATCAGCTACATCATCAAATCCGGCGAGGCCATCCTGCCGCACGTCCACAAGGGCCTGCTCGTCGTGCTGGAATCCACCACCTACCCCGGCACGACGGACGAGGACTTGCGCGCCGTGCTGGAGCGCAGCGGCATGAAGGCGGGCGTGGACTTCAACCTCGCCTTCTCCCCGGAGCGCGAAGATCCGGGCAACCCGAACAGCATCGTCGCGCAGATTCCCAAGGTCGTCGGCGGCCTCACGCCCGCGTGCTTGCAACGCGCCGTCGAGCTCTACGGCAAAGCCATCAAGACCATCGTGCCCGTCTCCTCCTGCCGCGCGGCCGAGGCGACCAAGCTGCTGGAGAACATCTTCCGCGGCGTGAACATCGCGCTGGTCAACGAACTCAAGCAAGTTTACGCCGCGATGGGCATTGACGTGTGGGAGGTCATCAATGCGGCCAAGACCAAACCCTTTGGCTACATGGCCTTCTACCCTGGCCCCGGCCTCGGCGGGCATTGCATCCCGATTGACCCGTTCTACCTCACGTGGAAGGCCCGCGAGTATGGCCAGAACACCAAGTTCATCGAGCTGGCCGGCGAGGTGAACACCGCCATGCCGATGTATGTGGTGCATCGCCTGCAAGAGGCGCTTAACTCCAAGAAAAAATCCCTCAACGGCAGCAAGGTTCTCATCGTCGGCCTGGCCTACAAGGCGAACGTGGACGACGACCGCGAGTCGCCTAGCTACGTGCTGCTGGACCTCTTCAAGGAACGTGGCGCGAAGGTCGCCTACTACGATCCGCATGTGCCCGTCATTCGTCCCAGCCGCGAGCATGGCCACTGGGCCGGCACGAAGTCCGTTCCGTGGACCAAGAAGAGCATCGGCAGCTATGACGCCGTGGTCATCTCCACGAACCACAAGAAGACCAACAATCAGGATCTCGCCGATTGGGCGCAGCTCGTGGTGGACACCCGCAACGCCATGGCGGATGTGAAGGTGAAGACTGGGAAAGTGTGGAAGGCCTAGGCCTTGGCACCATCTGGCGCGGTGTGCCTGCGTCGGCGACTGGGTATAGATTGCGAACTCTTCATCCGTAATTGCATATGTCCGCCTACGAATCACTCCGCGCCGACCTGAAACAATCGCCCCGCACCTGGCTCGTCACCGGGGCCGCCGGCTTCATCGGCTCCAACCTCGTCGAGCACCTGCTCAAACTCGACCAGCGCGTCGTCGGCCTCGACAACTTCGCCACCGGCCACCGCAAGAACCTCAACCAGCTCAAGGACCTCGTCACCGCCAGCCAGTGGGAACGCTTCCGCTTTCTGGACGCCGATCTCCGCGTGAGCCATCTCTGTCACGAGGCCTGCACCGGCGTGGATTACGTCCTCCACCAAGGTGCCCTCGGCTCCGTGCCGCGCTCCGTGGCGGACCCCGTGACCAGCAACGAGGCCAACGTCCTCGGCTTCCTCAACATCATGCTCGCCGCGCGCGACGCGAAGGTGAAGCGCCTCGTTTACGCCTCCAGCAGCAGCGTCTATGGCGACCACCCGGACTTGCCGAAGGTCGAGGACAAGGTCGGTAACGTCCTCTCGCCCTACGCCGCGACCAAGAAGTTCAACGAGATTTACGCCGACGTATTCGCGCGCACCTACGGCTTCAAAGCCATCGGCCTGCGCTACTTCAATGTCTTCGGCCCGCGCCAGGACCCCGACGGCGCCTACGCCGCCGTCATTCCCAAGTGGGTCGCGTCGCTGCTGAAGCAGGAACCCGTCTTCATCAACGGCGACGGCGAGACCAGCCGCGACTTCTGCTACGTGGAAAACGTCGTGCAGGCCAACCTGCTCGCCGCCACCACGACCAACGAGGACGCAGCAAACCAAGCCTACAACATCGCCGTGGGCGATCGCACCACGCTCAACGACCTCTACCGCGCCATCCACGACGGCCTGCGTCGGCGCAATCCGGCATTGCCCGAGCAAAAGCCCACTTATCGCGACTTCCGCGTCGGCGACGTGCGTCACTCGCTGGCGAACGTGGACAAGGCCCGCCGGCTCCTCGGCTACGCGCCCACGCACACGATGCCGCAAGGCCTCGAGCTCGCGCTGGACTGGTATGTGGCGAATGTGGGCTAACTGATGGCCGACGGTGTTTTTCTCATGAACCCCTCCCAGCCGCACATCAACGAACTCGCCGACTACGAGCGCGTCATCCGGCCCAAGAAGGGCCTCGTGGCCGTGGACTTCGACGAGCTGTGGGGCTATCGCGAGCTGTTTTGGTTCCTCGCCTGGCGCGACATCCTCGTGCGCTACAAGCAAGCCGTGCTCGGCGTCGCGTGGGCGGTGCTCAAACCGTTTCTCACGATGGTCGTCTTCACCATCGTCTTCGGGAAGCTCGCGGGCTTCTCGGAGCGGAAGGGGATGAACTTCGAGACCTACGCGGTGCTGACGCTGGCCGGGCTGCTCCCTTGGCAATTCTTTGCCAACGCGATGGCCGAGAGCAGCAACTCGCTCGTCGGCTCGTCGAACATGATTTCCAAAATCTACTTCCCGCGCCTCATCATCCCGGCCAGCGCAGTCATCAGCGGCGCGGTGGACTTCGCCATCGGGCTGGTGATTTTGTTCGGCGTGATGATTTGGGCGGGCGTGAGCTGGCAACTGCACTTGCTCCTGCTGCCGGTGTTCTTCCTCGTGGCGTTCGCCGCCGCATTTGCCATCGGCCTGTGGCTCTCGGCGCTGAACGTGCGGTATCGCGACGTGAAATACATCGTGCCGTTCATCGTGCAGATGGGCCTCTACGCCAGTCCGGTGGCTTTCCCGTCCAGCCTCGTGCGCGAGAAGTTCGGCGACACGGTGTTCTTCCTGTTCAGCCTGAACCCGATGGTCGGGGTGATCGACGGCTTCCGCTGGTGCGTGCTGGGCGCGGCGTTCGAGCCGTATTGGCCGGGCTTCTGGGTGAGTATCGCGGTCATCGCCGCTCTGCTGGTCAGCGGCGCGCTCTACTTCCGCCGCGCGGAGAAGACGTTTGCGGATGTGATTTAGCCGCAAAAGGGCGCAAAGAGCACAGAAATGAAAAATCTACTTTCACTCACGCCAACGATAGGTCGAGCGCCGGTGGCCATCTTGGACTATTTTTCTTTGCGCTCCTTTGCGCTCTTTTGCGGCTAATCATCTTCGCGGCCCATGTCCAAGCCCATCATCAGCGTTCGCGGCATCTCCAAGCAGTATCGGCTCGGCGCGGCCAAGTCGCAGGACACCCTGCGCGATCAGCTCACGCACTGGGTCAAGAATCTCGGCAAGGAGCAGGCGGATGCGAGCGAGTCCTTCTGGGCGTTGCGCGACGTGTGCTTCGATGTAAAGCCCGGCGAGGTCATCGGTGTCATCGGGCGCAACGGCGCGGGCAAGTCCACCCTGCTCAAAGTTCTCAGCCAGATCACTGAGCCGACCGAGGGAGAAATTTACCTGCGCGGGCGGCTGGCGTCGCTGCTCGAGGTCGGCACCGGCTTCCATCAGGAACTCACGGGCCGTGAAAACATCTTCCTCAACGGCGTCATCCTCGGCATGACGCAGGCCGAGGTGCGCGCGAAGTTCGACGAGATCGTCGAGTTCGCCGAGGTCGGCAAGTTCCTCGACACGCCGGTGAAGCGCTATTCCTCCGGCATGTATGTGCGCCTGGCCTTCGCCGTCGCCGCGCACTTGGAGCCGGAAATTCTTGTGGTGGACGAGGTGCTCGCCGTTGGCGATGCCGCGTTCCAGAACAAGTGCCTCGGCAAGATGCAGGACGTGGCGAAGAACCGCGGGCGCACCGTCCTCTTCGTCAGCCACAACATGGCTGCCGTGCAGGCCCTCTGCGGGCGCATCATCCACATGGGCGGCGGCCGCGTGCTGGGGGACGGCGACCCTGACACGCAGATCGGCGCGTATCTCGGCGAGGTCAAGAAGCCCCACACCGGCATTGCCGTGCCGCTGGGCAAGATCATCGAGTGCCGGCAACTGGAGTTCACCCCCAACCCCATAGTCAGCGGACAGACGCTGGAGTTCACGCTCGAGCTCGGCGCGAAGCAGCGCACGCAGCTCATTGACTGCGCCATCCTGATTTACAGCGTCTATGGCCAGCGCGTGGCGATCCTGGACCTGCGCACGGCCAGCGGCCAGTTCACCATCGCGCCGGACCAGCCGTTCCGCTGCACGGGCCGCATCAAGAGCTTCCCGCTCGTCGAGGGCGACTACCGCGTGGGCCTCTTCATGAACTGCTCGGAGTATTACAGCGACTACCACGACCTCGCGTCGCTGACCGTGAGCGCCGCGACGAGGGAAGGCGAACTGGCCCCCTATGCCGCCCACTTCCGCGGGTTGGTGGAGCTGGAGTGCGAAGTGAAATTCTGACCTTCGTGGGATACGGCGTGAGGAGTCGCTAACTTTCTTCCCGACACAAGTGAGATTCCTCACGTCGTCTCCGACAACTCAGGCTCTCCGCGCGTTGGACACTCGCGCGCACTTCGTTGCATAATCGGCCGCGTTTAACGCTGACGCACACTGTGGCCGCTGAACCGTCCAACCCATCGCTGATCCAACGCCTCCTCACCCGGCTGGCGGACGCGGTGTATTTGCATCCGCGCGCGTTCTTCTATCCGCAGGTGGCGCTGTTCGCCGTGTGCCTGCTCTACACGGTGCGGCACCTGGAGTTCAGCACGAGCCGCAATGACCTTGTCGGCTCGGACAAGAAGTATCACCAGAACTTCCTCGCGTTCAAAAAGGAGTTCCCCGGCCAGGACGATCTCGTGGTCATCGTCGAGAGCGACCGGCAGGACAAGAACCGGCAGTTTGTCGAGCGGCTCGGCGCGAAGCTGGAGGCGGAGACGAACCTCTTCACCGACGTTTTCTACAAGGGCGACCTCAAGCTGATGGGCAGCAAGGCGCTGCTCTTCGTGCCGCAGGACGATCTCGTGGAGTTGCAGAAGAAGGTGAAGGACTACCAGCCGTTCATCAAAAACTTCTCGCAGGCGACGAATCTCGTCTCGCTGTTCACCATCCTGAACCGCCAGTTCCGCACGGCGAAGCAGGAGACGAACGCGGAGAACGAGTCCATGCTGGGCGCGCTGCCGGCGCTGGAGCGCATCGTGGGCGAGGCGCGGGAGAGCTTGCAGCGGCCAGGCAAGCCACCGTCGCCGGGCGTGAGCGCGCTCTTCGGCGGCGGGCCGGAGGCGGAGCGCGAGATGTATATCACCTTCGGCAACGGCCGGATGTATCTGGTGACCGCACACGCGAAGCGCGAGGACTTGAGCGGCGACGCGGTGGAGCGGTTGCGGGTGCTGGTGGAGGAGACGAAGCGCGAGGTGCCGGGCGTGAGCGTGGGTGTCACGGGCGAGCCGGTGCTGGAGTTCGATGAGATGGCGCAGTCGCAGGTGGACACCACGGTGGCGACCATCGTGTCGCTGGTGCTGGTGCTCATCATCTTCATCTACGGCTACGCGGAGACCGGCCGGCCGCTCAAGGCCAACGCGGTGCTGGTGGTCGGGCTGGTCTATACGATGGGCTACACGACGCTGACGGTCGGGCACCTGAACATCCTGACCATCACGTTCGCGCCGATGCTGATTGGCTTGGCGATTGATTTCGGCGCGCACCTCGTCGCGCGGTTCGAGGAGGAGTTGCGGCACGGCAAGTCCGAGCGCGAGGCCATCACGCTGGCGATGGTCAACACGGGCCAGGGCATCTTCACCGGCGCGGCCACGACGGCGGCGGCGTTCTTCGCGATGGGCATCACGAACTTCAAGGGCATTCAGGAGATGGGCATCATCGCGGGCGGCGGACTGCTCGTATGCCTCGTGCCGATGATGACCCTGCTGCCGGTGCTGTTGCTGCGTGGGAAGCAAAACGTCATTGACCACATCGCGCCGCCGGTGGACCGCCGGGAGCGCATCGAGCGCATCTGGCTGAACCGGCCCGTCGCCGTGCTGGTGGTGACGGCGGTGTTGTGCGGGTTAAGCGTGGCGCGGTTCGGGAAGGTTCACTTCGACTACAACCTGCTGAACATGCAGTCGGCGGGGCTGCCCGCCGTGGTGTTCGAGCACAAGCTCATCAACACGGCGTCAAACTCCGTGCTCTTCGGCGCGGTGGTGGCGGAGAACCTGGAGCAGGCCGCCCGGCTCGAACAGAAGCTGACGAACCTCACGACGGTGGCGAACGTGCGGTCCATGAGCCAGTTCCTCGCCGAGGACGCGACGCCCAAGCTCGCGCTCATCCAGCAGGTGAAGGCGGAAGCGAGCACCGTGAAGTTCGCGCCGCTCGACTTGCAGCCGGCCAAGGTGCCCGAGCTTCTCCAGGTGCTGTTCTCGTTCCAAGGCTTCGTCGGCGCGGCCGAGGTGGTGGTGCGCAAAGAAGGCGACGAGAAGCTCGCGCAGCAGTTCAAATCGCTCAAAGACTCCGTGCAAGCGTGGCGCAATGCGCTGGTAGCTGCGCCCCCGGAGCACGCGGCACGACAAACGGCATTTTACCAGCAGGCTCTGCTGGATGACTTGGCAGACACCTTTGCAACGCTCGCTAGTCAACAGGCCAGCGCGTTGCGGACGGAGGATTTGCCCGCACCATTGCGCAATCGTTTCATCGGGGCGACGGGGAAATATCTGCTGCAAGTCTTCCCCCGGGCCGACGTGTGGCAGCGCGCGCCGCAGGAGGCGTTTGTGAAGGAACTTCGCTCGGTGGACCCAAACGTGACCGGCACGCCCGTGCAGCTCCTCGAATACACGACCTTGCTCAAGGACAGCTACATCGAGGCCGCGTGGTATGCGACCGCCGCCATCGCGCTCATGGTGCTGCTGCATTTCCGGTCGCTCATGTGCGTGGTGCTGGCGCTGTTGCCGGTGGCCCTCGGGACGGTGTGGATGGTCGGCTTCATGGGCTGGTTTGGGATTCCCTTCAATCCGGCGAACATCATGACGCTGCCGCTGGTGGTGGGCATCGGCGTGACCAACGGCATCCACATCCTTAACCGCTTCAGCGAGGAGCGGAATCCATCCATCCTCGCCCGGAGCACTGGCCTCGCCGTGCTGGTGTCTGGTCTGACGACCATTGTGGGCTTCGGCAGCCTCATCCTCGCGAAGCATCAGGGCATTGAAAGCCTCGGCTACGTGATGGCGGTCGGGACAGCGACCTGCATGGCGGCGGCGCTGACCTTCCTCCCGGCCGTGCTACAGTTGTTGCTGAAATTGGGCTGGAGAAAGGAAAAGGCCCAATGACAAGAATGCACTCCCGCCACTGGGCCTTGAGGAACCGAGGTCGAAAGGAACCTCAATCAACTTGTATTCAGACTACTACAGGCGATAAGGATGTCAATTCCGGAGTCTTTGGTCAAAAAATCAGATTCCGCTAACGATATTTCGTGTGGCACCCCACAGTCGGAGGGAACGTGTGCACCGACTGCCAACCTTGACCCACACAACGGCTCTCCTACCATCACGCCCGCTTGATTTTTCATGCCATCAAACCGCTGGAGCGGGGCTTGGGAATCCTTTTCCTGCTCTTGGGAATGGGATTGGAGCGGGGCACCGTCAGCGCAGCCGAATGGAAGGCCGGTCCCTTTGCGCATGAGTTTTCCCTCACTTTGGGTGCCGGCACGCGCACGGAATGGCTGGGCCCGCTTTATTACCACGAAGTCGCCGAAGAGCAGACCACCTGGGCGGTCCCGCCTTTCTTTTCACGGCTGGTCAATCCCGGAGTGGAGACGGAGGAATACGACATCCTCTACCCACTGGTGACCTACGATCGCTTCGGCGCGGAATACAAGTGGCAGCTCTTTCAACTGCTGTCCTTTTCCGGTGGACAGACGCAGGACGAGCAGAAGTCGGACAAGTTCACCGTCTTCCCCTTCTACTTCCAGCGTCGCGCCGCCGACCCGGCGCAGAATTACACCGCGCTCCTGCCGTTTTGGGGCACGCTCAAGGACCGTCTGTTGCGCGACGAGATTCGGGTCCGCCTGTTCCCCGTCTATTCGCGCACGGTGAGGAAAGACATCGTCACCGAGAACTTCGCCTTCCCCTTCCTCCACCTCCGCCACGGCACCCAGCTCGATGGCTGGCAGTTCTGGCCGCTCATGGGCCACGAGCACCGCGACCCCTTCACCAGCACGAACTACCTCGGCCTCGAACAGCTCACGCCCGGCCACGACAAGCTGTTCATCGCGTGGCCGTTCTTCTTCAACAACCACACCGCAGTGGGCACGACGAATCCCGTCCACCAGCAGGCCTTGCTTCCGCTCTACAGCCACTATCGCTCGCCGCAACGCGACTCCTCCACCTATCTCTGGCCGTTCTTCACCTTCACCGATGACCGCGAGCGGAAGTATCAGGAATGGGGTGCGCCCTGGCCGCTCGTGGCCTTCGCCCGCGGCGAAGGCAAGCACATGAACCGCGTCTGGCCCTTTTACAGCCACGCCACCAACGCAATCCTCACCAGCGATTTCGTCCTCTGGCCGCTCTACAAATACAACCGCGCCCAGGCCGCGCCGCTGGACCGGGAGCGCACACGCTGGCTGATCTTTCTCTACAGCCAGACCATCGAGCGGAATACCGCGACCGGCCAGGCCAAGTCGCGCACCGATCTCTGGCCATTGTTCTCCCGCCAGCAGGAGCTAGATGGTCGTGAGCGGCTCCAGGTGCTGGCCCTCCTGGAACCATTGGTGCCCGGCAACAAGTCCATCGAGCGCAACTGGTCGCCGGTCTGGTCCCTCTACCGTCACGAGCGCAACCCACGCACGGGTGCGGAAAGCCGTTCGCTGCTGTGGAACCTGTGGCGCGAGGACGCCAGCCCCACCAACTCCCACGCCTCGTTCTTCTTTGGCATCGCCCGGCGTGACCGGGACGAGTCCGGCGTGAAATGGCGATGGTTTGACTGGGGAAAGCCGGTCACAGGTGAAACAAAGCCTGCCGCGCAGTGACGGGGAACCCAGCCCAGGATTAAGATTCGGATCACCAGCAGGTGAACCGCTTCGTGCTCGTAATCCTAATCCCAATCCTAATCCTCTCCCTCCGATGAAGCTCCTGTTCGTCTCGAACCTGTTCCCGGACGCCACCGCGCCCGGGCACGGTCAGATCAACGCCACCGTGCTGCATCAGCTGGCCCGGCACTGCGAAATCCGCGTCATCGCTCCCCGTCCCGTGTTGCCCTTCAAGAGCTGGCGCGGCTGCCTCCCACGGGAGCAGGATCGCCGCTTTCAGCCGCTTTACATCCGCACCTTTTACATCCCGAAATTCGGTGGCCCGTGGAACCACCGCCTCATGGCCCGCGCCCTGCGCGAACCGGTGCGCCGCGTGCGCGCGGAGTTTCCCTTCGAGGTGGTGCTGGGCGCCTGGGTGTATCCAGATGCCTGCGCCCTCGACCTGCTCGCCCCGGAATTGCGCGCCCCGCTGGTCGCCATCGCACAGGGCACGGACGTCCACAGCTACCTGCAAATGCCACTGCGCCGGCATGCCATCGTCCAGGCGCTCAGCCGCGCGGCCGCCACCATCACCCGCAGCAAGGATCTTTCCACCCGGCTGCACGAGGCCGGCGTGCCCTTCCTCAAGCTGCGCCCCATCTACAACGGCGTGGACACCGCCATCTTCCGGCCGGCTGAAGCCCTCGCCGCGCGCAAGGAACTGGGCCTGCCCCCCGACGCCCGCATGCTGCTCTACGTCGGCAACTTCCTCCCGGTGAAGAACCCGCTGCTGCTGGTCGGTGCCCACGCGAAACTCGCCCGCACTTCGGCCGAACCGTGCGAACTGGTGATGATCGGCAGCGGCCCGCTTGAAAAGCAGATCCGCCACCTCGCCAACGCCGGTGGCTTCGCCGCGAACGTGCGCCTCGTGGGCCGCAAGGCACCGGCGGAAGTCGCCCGCTACATGCAGGCGGCAGATGTGCTCTGCGTGCCCAGCAAACAGGAAGGCGTGCCCAACGTCATCCTCGAAGCCTTCGCCTGCGGTCTGCGCACTGTCGCCACGCGCGTGGGCGGCATTCCCGAAGTGCTCGACAAGCCTTTCCTGGGCCGTCTCGTGCCCAGCGCCGACATGGACGCGCTTGCCGAAGCCCTCGGCCAAACCCTGATGGCCCCCCCCGACCGCGACGCCATTCTCCGCCACGCCGCCAACTTCTCGTGGGAACAAACCACTCAGCGCTACATGTCCGTGCTGGAGGAAGCGTGTGAAGCCCGGACGTAAGGTCAATCCCGCTGTCCGGTGATCGCCTGCGAATCGTCTGCGCAGCCGGGAAACAAGCCACAGCCCAAGTCCCGCGATTGCGGGCCATGAACCCGTGCCGGCGGCTTCCAGCCGCCGCGTTGGGGGTGGATTGCTGGAAACTCCCTCAAACTGCGGTTGCCCCGGCCGGCGACTGCAAGTCGCCGGCACAGGTTCATGGAAAAGCCAGTCACGCCACCGCGCCGCCGCAACTGCTGCCACAGCCCGCCGTGCAGGCCAGGCAGTGGACACCCGTGAGAATCTCCCGGCTGGCGAGCCTGGCCGGCGTCACATCCCAAAGGAACTGCGGCCGGCCGTTGCGGAGCTGCAGCCCGAGCATCTGGTTGAAATCGCAATCAAAGACCTCGCCCTGCCAGCCCACGCTCAAGGTGCTCCGGCACATGAGGCCCGCGACCGTCGCCGGGTTGAACGCGCTCGCGAGCAGTTCGAGATACGCATCCCACTGGCCGGCGGCGCGCAAGTCTGCCGCGAAGCGCGCGATGGGCTGGTTGGTGATCGTGAACAGGCGCGTGAACTCGATGCCAAACCGCGCGCGCAACTCGCTTTTGTAATCCGCCTCCAACTCGGCCTGCGGCGGCGGGAGTTTCGGGCCCTGCGGATTGAAGACCAAGTTCAGCGGCAGCCGCGTGCCGTAGCCAACCGCATTGAGCCTCCGCAGCGCGCGGATGCTTTTGTCGAACACCCCGTCGCCGCGCTGCGCGTCCACGTTCTCGCCGAGGTAGCACGGCAGCGACGCGACGACTTCGACCTCGTGCGCGGCAAGATATTCCGGCAGCCAGCCGAACGCCTCTGTCTCGATGATGGTGAGGTTGTTGCGGTCCATCACCCGGCAGCCACACGCGCGGGCCGTCTCGACCAGCAGCCGGAAATGTTCGCTCAACTCCGGCGCGCCGCCCGTGATGTCCACGACCGCCGGCCGATGCGTGCGAATCCACTCCACCACGCGCCCGGCGACCTCAGCGTTCATCATCTCCGTGCGCCACGGCGCGGCGTCCACATGGCAGTGGCGGCAGGTCTGGTTGCACTTCCGCCCGACGTTGACTTGCAGCGTGTGCAGCGCGCCCCGCCGCAGCCAGAGGCGGTGTGAATCGAGTTGTTGCTGAAAGGCGTTGGTCACGGGCACCAATGAAAAGGCTCGCCCGCAGCCTATTCCTCACTCCCGCGTGACGCAATCCCAGCGGCCCGCACGCATTGACGAATTGAACAAAAACACCCCGGTCACTCAACCGGGGCGGCGGGCCAACGCAAGCTTGGGCACACGGTCACCGCTCACGCCGCACGCGGAAGACATTCATCCCGCGGTCGGGTGCGGGCTGCCATGATTGTGTGGCGTTGGTCACGGCGGTCCAGTGGACGAGGTTGGTCGAGTAGTCCAGCGCACCGCCGGCCCAGTCCACGGTCAGGGCGTTGCCTTGACGGCGGAGGCTCAGGTTCATCGGCAGGTAGTTGGGCCAGTCCACCACAGCGCGGTTGGCGATGTGCGGGGCGTTGAGCAACGTGGTCACGTTCGTGTTGTCCACGAGCGAGTAGCGGGTGAGCGGGGCCGCGCCGTTCTGAAACGATGACCAGGCGCAGAAGTAAGCCGCGCGCGGCAACGTGGTGGCGAGATTGGTCGAGAGGATGGTCAGGTCCCACGCGTTGGTGTTGCGGTTCGCGTTCGCCTCCGTCAGCCCGAATGCCTTCGGATAAGCGCGGAACAGTTCTTCCATCGAGAAGGGAAACTGGAAGGTTGAGTTGTAAACACTCGGCCCGATGAGGTCCACGACCTCGTCGCCGGGATAGTAGTAGTCCATCGGCAGCAGGTCGTGCGTGGCCTCGCTCGGGTGGAAAATCCACAGCAGGTTGTCCAAGCCCCGGACGCGCGTGAAGTAGTCGTGGACGCCGCGATAGAGCGCGACGTAGTCCGCGCGCGGGCGCTTGTGCCACCACAGCCAACTGCCGTTGTTCTCGTGCAGGATGGTGAACATCACCACCACGCCGGCATCGCGCAATTGCTGCAAGCCATCCGCGCACAGGTCGAGCGAGCGCATCCAGTTCGTGTGCGTGGCGGTGCCGGGCGTGAAGAGGGTCGTCAAGTTCACCACGTTGGTCAGGTCGCCCGGATGGCCGTTGCTCACCGGATTGGGCGGCGCGTAGTGGACGAGCACCAGCCCGCCAGCCTGCCAGTGGCTGATGGCGAAGGGATTCATCACGGCGGCCTGCACGTTCGTGGGCGGCACTTCGTAGGTCAGTTGCATCACGGCGGGCGTGTGGCCGGTCTGCTGCGCGAGGTTCAGGAAGAAGTTCGTGTATTCGGTGGGCACACCGAGATTGCCGCCACTGAGTGTCTGCCCGGAGAAGCACCGATTCGTCGGCTGGCTGGGCGCGACCGCGAGTCGCAGGAGGATTCTCCGCGCCGCGTCGGTTGCGTTGGTCGTGGAGGTCTTGCCGGGGAAGCTCGTGCGCAGCGTCGGGTCGGTCGCGGCCCAATACTCCTGCACGTTCGTGAAGCCGTCGCCATCGCGGTCCCACGCGGCATCGGCGGCACTCAACGGGTCGAGACCGTGCCGCGCTTCCCAGCCATCGGGAATGCCGTCGCCATCGGTGTCGGCGAGCAGGGGGTTGGTGCCAAGCACGAGTTCCTCCGCATTCGCAAGCCGGTCGCCGTCGTTGTCTGGCTGAAGCGAAACATCATCGAGCCAGTAGGTCGGGAAGACATTCTCCACCAACTGGCCGGTCTCGAAGTAAAGCAGCGCGTTCGTGGGCGTGCTGGTCCACGACACGGTCTGAAGCCCCTCAATGAAGCTCCACTGATTCGTCTGCGCCTCGCGGAGCTGGCGCTCGGCCAGGAGAAACCGGCTCTTGAAACCCGCCGCATCGGTGAGCACGAGCCGCACGCGGACACTGGTGGGCAGGTCGCTCTTGAGCCATGCGCGGGTCACGTAGCGCTGGCCCGAGCCGTTGGCGAGCAGGCCCGCGAGCACATTCTGCGCGAGGCCGTTGGTCGCCCCGTTGCGGTTGCTGACAGAGAGCGCGCTGCCGCCCGTGCGGCCGGGCGTGACAACCGTGCGCACAGTTGCCAGCGGACCATGGTTCACCCACCCCGTGAGCGCGGACTCGAAGCCGCCATTGGCAAGCAGTTCCGCCGTCGGCAACGGCGGCGGGGGCGGCGGCGTGACCGCCGGCAGTTCCGCCCGCCAGTTCACTTCGTCGCGCGTGATGGCCAGCGGATGCGCGAGCAAGTTGCTGGCGTTCACATTGTCCGCCATTGCTATCAACTGGAGGTTGGTCCCGGCGGCGATGTTGTTCCACACGGCGATGAACGCGCACCGGGCAATCGTGTTCGTGATGCCGTTGAGATACGTCAGGTTGTCGAACGAGCCGTCGCGTTTCTGGTGGCTTGGCCCGGCCTGTGGCACCGCGAAGATTTTTCCTGAGCGACTCCAAATCTCGTCGCTGCGGTAAGGCAGCGCCCAGTCGTCGTCGTAGAAATTGTGCCCCACCACATCCACCACGTCGTCGCCGGGGTAGTAGTAGTCAATCGGCGTCCCCGAGCTCGTCGTGCCGGTGCTGACGATGTGCACCGTCTGGTCCGGCTCGAAGACCCACAGCAAGTTCGTCAGCCCGCGCGTCTGCGTGAAGTAGCCGTGCAGGTCGCGCCACAGTGAGTTGTAATGGTCGCGTGGCAGGTTGCCCCACCAGAACCAAGTCCCGTTCATCTCGGCGAACGGCCGCCACAGCACCGGCATGCCCGCGTCGCGCAAGGTCGTGAGGTCGTCGCCGATGCTCTGCCGCCACGCGAGGTAATTGCTGCGCGCGACCTGATTGGTGGCCAGCGCGGGCGCGGGGTTGAGCAACTCGGGGATGTCAATCAACGTGGGCACCGAGGCCGCGCCGAACTTGCCGCTCCACGGGTTCCACGGCGCCCACTTCACCAGCACCAGCCCGCCGTTGGTCCACGTCTCCAAGGCGTAGGGAATGATGCCCGACGTCTGCACCGGCGTGTTCGTAACGGAGCTTTCGGCGGTGAAGCTCACCAGCCCCGGCCAGCGGCCCGTGACCTGCTGGAGCCGCACGACGAGATTGGTCCATTCCTTCGCCGTGTCGGTGAGATGTTGGCCGGGGATGAAACGGTTCGTCGTGGCGAACGAGAGCTTGGCGAGGTATTTGAGCACAGCGGTGGCGTTCGTCGTGAGGCTCGCGTGCGTGGGCTGGCCGGGGAAGGAGAGCGCGTTGGTCGCGCTCGTCGCGGTGCGGAACTCCTGCCAGTTGGTGAACCCGTCGTTGTCCGGGTCGGCGGTGGCATCAGCCACGAGCGGGTTCGTGCCCGAGTAAAATTCCCAGCCATCCGGCAGCCCGTCGCCGTCAGTGTCGGGATTGGTCGGGCTGGTGCCCAAGCCGCCTTGGGCCACGGGCACCTCCTCCTCGTCCCACAAGCCATCGCCGTCCGCGTCGGGGCGAATCGCGAAATCATCGAAGAGGGCATCGGGATACGCCTTGCCAGCGGGCTCCTGCTTCATGCCGCACTCCACGTAGAAGAGCGCGTTCGACACCGCACCGGTCCAGCCAAACGCCTGCGTGCCGGTGATGCGCTCCCACTGATTCGTCGCGCGCACCACGCGCTCCGCGAGCAGCAGGCGGTTCGTGGCGATGACCCCGGCGTTGTTCACCACCACCCGCAACCATGCGCGCACCGTGGTGGGCGCAGCTACCTGCACCGCAAAGCGCGTGGTCCACGTCCCGCCGTTGGCCACCGCACCGAGCGCGACGGTCACATCCTGCTGCGGGGCGTTGGTGAAGTTCGCACGGTTGAAGACGCGCAGCGCATTCGTGCCCGCGTAGGCCGTGCCGACCTGCTGGTAACGCGGCGCGCCACCCGCGAGCAACCAGCCCGTGGCGGCGGACTCGAAGGAGCCGTTCGTAAGCAAGTCCGCCGCGACGGCGAAGGTGTGTGTCAGCAGAACCAACCCGAGCGTGACAGCGGTGCGCGTGTTCATCGCAGGGTCATAGCGCAGGCGGGAAACGGTGTTACACACAGAGGCTCAGGTGTTCGCTGTATTTTGGTCGCCTCGCAACGCCAGTGACTACGGATTTTTCCGGATGCGGAAATGGAGGGCGCTTAATAGTCCCTTAACAATCTGGCTTTTTGATCAGGACCGAACAGCATCTGGCAACGGCCATCGGCAACATCAGACCAGTTTTGGTCACGTAACCGCTCGCTGGAGCCGCCGTCACCATGCACGGCAGCCACACAAAATATGAACCGCCTCTCCCAGCTCGCCCTCTCTGACGAGGGCTTCGTCTTCGACCCGCAGACGGGCGACAGCTTCCAAGTCAGCGAGACCGGCATCGCCGTGCTGCGCGCCCTCAAGGAAGGCCGCAGCGACGAGGAAGTCGCCCAGCAGCTCGTCGCCCACTTCGAGGTCTCGCCGGAAGAGGCGCGGCGCGATTGCACCGACTTCCGAAGCCAGCTCAAGAACTTCGGCCTCGCCTGACATGAAAGACCTCGCCATCGGCGTCTCCGGCATCAATGCCGTGGACAACCCCGGCCCCGGCGTCGGCGTCGCCCGCTCGCTCAAGGAGGACGCCAGCCTTCGCGCCCGCATCATCGGCCTCGCTTACGACGCGATGGAGCCGGGCATTTACATGGACTGGGTCGTGGACCGGTCGTTCATCATGCCGTATCCGTCGGGCGACGGCGCGGCTTACTTCGACCGGCTCGCCTACATCCGCGAGCAGCACGGACTCGACGTGATTATCCCGAACTTCGACGCCGAGCTGCCGCTTTACGTGAAGCGCGCGGCTGAGTTGAAGGCGCTGGGCATCGCGACGTTTTTGCCTTCGATGGAGCAGTTCAAACTGCGCGGCAAGGACAAGCTCACCGAGGTCGCCGAGCGCATGGGCATCAAGCTGCCGAAGACGAAGGTCTGCACGTCGCTCGAGCAAATGCACGAGGCCGTCGAGGAGCTGGGCTTGCCCGTGATGGTGAAGGGCAGTTTCTACAAGGCCTACGCGGCTTACACGTCCGCGCAGGCGGTGGGGCATTTCCACGCGCTCGTGGCCGAGTGGGGCTATCCCGTCATCGTGCAGAGCATCGTCAGCGGCGAGGAACTCAACGTCATCGGCGTGGGCGACGGCGCGGGCGGCTCGCTCGGGCTGGTGGGCATCAAGAAAATCAGCGTCACCTCGCTGGGTAAGATCTGGACGGGCGTGACCATCAAGCACACGGCGATGCTGGAGGCGGCGAACCGTTTCATCCGCGAGCTGAAATGGCGCGGGCCCTTCGAGCTCGAATGCATCGTGAAGGGCGACGACGTGTATCTCATCGAGATTAACCCGCGTTTCCCCGCGTGGGTTTACTTCGCCACCGGTGTGGGCGTGAACCTCCCCGCCCGCCTCGTCCGCGCCGCGCTCGGCGTGGACCAACCGCCCGCACCGGACTACGAAGCCGGCAAGCTCTTCGTCCGCTACAGCTACGAGCTGGTCACGGACATGGTGAAATTCCAGCAAGCCGTGACACGGGGGGAAGTGGGATGAACTTTCCGCCCCCTCCTACTCTTAATCCTACTCTTAATCCTGCTCCTCCCTTGGGGGACGAAGCGGAAAGAGCAGGATTAGGATTAGGATTACGAGCACGAGCCGAGCACGCCTGAACCTCCCTGCCTCAACCCTATCCGCTAGACCCCAGACCCTATCCCCTGCTCATGAAACGCCCCTACGAGAAGCCGGTTATAAACAAGCTCCGCTCCGGCTTGATGAACAAGTTCGGCTGGAGCCCGGCCTACGCGCGCAAAGTCCGCACCGCCATTGACGGCGTGAGCATTGACGACCTGTGCGCGCAGTTCGGCTCGCCGCTCTTTGTTTACAGCGAGCGCACCGCCCGCCGCACGTATCGCCAGATGTTCAACGCCTTCTCCACGCGCTACCCCAACGTCGAGTTCGGCTGGAGCTACAAGACGAATTACCTCCAAGCCATCTGCGCCCTCATGCACCAGGAAGGCTCCATCGCCGAAGTCGTGTCCGCGATGGAATACGACAAGGCCCGCCTGCTCGGCATCCCCGGCGAGAAAATCATCTTCAACGGGCCACACAAACCAATGGCCGCGCTGGAGAAAGCCGTCGCCGAAGGTGCGACCATCAACGTGGACAACCTCGACGAAATCGTGGACCTCGAGACCATCGCCAAGAAACTCAACCGCACCGTCCACATCGGCATGCGGCTGAACCTCGACGCCGGCATCTACCCGCAATGGTCGCGCTTTGGCTTCAACCTCGAATCCGGTCAGGCCCTCGATGCCGCCAAGCGCATCGCCCGTGGCGGCCGCCTCAAGCTCAACGGCCTGCACTGCCACATCGGCACGTTCATCATGGACCCGCAGGCTTATGCGCGCGAAATCACCAAGACGGTGAAGTTCGGCTATGAGCTGCACGACGCGTTCGGCTTCGAGATGGAGTCCTACGACATCGGCGGCGGCTTCCCGAGCAAGAGCCGGCTCAAGGGTGTTTACCTTCCGCCCGAGGTGGCGATTCCGAGCATTGATGAATTCGCCGAAGCCATCACGCACGCGTTCTCCGAGGCGCTGAAGCCCGGCGATTTCCCAAAACTCATCATCGAGTCCGGCCGCGCGGTGATTGACGAAGCGGGCTACCTCATCACCAGCATCGTCGCCGCCAAGCGCCTCGCCGACGGCACGCGCGCCTACGTCGCGGACGGCGGCGTGAACCTCCTGTTCACCGCCTTCTGGTATAAGTTCAACGTCGAGCTCGACCGCGAAGTCGGCGGCATCAACGAGACCAGCGTCATCTACGGCCCGCTGTGCATGAACATTGATGCGATTGACGAAGGCATCCAGCTCCCGCCCCTCAAGCGCGGCACGCGGCTGATTTTCTCGCCCGTCGGCGCCTACAACAACACGCAATGGCTCCAGTTCATCGAGTATCGCCCGAACGTCGTGCTCGTCACGGAGAGCGGCGAAGTCGAAATCATCCGCGAAGCCGAAGACATCACCGACATCCAACGCCGCGAGCGATTGCCGAAGCATCTGGAACTGAAGAACGGGAAGTGAGATAGCCGCGAGAGGGCGCAGAGAGCACAAAGGATGAAATCAAACGTCCAACATTCAACGCTCAACGCTCAACGTCCAAAGTCGGAGGTCACTGGGCATTTGAGATGCGACTGGGCGGACGCATCCAGAACTCCACCGGCTTCCGTTTGGTCCGCCGAGTCACGATGGCCCCTCTCATTAGCACCCGGCTTCAGCCGGGTGTCCGAGCCGAGCGTAAGGACGAACCGTTTCAACGATTTGTCCGGCTCACCAGCGGAAACCGTTGAAACGGTTCCCGCCTCGCGCGTCGCCAACACCTGGCTGAAGCCAGGTGCTAATGAGAAGAACCGACCGGCGCTTGCGCGGCACGGTGCCACAGATGTTCCATGCGTTCTCCCTCACCCCGTTTCCGGAGCCTCAACTCAAACCCCGCATTCTCCTGCCGTCCGCAGTTTCCCCCGTTGAAAGTTGAACGTTCAACGTTGGAAGTTGAACGTTTCCGTCTTTCCCCTCTGCGTTCTCTGCGCCCTTTCGCGGCTCAATGAAACCCCTCCTCCACGCCGTCTTTCGCAGCTACGCCGAGGTCTTCTTCCTCCAGGGCGGCATCGTGGGTTTCCTGCTGTTCGCCATCACGCTGCTGAACTTCCGACTGGGCATGGCGGGCTTCGTCGCGGTGCTGGCGGCTTACGCGTTCGCGCGGTTGCTCGGGATGGGCAAGGTCTTCCTCGAATCCGGTTTTTACACCTGCAACCCATTGCTCGTCGGCCTCTCCGTCGGCCACCTCTTCCAACTCAACGCCCTCGGCCTCTTCTTCTGCGTCGCCGCCGGCGTGCTCACGCTGCTCATCACCGTGGCGCTGGCCAACGTCTTCACTACTTACCTGCGCCTGCCGCTCCTGAGCCACGGTGATG
>Ga0255204_1000039_pt1 | contig 44648 bp, 43 predicted proteins | sample Miss_Colum_RepC__2_FD_188418 | JGI IMG/M metagenome (GOLD analysis project Ga0255204, IMG submission 188418) | Freshwater microbial communities from Mississippi River, Louisiana, United States - Miss_Colum_RepC_8h | ecosystem: Environmental > Aquatic > Freshwater > River | place: USA: Louisiana... | reverse complement strand
AAAGGACTTCGTTGGCGGGGTGGCTCACCTCGGTTACAACGCCGGAGGCACGGTCGCGTATGGGTTCACGGCGATGTTTGACTTGGAGACCGCCGAGAGCATGTATGGCGACCAGCGAACCGCACTCGGAAACACAGCGATAGGTTTGGGACGGCTTGGCTACAATATCGGTAGCGGACTTGGGGCGGCTATCACGGGTGATGGCGACATGTATGGCGACCAATTGATGGAATTGGATGCTGCCGGCATCGCGATGACCGGGGGAGAGGGGCAGTCAGGAGCGTTCAGGACCGGCTACGGTGCGACAACACTGGCGGGGCTGGTCCTGAGCGGACGTGCAGGGAACGCGGGACGAGCCGGGGAAGCTGGGGAAGCGGCGATTGCGGCGGAGCGGGCTACAGGAGTGAGCGAAGCTACGGGAAGCGCACCGCGAGTTTTCTATGTAACACAGCAAGGGGTCGCAGTGTCGTCAGAGACTCTAGCTCAACAGGGCAGTTCGTATCTTGCCGGGAACTTTCAAGGACTTGCTGGAGCAACTGTCAATGATGTCATCGCAAGAGTTCCGAGCGGATGGACATGGGGACAACAGTGGAGTGGACAAGGCATCGTGTTTAGTGATGCGGCTGGATTCGAGCGGATCAGAATGCACGGGCCAAGCATGAATGCTCCGGCTGGATCAAATTCACGAATGGGATGGACTCTTCGTGTAATGGACAGAGTCGGAAGCTACTATGACGATGTCGGCGGCCTGGTTTCTCGCCGTGCAAACGAAGGACATATTCCTCTCACAGGAAATCCAAATGCCCCTTGAACTATGAAGAAGCAACTAAGGCTTGAGTTGAGTCGGCTTGCATCCATCGAATTCCAGAGGCACCTCTGTGTTGGGGGAACGAAGGACGAATACATCTTGCCCAGCGAAATCTTGGACTCAGCGGCTAACACAGTGCAAACAACGATTGCGTCGCCAGTCTTATCGAAGCAATTCGACGCCACGCAATTGAAATCTCTCCGCGAGTTCCTTGAGGCGATAAAAGCGATTGCGCCGGACGTTCCGTTCGATAGGGAGTCTGTGTCCGTCGAGGAACTCGTCGAAACGAATCCTGCTTGGAACAAGCTCCGAGTGAGTGCACAACATTGTCTGGATGCTCTCGGTCTCAAGGCGAGCTTGGAAGAGCTGTTGAACCATTCTTAAGAGTGAACGGCAACCAATAGCGCGCGATATGCCAACCATTTCCCATGGCGGCAACATGCTTGGAAAGCAGCTTCCCGGAGTTCCCTCCCGGTCAGGAGCGCGCTGGGCGGCTAGGGAGGGGCTTCCGGCAACTCGGGAGGCCCTTCCCGGCGACAAGAACCGTGCCAAGTGCTCTGGAAGTGCTCACCCAGGGATCGGATTCGCATCCACAGACGCCGGAAATGCGTCCCCAAGGGCTGGAAGCCTCTCCCCACGCCTCGGAACCATGTCCACAGGCATCGGATGGCCGTCTGCAGGCCCCGGAACCCCGTGCCGGCGACTTGCAGTCGCCGCTCGGCCCGCAGATTTGCTGAACCCTGCGTTGCACTCACCCGCAATGAACCCACCCTTGCTGCGTTGCCTGCTTCTGCTTGCGTGCCTGTGCCTGTTCACGCCGCAGGCGTCCGCCTACTACGAACCAGCCAGCGGCAGATTCCTGTCGCCAGACCCTCTGGGCCACGAGGCGAGCATGTCGCTGTATGACTATGCCAATGGGGACCCGGTGAACCGATTCGATCCGACCGGAAGGCAGTCGTTCATGATGGGTTCCCCTTGGGATAACAGATTCAACATGAGTAATCCAGAATATGCGGCAGGATTCTACAAAGGCATGGGTGCGGGAGCAGTTATGGGAGGCATACTTACCGTCGGCGTGGTAGGAGGTATTCTGACTGGAGGTGCCGCCGATCTCGCTCTTGCCAGTTTCTTGCCAGCGGGGTCATGGGCGACCACCTTCGGGGCTGGTGTCGCTGGCGGCCTGGGAGCAAGTGCATCGTCGCAGGGAGCAGAGATGGCCTTCGGCATTCGACAGAATTTCAGCGTGCCAGAAATGGCAGCTGGGGGTCTTTTCTTTGGTGGGTTCAATGTTGCAGGACGTGCCGTAGGCGAATATGCCGTGCCGGCCTTGGGAAGGTTCTTTGGTGGCGAGCCGAAAACTCCCACCCTCACATTTGACTCAGGATTAGAGAAAGGCACTGGGTATATCGACAAATTCGGGAACATGACTGTATCAAGTGAGGGAACAGCTCTCGACAGGCTTCAAGCCCGTTTGCATGAGCAGTTTCACAGTTGGTTCTCTCCGCGAGATAATGGTGGTTGGTTGAACAATTTTCGCGCCGACGTTCGAGATGCGTCGGTTCAACTGTCACAGGCCCTCAGATACGGTGAAGAAGCTGGTGCTCAGACGTATGCTGAAATCGCATCGCTCCGTTTATCAGGGAAAAGTTTTTCAGAAGCAGTATCCGATGGTTTACGGTATCCCTTTATGACAGTTAGAGGCGCTCTATCACCATCGGTAGTTGCTTCAGAAACGGCAATCGGAGTTGGTGCGGTTGGAGGGATGTTTGCAGGTAGCTATTATGCGTCGGAGTATTTTTTCAACGGCGGAAATTCTGGGCCACTGGGCAGGAAGCCCTGAAATTCAATGAAAATATTTGAACGAAAATCATTAACCCAAGCAGAATTGCTCCAAATTGCTCGCTCAACCTGCACAGAACATGGATGGCGATGGGAAGAGCCGGTTAAAATCAGAAGCCTCTGTTTTACATGGTTAGTCATCACAAACAGCAATCGACTAGGCTGTAATGCGTATATTAGGATCAGCAAGCGGACCGGCAAGGTGATAAGATGCGGATTCTTTCCGCGTTAAGAGCTGAACAAGTGAACTTGACACGCCAAACAAAGCACGCGAGGTGCCAATGAATTTGAACGCCGCGACAGCTTCTCGGCTATGAACCAAGTGAAAGCTCGCCTACATCCAACTGAACATCCCAACACCATGCCCGCCTCGGAGTGCTGTCCTGGTCAACCAAGGACGTGGTTTGGCGAGTGTGTTGCAACTCAGCACGTCCGGCTCGCCTTCGGTCATGAACGCGACTGCCACAGCTATGTCGGCGGTCTTATGTGTCCGTCCGCGCCTCCGGTCAATGTCTGCCCTCTCTGAGTAATGAGCAGCCCCTTCTCAGCTTCTTTTTGGAGAACAGCCCTCAGCCTCTGGGTGCTCTGCCAAGCCGGTTCGGGAGCATCGGCCGAGATGGCCTTGACGGATTTGCTCAAGCTCTCCGAATCGGAGCTGAAGCAGCGGGACATTGGCGCGGTGAACCTAGTGGTCGGAGCAGGGCTGGCCGGCAAGAACTCGGTATCGCTGGCAGCCGGTCTCGAAACGCTCGACCTGTGGGCCAACCGTGTCCAACGCACCACGGAGCAGCATTTGCCTCGGTTTCGGAGGAACCCGGCTGAGTTCGAGGACTCAGAGGCGTATTTCCGGATGCTCGTGCTGGTGACGGTCCTCCAGCGCGACCTCGGGGTGAAATACAATGCCGGGCTAGTCGCCGAGCCAACCGAGAAGGATTTGCGGTCGGGTGAGTTTTACCGAGATGCCAGTTTGGTGTTCCTGCACGGGCTACTCGGTGAGCGACGGGAGGGAACCTGCGCCTCCATGCCGGTCCTCTACGCGGCAGTGGGGAGGCGGCTGGGGTATCCGTTGAAACTGGTGCGGACCAAGGGCCATTTATTTCTCCGCTGGGAAGGCGAAGGCCGCAACCGGCTGAACATCGAATGTTCGGCCAAGGGGTTGGTCTGCCACCCAGACGAGCACTACCGCCGGTGGCCTTTCACAATCACCGACGCGGAGGTCAAAGAGGAGGGGTATCTCCGGTCTTTGACGCCAGTGGAGGAACTGGCTGAATTCGTGACCAACCGGGCTTGCTGTCTGGCTGCGGCAGGAGATCTCAAGCAGGCCCGCGAGTGTCTGGAGCACGCCGCCCGGCTCGTTCCGCAGATTCCAAGATTTCGTCTGGCCTTGGCCGCTCTGAACCAACCCCAACAATGAACACCCTGATGCATCGCCTGTTGCTGCTGGTTTGCATGTGCATACTGGCCCCCTGCGCCCAAGCGTATTACGAGCCGGGGAGCGGGCGGTTCCTGAGTCCCGATCCGTTCGGGCATGAGGCGAGCATGTCGCTTTATGATTATGCGGGTGGGGACCCGGTGAACTATCTGGACCCGGATGGGCGGCTGAAAGCTGCGGCAAGCAAGGGAATCACCTTGGGTTTCCTCAACCTGACCCGCCAGGTTCCTGCCTTGGCGGATGCGGCTGTCGGTGCCAGCCTAGGGGCATCCGCCGTGCGCGATCTGGTCGCGGCCTTCACGGGCACGGATTTGAAGCTCGGCCATCTGACGGATCCGTTCTTCACGGGCTTGGAAAGCGATGTGAACTCGTTCATGGACGCCCAGGCGCAAGCGGATGGAGCAGACACAACCTCGGCCACGTATGTTTACGGGACGGCCACCTTCGCCACTGGTGCGGAAGCCGCCCCGGCGGTTGCCGGGGCCATTGGGAACGCCGCCGCGCGCGCGTCGGGCGGAGTGGTTGGCTTCTTAAAGAACCTGTTTGGTGGCGGTGTCAAGCCGCCGCCGATTCCTGCAACACCGCCGCCGTTGCCAAGTGTTGCAGCAAAGACGATACCGCGTGGCTTCGCGGATGCCGGACAGTTCAATCAGGCGACAGCGGAACTGGAAATGGCTCTTGCGAAGAGCGGTATCACGGATGCGGCAATCGGCGTTCGTGGCAGTTCCGTGACAGGAGTAAGCTCCAGAACTGGAAAGCCGTTCGGTCCAGCAAGTGACATTGATATCTTTGTTGAAAGCCGACAGCTTACGGAGGGTTTCACCACATCGCCAAACATCCCGGGCTTCGTTCACCCCAACAAACTCAGTGGGAGCTTTGATCCAATCGCCGAGTGGTCGCAAATCTGGTCTGAAAATCTTGGCAGGAAAGTTAGCGTTGGCGGCTTCCAGCCAGGGACAGTTCCTGCTGGCCCTGTCATCCGTCCTTAATCTCGATATGTTTGGAAATCTTTTGGTCAAGAAGGCGGAAGGCCAATCCCTTGATGCTTTCGTTGGCGAGTTGTCAGAGCGCCTCGGCTGCGGGCGATTTGAGGAACGACAAAGCAGCAACTATCTCGACGAGCGCTATTTTAGAGCCTCAATCCTTGGAGTCGCAATCGAGGTAGCCCGTGCAGATGAAGCCGAATTGCAAGAGTATGATTTCTGGATTTGTCTTCAGCCGGATGGCGTTCATGTGGACGACAAAGCCTTCTTCGACGGCTTGGCTGATTGCGCAGCGAGGAAACTTGCACTGCTCGGTTATCAAGTTGCTCGTCCGCTAAATTTTGGACGCGCAGAAGGTGGTGCGACTCTCTATTGGCCCAATCCAGCCAATGGTGTCAGCCTTCGCGAGCGAGTGATTACCGAAGAAGTGTAGGGAGCGCAACCGCGCCGGTGTCCCGCCAAAATGAACTCGACATGCCAACCATAGCCCCCGAGTTGCCAATGAAAAATCAACACTGGAACAGCTCCTCGGCTATGAACGTCCCTCAAATCGGAGCAAAGCTCGCCTGTGTCAAACTCAACGCCCAATTTGGTAACAGCTCTAGATTTCTATTATGAGAAGCCCATTGCTCATTTTGCTACTGCTGTCGTTGCTAGTTGCCACCGCGCAAGCCAAACTTTCCGTCGAAGTCGCCGAACCCAAGCAGACGGCCAGTAAGGTGGTGGTGAAACTCACCATGAAGAACCAGTTCGCGGAGAAGGTGGAATCCGCCCGTGCCACAATCTTCCTGATGGACGCCCAAGGCAAAGTCGTCGGCCAAGCCACGCAATGGGTCATCGGCGGCACGACAGACCGCCCGGAACTCAAACCGGACGCCACCGCTACCTACAACTTCGTCATCACCACGGACAAGTCATTCACCAAAGCCCAATTGCTCTTCAACCGCGTCATTTTGGAAGCTGGCAAAGTCGCTGAACCCCAAGGAGCGGTTGAAATCACCTATAAGTGATGCCGTGCCTGCTGGTAAAAGCCAACAGTGAGTCCACTGTTGGGCACGGCTGTGGTCAGCTCGTCCGGCTCAAAGCAGAGTGGTGAATTCACATTGCCACTGCGGCCTTCCGCACCCTACGGTTCGTCGAAATGTGCCGCCTTGTAGCTTGAATGTGCCGTTGTCCAAAACCCAACCGTGCTATCCCGCTGGGAGAGGAGGGCCGCTCGGCCGCGTGGTTTGTTGTCCGAACCGTCCGGCGGCGCTCAGGCCGACGCGCTTTAGCCCGGGTTTGCCCGCTCCCTGACACTGGCGCTGCGCCAAGTCCGTGAGAAGAGCCGGTAGCAGTGGTCGAAAGCGAATGCAGACGAGACAAAATTCTTTGAAATGGCTTGCCGGGTTAACCCTGCTCACATTCTCGCTCCACGCTGAACTTCCCAGTTCAACCGGCGGCCCTCCCGTGCCTGTCATCGACATGCACACCCATGTATTCAACGCCCGGGATTTGCCCCTGGCCGGAGCGATTAACGCGATGTCGAGGAGCTGGGTCTCACCTTCAGTCTCCGCCGTGCTCAAAGAAGCATTGCTCGCCTTGACAGCTCCCGATGATCTGGACGGGCCGCTGCCGCCCAAACAGCCACAGAATGTTCGGGAAGGGAGTCCAACGACAATGGCCTTGAGTGCCTCCACGAACTCTCCTCCCCGGACGTTGACGGAAGGCCAGCGCACCAAGCTCCGGGGATACCTGGGAATGAAGCCGGCCAACAGCATCAGGATGTTAAGCCTCACCAACCAAGCCCAAACTGACCGGGCATTGTTGGCTGAAGCCTTTCGCAAGGCGGGCTTCCCTCCACCCGAGAGCGGAAATCCGCCAGCCACACTGAAGATCGAATCAGTCGGACTGAACGGGTATGCCCGGTTCGTTGACATCATGACGGATGGGCACCTCCGAATCGCCCATCGGTTGATAACCGAGCAGTATCCCAAGGCCGACCTGTTCGTCCACCACATGATGGACATGGAGAAGGCTTACGACGAGAAGCCGCAAATCCCATTCGACGAGCAAACGCATCGGATGACCCGTCTCGACCAACGCTTCGATGGACGCCTGCTGCACTTCACCGCGTTCGATCCATTCCGGCGTGAAGACTCGTTGGCGTCCGTCAAACGAGGGCTTAACGCCGGGGCAGTCGGGGTAAAGTTCTACCCGCCCAGCGGCTATCAAGCCACCGCCAACGACATTCCGGATCGTCCCGGCTGGTTTTCTTCCTCGGCGCGCAAGGACCGATGGGATTCACGCTACCAAGGACTCAGCAATGAGCAGTTGGATGGCTACAACGATACCCTGTTTCGCTTTTGCACCAGCAAAGCCATTCCGATCTTCACCCATTGCACCTCGGTTGGTTTTGAGGCGGACAAGGGATACGGGCTGATGTCGGATCCGAGATATTGGGCCAAGGTGCTGTCCAACCATCCCTCCCTGCGACTCTGCTTTGGACACTCCGGCGGGGAAGCCTACTGGTTCGCAGGTGCCAGCCGGAAGGTGGACAAGGACGAGGCGCTCAAACGCTCCTTCGGAACCAACGTCGTGCAGTTGTGCCTGACCTACTCGAACGTCTTCTGCGAAGTGGGCTACCTTGACCGAATCCTGGATGCCGATTCTGCTGCCCTGTTCACCAACCGCCTCGCTTCGATCATCAACCAGCCAGCAGTGAGCGGTGGGTGGACGTTCGGCGACAAGCTGATGTATGGCACCGACTGGCACATGATTCACAAGGAGGACGAGCACGAGAAGTATCTGGACGCCTTCGCCGACATTTTCGCCCGGCCAGTGTTAGCGGGTTATCAACGGCGGTTCTTCGCTGGCAACGCAGTCCGTTTTCTTCAGCTTGATCGGTTGGCCGCAGACCCACGGTTTACTGAAGCCCAACGTCGTCGTTGGGCGGAGATTGTCGGCCGTGCTCGTGAGAACTAAAACTGGGTGCCCTTTGACTGACCGGAGAGAGCAGAATGGACCGACAGCGAGAACTAATCGATTTGGTCAACGAATCCTTGAATCGTGCCGAAGCAGATTGGGAAGGCGTCGCAACTCTGTTGGAAGCGAAGGAAGCCGTTGCTCTGGCCAATTCGCGGGACTTCATCCCATCTACCATCCCTGGACATCCGCTGGTGGACACCACGGAGCCAAAGGTGGACGAGTTCATCGCGTTCGTGTTGGACATCCGCGATTCGACGCAACGGTTGATGTGTGCGATCAGCGAAGACAAGGCCAAGGTGTCGGGATTGCAGCGGCTGTTCTTTGAAACCAGTGCATTGCTTCCGGCCGCGTCTCAACTCGTTGAGTGGAAGGGTGGCGCGGTGACGGAGTATCTCGGTGATGGTCTGCTGGCGATGTTCCGTGTGAATGAGGGACAGCGGGCAGAACGGATCAATGATGCATACGCGGCAGCGACTCGAAGCCTGGAATTGGTGCAGGAACTCGTGAACCCCATCTTGAATTACCGGTATGGAGTGCCAGCTCTCTCTATCGGAGTTGGATTGGCGTTGAGCAAAGCCATCGTGACGGTTGTGGGACTGGGCGTATCCCGACAGGCGAAGGCGTTTGGCGAGTGCGTTTGGCGGGCGAGTAAGCTGTCCGGAGGTCGCAATCAGGTGATCGTGGATGAAAGCATCAGGCTGGCATGGCCGACGAGCAAGGGTGGGCGACTCCACTTCCGGCCAACAAAACTCAAGGGGAGTGATGGGTTCGTTGTTTACCAACAGTAAATCGTTCTTGCTTTCTGAGACACGGCGCAAACCTGACCTATGTTGGAAATCGAGTTTCAATCTGAGGGCTTTCCGCTAGGGTGCCCGGTTCGGAACACAACTACCGATCTCCGTGTCGGTTGGGATGATCTTCTTTGGGCTGCCATTACGGTTGGCCGCCCCAATTGGCACTACGTTCTCCGCCACGGCACTGCCTCCCTCTATGAAGCGCTGTTCCGCATCTCCGCCGTGAGGATGACGCTTGAACAAGGCTCCCCACGAGCGAGGCGATTTCGCCGAACGGCCGCTGCCAGAAATCTCGACCCCTCCGAGAAAGGGGCCGTGAACTACTTTCTCGGCCTGACTCTGTGCAAACTGTTTGCGGAAAAGACGCTTGGCGCACCGTGGATGCTCCATCTCGACGTGTTTCGGCAACAACTGAATCCCCGACTGTTGAGTGGCAGGTCGCGCCCTGACTTGATTGGCTGCACACCAACGGGAGAGTGGCTGGCCTTGGAATCCAAAGGACGAGTAAGTCCACCGTCTGCGGATGCCAAGAAGAAAGCCAAGGACCAAGCTAAACGTGTGGTTTCCGTCAACGGGGATCCGGTCGCGTATCGCATCGGCGGATTCAGCTATTTCAAGGACGAGACGCTGAAGTTCTACTGGAAGGACCCACAGCCGGATGGGACTGAACCGGCAAACGCTATCAGGCTGGAGTTGAGCGAGGACGATCTCTGGAAAGCCTATTATCGTCCGATTGCCGAACTGTTCCGCTCAGCACAATCGGCCGGGTTCGAACAGCGAGAGTCCGCCATCCTGCTGGAGGAGGCAGATTTGGAGCTTAAACTTCAACCCGAGGTGTTGCAGCTGTTGCGAGTGGAGAAGTGGAAGGATGCCGGTCAATGGTGCCTGGAGCACAGCAACAGGCTCGCTGAGGGCAAGGTTCGTGGGGATGGACTGCAAATTCTCGCTGGTGATACATGGCGCTCTCCGTTCAAGGAGTCGCTCGAGTGAGTTGTGCCTGGCAACTCGCACCGCTTTTGGGTTCGTCTCGGTCTGCGCCTCCCCGCTCGCCTCGCCAGGACTCGATTTAAGCCCTCGCTGTTGATCCGAATTCCGCGTTCCGGACACTCGAAAACGCCCTATTTCGGTCAACTTTCAACACCGTCGAACGCCACCGACACCCCTGAACGGCTGGAGGGCAAAAATCGGTCGAAAACGAGCGCGGTGTTGAGCCATCCGCGCGGTCAAAGCGCCTAAAATCGAATCGTAGAGTGTCGTCGAGAAGAGGCGGATTCTTGCCCTGCGTAATCGGGTTTCGTCACGGGGTTTTCGCCCAGGAAGTGAGCGCGGCAACGAACCCGAAGTTTCTGCGGCTCCGTGAAAATCGAGGCCGGAGCTTGTGGTTGAGACGACGGGTTTGCGGAATTTCTGACACCGGTGGACGGCAGAAACAGGGGTGACACTGTTGGGTTTGTTGTAACTGGATGTTGTAACTTTCCCTGTCTCTTCACGAAAACCCTGTAAACAAAGAGTGGTGGGCTGGCGGGGACTCGAACCCCGGACCAATGCCTTAAAAGGGCACTGCTCTACCAACTGAGCTACCAGCCCAACCGAAGTCACAAAGATGCCATGCGATTCACACCGACTGGAAAAACGGGGGTTGGATTCCGTTTTTGCATCGCTACCGAGGCTGCATCAACCCAGAAACACCCGGGAATACCCAAGGCGACCGGTGGCGTGCTGGCAAGTGCCCGAGACGCCGCAAAACATCGGGCGCTGTATTACGTTTTCGCCAAGCACGCCGGCAAGCAATTTCGCTGGAGACGATAAATGCCACAGCCTGGTTTTCCACCGGGATTGAAGGTGGTTCTCAGGCAGCGACGGCTGTGCGACCTGTCAGATTGGGTGATGGGCATCGCCGCCCGTCAGCCGGGTGAAGGTTGTCATCCGCACTTCGAATGAGATGGGACTGCCCCAGCGTTCCCCCCCAGCGTCGGGCGGGGCTGTCGGCATGGTGCGGAGGGCGCTTTTACCCGTGAGCCCACGCTCTCCAACGGGACTAAATATGCTGTTGCCAAAAAACTCCGTTCTGCTCATACAATCCCGCCGTCTTCGGTCGCGCTGGTTGCAGGATTTGGTGAATCGTCAGGTGAACGTGGTTCAGTGATGATTTGAAACCCGATGGTCGGGAACAGTCGGAGCAGTAGGTGGCGACAGGAGCAAATCATCAATGAACAACAGCAAACTGTTCGTCGGCAACCTTGCGTTTGCCACGACGGAAAACGACCTCCAGGACGCCTTTGCCGCGTTTGGCACGGTCATGGAAGTCAACCTCATGATGGACCGCATGACCGGCAAGTCCCGTGGCTTCGCCTTCGTCACCATGTCCAGCCCTGAAGAAGCCCAGCGCGCCATCGAAGGCTTGCACGGCAAGAACCTCGGCGGCCGCGACCTCACGGTCAACGTGGCCCGTCCTCGCGAAGAGCGGCCCGGCGGCGGCGGTGGTGGTGGCTATCGCGGCGGTGGCGGTGGCGGCGGTGGTGGCGGCTACCGCGGTGGTGGCGGTGGCGGCGGCTACCGTGGCGACCGTGGCGGTGGTGGTGGCGAGCGCCGTGAGCGCAGCGACCGTTACTAATCGCTGACGTAACAATCTAGCGCGGGAGGCTGGCAACGGCCTCCCGCGTTTTTATTTGCCTGCATGCAAGGCCGGCGCTCCCCGCTTTGGCGGGCTTTGCAGGGCGACCCAGGCCGATTTCACCACCCAGCCATTTTGCTCCAAGGCCCTCGTGGCCGTGGCGTGATCCACGCCGGTGAGTTCACACAGGATCCGCGCGGCCCGGTCGCGCAGTTTCACGTTCGAGGGATTCAAATCCACCATCAGATTACTGATGACCTTGCCGGTGCGGACCATCGCCAGCGTGGTGAACATGTTCAGCACCAGCTTGGTCGCCGTGCCGGATTTCAGGCGCGTCGAGCCAGTGAGAATCTCCGGCCCAAGGTCCGGCGCGATGACGACGTGCGCCACGCCACGCTGGCGGGCCAACGCCGGGTTGAAGCACAGCAGCACCGTGAACGCGCCACGCTCCCGTGCCTCGCCCAGCGCACCGTGAACAAACGGCGTTTGCCCGCTCGCGGCGATGCCGACCACCACGTCACGCTTGCCGATGCCGCGAAACTGAACGGCCCGCCCGCCGGCGGCGCGGTCATCCTCAGCGCCCTCGACCGCGCGAAACACCGCCGTCTGCCCGCCGGCGATGATGCCCTGCACCAGCTCCGGCGAGACTCGAAAGGTCGGCGGGCACTCGCTGGCATCGAGAATGCCCAACCGCCCGCTCGTGCCGGCGCCGACGTAAAAGAGCCGCCCGCCGCCCTTGAACGCGGCGACAATTTTACCAATGACGCGCTCCAGCTTCGGAGCCTCGCGCCGGAGGGCGGCGGGAATTTTCTCATCCTCCGACAGCATTAGCTCGATGGCCTCCGCGACTGGCAGCTTGTCCAGATTCATCGAGCGCGGATTTCGCTGCTCGGTGGGGGAGAGCGAAGCCGCCTTCTCCCGTGCCGGCGACTTGCAGTCGCCGCCTTTGGTTTGATCGCCAGCCACCGACGGAGACTGCAAGTCACCAGCGCGCATCAATTGCCGCGCCAGTTCCACCGCACCCCACGCGCTTTCGCGTGCGAGCGGCGTGACGACGCAGCCCGGCCATCTTTCTGCCAGTTGCTTCGCCACCGCCCGCGCAAACCCCGGCTGCTTGAGCAACACACTCCCGGCCAGGACGAACTGCACCGGCGCGCCGGGCTTCGCCAGTTTCTTCGCACAGGCCGCGCCGTCCTTTGCCAGACTTGCCACTGCGCCTTCGAGAATGTCGCGCGCAATCGGGTCGCGTTCCGCTGCTGCCGCGAAGACCTCCGCCGCCAGTGCGGCGATTTCCGCTTTGCTCGCGGCTTGTGCCCACGGGATGAGTTCGTTCGGCTCGTTGAGTTGCAACGCGCGGAGCACGCGCTGTCCGAGCCGTGACCATTCGCCGTCGCGGTCGAGGTAGAACACGCACGCCTTCAACGCGCGCAGGCCGATTTCGTAGCCACTGCCCTTGTCGCCGAGGATGTGTCCCCAGCCGCCGGACCGCGCCGTGCGCCCATCCGCCGCGCGGGCGAAGAAGCAGGAGCCCGTGCCGCTGAGGAGGAGGACTTGGGTGACCGGTGACGGGTGACGGGTGACCGGTGCTGGCGCGCGCCGAGAGCGCCGCTTGCCATCTGGCACTGGCCACCCGGCAGGCGTCACATTTCCCGCCGCCAGCGCCGTCTCCAAGTCATGCGTCGCGTGGCAGGGCACGTCGGGCCAGACCTTCGCCGCTGCGGCGCGGATGTGTTGCCACTCCGGTTCGCCGCGCGCGCCAGCGAGCCCGATGGCAACCGCAGCGGGCTGCGGAAATCCCTTCAAAGCCGCCTTCACCTCGCGCAGCCGGCGGCGGAGTTGCGCCTCCGTCAGCAGCTTGAAATTCGCCGGGCCGGCCTCGAACCGCTTGAGCAGACCCCCGTCCGCATCCGCCAGCAACGCCACCGTGCGCGTGCCACCGCCCTCGATGCCGAGGAAGGCTGGACCGTGGTCAGTGGCAGTTTGCACGTGCTGAGTATGGCAAGCGCGGCGGAGTTTCCAAGGCATAGTGTTCAGTAATCAGTGTTCAGACCGCGCGGCCTGCCGCCTGCGCCCGTGACGGAAAACTGATTGCTGATTACTGAACACTGGCTTGGCTTCCCCCACCGCCCGCGCTATCCCTTCCCCATGACCGAGACGGAGCAACAAATCCTCCAAGCCCTGCATGAACTCGAAGCGACCGCCGCCCGCTGCCGCACCGAGAACCCGCCGCCTCCGCTGACACCCATCTTTGCGCGGTTGGGCGAGCTCACCGCGCAACTCCCGCCCGGCGGCAACCACGACCTCCGCCACTACCTCCAGCGCCGGAGCTACGAAAAAGCCCGCCTCTGGCTCGAAGGCGTGGACCCGGAGAAGGGGACGTGCCGGAAGTGAGCAGACGGAATTTCAACGCAAAGGCGCAAAGGCGCGGAGTCGCAAAGCCAAGTGGTGGTTTCCACTCCTTGCGTCTTCGCGTCCTTGCGTCCTTGCGTTAATCCCCATGCTATCCGACACCATCGCCGCCATCGCCCCGCCGCTCAAAGAAGGCGGGTTGGCCGCCGTGCTTTGGAGTGCGGTGACTTGTCACCGCTTTATCAAGGCGACTGGTCGCCGTCGAAGTCCGCAGCGCGCCCGGGGGGCGATGCGTCTTCGGCTTGCGCCAGCTCCAGCGCGTTCGCAAGGCAGCAGCATTCGTCTTGCTATGACGGCGACAAGTCGCCTGCGGAAAGCGGTGACGAGTCACCGCACTCCATGAGTGCGCTCGTCGTCTTGGCGCGCCAACTTGAAACCCGAAACCTGAAACCTTGAGCCACCCTACCGACACCATCGCCGCCGTTGCCACGCCGCTCGGGGAAGGTGGGCTGGCGGTTCTGCGTGTGTCGGGACCGGAGGCGCTGGCGGTGGCGGACAAGGTGTTTGTCCCCGTTGGCAAGTCGTCACAGAAACCTTCCGCGGCCACGTCGCACACGATTCACTACGGGCGCGTCGAGCGGGACGGGCGATTTGTGGACGAGGTGCTGATGGCGGTGCTGCGTGCGCCGCGCACGTTCACGCGCGAGGACACGGTGGAGATTTCCTGCCACGGCGGCTTGCTGCCGGCGAAGCTTGTGCTCGACGCGCTGCTTGCGGCTGGCGCGCGGCTGGCGGGGCCGGGCGAGTTCACGCAGCGGGCGTTTCTCAACGGGCGCATTGACCTCGCGCAGGCGGAAGCGGTGGCGGATGTCATCCACGCGCGCACGGAGCTGGCGCTCACGGCGGCGGGCGAGCAGCTCGCGGGCAAGCTTTCCCAGCGCATCAACCAGCTCCGCGACGATCTGATGCGCACGCTGGCGCATGTGGAGGCGCACATTGACTTCCCGGACGAGGACATCGCGCCGGACACGCGGGACTTGTTGATTGAGCGGCTGCACCGGGCAGTGGGCTTCATGGACGAGCTGCTGCGGACTGCGAATGAAGGGCAAATTCTCCGGCGCGGCATCCGGGCGGCCATCATCGGCCGGCCCAACGCGGGGAAGTCGTCGTTGTTGAACCAGTTGCTCGGACACGACCGTGCCATCGTCTCCCCCATCGCCGGCACGACGCGTGACACCATCGAGGAAACGGCCAACGTGCGCGGCATTCCGGTGGTGTTTGTGGACACGGCGGGCCTGCGCGACTCCCGCGATGCCATTGAGATTGAAGGCATCCGCCGCACGCGCGCCATGGTGGCGAAGGCAGAGCTGGTGCTGCATGTGCTGGACGCGAGCGAGCCGTTGTCGCCGGAGGATGAGGAGTTTCTCGCGGAGTTCGCCGGGAAGAAGCGCATCGTGGTGTGGAACAAGGCCGATTTGCCGCGTGCCGGCGACTTGCAGTCGTCGGTTGAGGTGCTTGCCGTGCGTTTGGCCAAGCCGCAGCCTTCCCCCCTCACCCCGGCCCTCTCCCTCCGGGAGAGGGAGAAAGTCAGCCCGCCGTGTGACTATTCGAGCGCTCTCGACTTCAGCCCGTCGCGGACGAATCTCGCTTCCGAGTTACCTGTCGGCGTGCTGGACGCGATAGGCGGCGACTGCAAGTCGCCGGCACGGGCCATCGCCGTCTCCTGCCTCACTGGCGCGGGCATCGAGGCGTTGAAGGACGCCATTCAACAGGCGGTTTGGGACGGGGAGATTCGGGCGGAGATGCTGCAAGTGATGATTAACTCGCGGCATCAAGAGGCCTTGCAACGGGCGGTGTCGTCCACGACGGGGGCCATTGCGGCCTTGCGGGACAACCTGACGCTGGAACTGGCGGCGATGGATCTGCGCATCGCGGTGAACGCGGTGGGCGAGGTGGTGGGCAAGACGACGACGGAGGATTTGCTGGACTCGATCTTCAGCCAGTTCTGCATCGGGAAGTGAACCGGGCGAGGGGGTGGCGTTGAGTGCGGAGCCAGCTTGGGACGGGGCATAAGTTTTGACTTGGCCCAGATCCCCTCCTAGATTCCGCGCCAATGCTTGCAACCGGCAGCAAGGCAGCGGCCTCTCCGCCTGCCAGCGCGGCTCCTGACGAATCCCGTGTGGTTTGGAAACGTATCGTGGAGCCGGTGCAACCCTTTCTGGATGCCGTTTCCCGTCGGCTGGAGGATCAGGTGGGCGCGTTCGACCCCGAAATCGCCGCTTACGCCCGCTACGCACTCACCAATCAGGGCAAGCAGCTTCGCCCCGCACTGGTGGCGCTGGCGGCCAACGCGGCGGGCCGCACCACGGATGACCATGTCACGGTGGCGGTGATCATCGAGATGGTGCATCTGGCCACGCTGGTGCATGACGACGTGATGGATTCGGCGGAGATTCGGCGTCGCCGGCCCACGCTGGCGGCGAACTGGGGGAACGAGATCTCCGTGCTGGTGGGTGACTGCCTGTTCGCGCATTCCCTCAAGCTGGCGGCCAGCTTCCCGACGCCGGTGATTTGCCGCGCGGTGGCCTCGGCGACGAACACGGTGTGCTCGGGCGAAATTTTGCAGACGCACCGCCGGTTGAATTTCACAGTGAACCGGGCGGACTATTTCAAGGTGCTGGCGATGAAGACGGCGGAGTTGTTCGCCCTCTCGTGCGAACTCAGCGCGTGGCTCTCCGGCGCGGCGGAGTCCGAGCGCAACGGGTTGCGGGACTACGGGATGGCGCTGGGCACGGCGTATCAGGTTTACGACGATTGCGTGGATGTCTTCGGTTCCGAGGCCAGCGCGGGCAAGTCGCTGGGCACGGATCTGGCCAGTGGCAAGATCACGTTGCCCATCATCGTGGTGCTGGAGCGCGCCACGACCGAGGAGAAGGCGCGGCTCCGGGAGCTGGTGGAGGCGTGGCGTCCGCATCACATCGAGCAGGTGCTGGCCTTGCTGCGGCAATACGACGCCCTCAAGGAATCCCGCCGGGTCATCGCCCAGTATCTTGCCGCCGCGAACAAGGGCTTGGCGGAGCTGCCGGAAAGCGAGGGGCGGAAGGCGCTGGCCACGCTGGGCGAATTCCTAGGCCGGCAGACGGTGGCGTTGGGCGGCTGAACTGAACATGTCCGAGTCCGTTGCCGCCATGCCCGCCGCGTCTGAGGCTCCTGCGCAGCCCGATGACATCACCCTCGTTCGGCAGGCTCAGGACGGGGATGCTGCCGCCTTCGATGAGCTGGTGCGGCGCTACCAGCGGCAGATCTACGGCGTCATCTACCACATGACGTCGCACCATGAGGATGCCAGCGACCTGGCGCAGGAGGCGTTTGTGAAAGCGTGGCAGGCGCTCAAGTCGTTCAAGGGCGATTCGAGCTTCTTCACGTGGATTTATCGCATTGCCGTCAACCGCACGCTGAACCACCTCAAGACCCGCAAGTTCCGCGAGAGCAAGCACCGTTTCAGCATCAACGACCTCGACGCCGAGGCGGAGAACCATCCGGACATGGTGGCGCTGGTGGCGCACAACACCCCGCGCCGGGATCTGGCCCTCGTCGAATTGCAGGAAAGATTGAACGAGGCCATGGCGCAGTTGTCCGAAAACCACAGACTTGTGGTGACCCTGCATGACATTCAGGGCCTGCCGCATGAAGCCATCGCTCACATCATGAATTGCAACACGGCCACGGTGCGCACCCGCTTGTTCTACGCGCGCCAGCAGTTGCAGGGCATTCTGTCCGACTACCTGAAGTGAACTTTATGGACCCGGTTCCGCCCCAATCGAATGATTTTGAACGGTTGCAACGGCTGCTCGCGCTCAAACGGCACGAGTCGCCGCCGCCGGGTTTCTTTAATCGGTTTCCCGATCAGGTGCGGGCCCGGATCACGCAGGCCGATCTGGTCCCGGAATCTTGGTGGCAGCGGTGGCTGGCGGCCGTGAGCGTGAAGCCTGCCTGGGCCACTGCCTACGCGGTTGTGGCCAGCCTGTTGGTGATCGGTGGGGTTTGGCTGGCCAAGACTTCCCCGGCCGACGGAGGCCCTCAACTGGCGAACAGTCCGGCGCAATCAGGGGCAACCAACCCGCCGGGAGCGTTGCTGGCCTCGAATGCGCCTCCGCCGGGGCTCTTCAACACCCCCTCCCTGCCGGTGCAGCCGGCTGAGTTTAAGCGGTAGCCACCGTTCGCTCCGCAGCGACAGTAGCTTGGAGCAGGGGTGTTCGACGCAATGAGCCGTTGCACCTACAGGGCGGCCAATTTTTTCGTGCCTTTTCAAAGTGAGCACCAATAATCCGCCGCCATGACCATTTGGGCGTTGGCAATTTGCCTGTTTGTTATCGTGGGTGCGCTTGGCCGTCAGGTCGGGGCGATCCGCATGAGCATCTCCTGTGCGGGCGCGGTGCTGGCGCTGTTCCTGTCCGGGCCGCTGTCTCCGCATGTGCGTTCGGTGCTGGGCACGGTGGGCGTGAAGGACCCGGTGCTGACCTGGGCGCTGGCTGCCCCGCTCGTGTTTCTCGCCATCATGCTGGTGTTCAACAGCATCGCCGTGGCGGTTTATTTGAAAATCAGCGGTTACTACAAGCACCGGGCTCCGGATGATGTCCGGATGCGCTGGGAACGGCTGGATGGCAACTTGGGGCTGTGCGTCGGCTTGGTGGCGGCCGTGGTGTATCTGATCGCCAGCAGCGCCTATATTTACCACGCGGGTTACTTCACCCGGCAGTTGGAGTCGCCCAACGAGAATCCCGTGTGGCTCAAGATTGTGAACAAGCTGCGGGAGGATCTGGCGGGGACGGGGTTTGACCGGGCGGCGGCCGGCGTGGCCTCGGTCTCGCCCAAGTTCACCCAGACGGCGGATCTGCTCGGCCTGCTGTATCACAACCGAGAGTTGCAGACCCGGCTGCCGGACTATCCGTTGTTCATGTCGCTGGCTGAGAATGGCGAGGTTCAATCCGTGCTCACCAACGAGACCTTTGCCGTGCTGTTGCCGGCGCAGACCAACATCTCCTTGATCCTCAAGCATCCTTCCACCCCCACGCTCTACGGGAATGCCGATCTGCAACGGGTGCTGCAGGAACTGGATCACGCGGATCTGCTCAATTTCCTCAAGACCGGGCGCTCCGAGAAATACGCGCAGGAGCCGCTGATCGGGCGCTGGCAGCTCGACATCGCCGCGACGGCCCGGCAATACGGCAAAAGCAACCCCAAGGCCACCGTGACCGATCTGAACCGGCTGCGCGGCGTGCTGCGGTATCGGGTGGCGGATTACCAGTTGATCACCACCCCTGACGAGAAGGCGTATCTCAAAGGCGCAAACAAGCCGCTCGCCGGCTTCGCGCAGGTGCTCACTCAACTTTTCCGCCCGACCACGCAGCCGCCTCCGGTCGGCGGCACCAATCCTCCTCCGCCCACCTTGATGACGGGCACGTGGAAAAAGGAGGGCGACAAGTATCAGCTCACTCTGGATCAGGGCGGTTCAGCGGAGATTTCGTTCGTGGAGAAGGGCAAGCTGGCCACGACGCTGGGGGGCAACTCGATCGTGTTCGAGCGGCTCGATTAGCCCGGTTTCGTTTTACACCTTTGCCATGCGGGGCTGAACCGGGTTCACTCCCCGGATGCCCGCCAACTCGTCTGCTCCCAGTCGTGCCCGGCACGTCATGATGGCGTTTGTCATCGTCCTCGCCATCATCACCTACATTGACCGGGTCTGCATTTCCCAAGCCGCGCCGGAGATCCGCAAGGAGCTTGGCTTCAGCGAGAAACAAATGGGCGCGGTATTCTCCGCGTTCACCTTGGCCTATGCGTTGTTTGAAATCCCCGGTGGCTGGCTGGGGGACCGGTTTGGTCCGCGCAGCGTGCTGATGAAGGTGGTGGCGATGTGGTCGGTGTTCACCGCCGCGACCGGCATGGCTTGGAACTACGTCTCAATGCTGGTCTGCCGGTTCCTGTTCGGAGTCGGCGAAGCTGGCTGTTTCCCCAACGTGACCAAGATCTTCACGATCTGGCTGCCTTCGCGGGAACGCGTGCGGGCGCAAGGCATCTTGTGGCTGAGCGCCCGCTGGGGCGGGGCTTTCACGCCGCTGCTGGTGGCGCTCGTGCTGGCGGCGGTGAACTGGCGTGTGGCCTTCATGCTCTTCGGCCTGCTCGGCGTGGTGTGGGCGGTGGCCTTCCATCGGTGGTTCCGGGACAAGCCCAGCGAGCATCCCTCCGTGAATGCCGCCGAACTGGCGCTCATGGACGGGGCGGAGAGCAACGCCCCCGGGCACGGTTCCATGCCCTGGGGCAAGCTCCTGCGCAGCCGCACGGCGTGGCTGCTCTGGCTCCAATACTTCTGCATGAGCTACGGCTGGTATTTCTACATCACCTGGCTGCCCACCTATCTGCGCGAGGCCCGGTCGGTGTCGCTGGAGAAAAGCGCGTTGCTCGCCGGGTTGCCGTTGTTCTTTGGTGGCATCGGATGTTTTGTGGGCGGCTGGCTGGCCAAGCGACTGGCCGAAACGTGGGACAGCGTCATCTGGGGGCGCCGGGTGGTGGCCTGCGCCGGACTGGTGGGTGCGGGCGGAATGCTGGTGGTAGCCACACGGCTGGGAGATCCACTCTGGGCGATGGTGGCATTGGGCCTGGCCAGCTTCTCCAACGATCTGGCCATGGCTTGCGGCTGGGGAGCCTGTATGGATGTGGGCGGACGCCATGCGGGCGCTCTCTCCGGCAGTATGAACATGATGGGAAATCTCGGTGGTGCGGTTGGCCCCTTCGTCGTGGGGTTGATTCTCGACGCCGGCAAATCCGCGGTGGACGGCAAGCCTTCCTTCGAGAGTTGGGTGACCTGCTTTCTGGTCGCTGCGGGCATCTACTTGATCGGGGCTCTTGCCTGGCTGTTCATTGATCCGGTTACCCCCTTGGAAAAGGAGGGTTGAACGTGCTCACGGGTTCATAAAACGAACCGGCAGGGGCCTCCCAAGAGTCCGGCAAGGCTTCATTCGTCTCCGCTGATTTTGTGTTTTCGCCCGCGAAGTTTCGGTGCAGCGGCTTCCCGGGGTCCGGTCAGGCGATGTCCAACCGCGCCAGTCAGATGGCGAAAATTACCCCTTGCACCACCGGTGGCCATTGCCTACAGTGCGCCCTCTTTTTCGAGAACAGTTGAAATTATGCGTCGTCCCAAAGGCATCAAGACCAAGAAATCCGTAGCCAAGCGCTTCAAGATCACGGCCACCGGCAAGGTGCTCCGCTCTCACGCTGGCCGTCGCCACCTGTTGAGCGGCAAGAGCGCCAAGCGTCGTCGTGCCTTGGGCAAGATGGCCGTCGTCTCCAAGACCGACGAGTATCGCATCAAGGCCAACATGCCGAGCCGCTAAACCCCGGCCTCCTTCCTGTAACTCTTAACCTGCTTCCTGAACCATGCGCGTAACCAACGCTCCAGCTTCCCGCAAACGTCGTAAAAAAGTATTGGCCGCCGCCAAGGGCTACCGCCTGAAGCGCTCCAAACTGTATCGCTATGCCGCCGACGCCGTTGACCACGGCCGGCAATACGCCTACCGCGACCGCAAGACCAAGAAGCGCATCTACCGCCGCCTCTGGCAGGTCCGCATCAACGCCGCCGTCCGGGCCGCCGGCCTCACCTACAGCCGCTTCATGGAGGGGCTCAAGGCCGCCAAGATCGGGCTCGACCGCAAAGTGCTCTCCGATATCGCTGCCACTGACGCCACCGCCTTTGGCGAGTTGGTCAAGGCCGCGCAGACCGCCCTCGCGGCCAAGCCCGCTGCCACGCTCGCAAAGGCGTAAGCGCTGCACACCGCTTCTCAAGCAACGGGCGACCTGCACAGGGCCGCCCGTTTTGCTTTTCTGATGAAGTCCGCTCCACAACTTCAATCCAGCGAAGGAGATTTTTCCTTTGCGTCTTTTCTGTCCTTTCCCGGCTAATTCACCCCGCCATATGTCATTGCTCGCCCAACTCGATCCGTTAAAAGCCGAGGCGCTCGCCGCTCTCGCTGCCGCTTCCGATCTCCCCGCCTTGGAGCAGACCAAGGGCGCGTTCCTCGGCGGCGACGGCAAGTTCACCGCGCTGATGAAGCAGCTTGGCACGCTGCCCAAGGAAGAACGCCCCGCCGCCGGCAAGGCCATCAACGCCGCCAAGGCCGAACTGGAAACCGCCCTCGCCGCCCGCCGCAGCGAACTCGAACTCAAGGCTGCGCTCCCCAAAGAGCCGACCGACTGGACCCTCCCCGGTCGCCGCCGCGCCGTGGGCAAGCTCCACCCCCTCACCCAAGTCACCGACGACATCGTCCGCGCCTTCCGCAAAGTCGGCTTCGCCGTGGCCGACGGGCCGGAGATCGAGGACGAGTATCACTGCTTCGACGCCCTCAACACCCCCGCCGACCACCCCGCGCGCGACTCGCAGGACACGTTCTATGTCGGGGACAACGCCAAACTCCAAACTCCAAACGCGAAACTGCCCTTGCTCCGCACCCATACTTCCTCGGTGCAAATTCGCGTGATGAAGTCCCAGCCGCCGCCCATCCGCATCATCGTCCCCGGTCGCGTGTATCGCCGCGACAATGCCGACGCCACGCACAACCCGACCTTCCACCAGATTGAGGGCCTCTACGTGGACAAGCACGTCACCGTCGGCGACCTCAAGGGCACGGTGGAGGCTGTGTTCAAGGACGTGCTCGGCAGCGATGTGAAGCTCCGCTTCCGTCCGCACTACTTCAGCTACACCGAGCCGAGCCTGGAGATTGATTTCACGAACGCGCTCGTGAAGAAGCTCGGCAAGGACTGGCTGGAGATCGCCGGCTGCGGCATGGTGCATCCGCAAGTCTTCGAGAACGTCGGCTACGACCCCGAGGTCTGGACCGGCTGGGCCTTCGGCTTCGGCATCGAACGCATCGCCATGCTCCGCTACGGCATCACCGACATCCGGTTGTTCTATGAGAATGACGTGCGGTTCTTGAAACAGTTCTAACCCCGGCGGGGCGAGCGTCCGCGCGAGCCGTGCTGCCATGCAAAACGAACTCGACATCGTCCGCGACGTGTCCGCCCGGCTCGACGGCGCGGGCATCGGCTACATGCTCACGGGTTCGATGGCGATGAACTATTACGCCCAGCCGCGCATGACCCGCGACATTGATGTGGTGGTCGCACTGCAAGCCAGCGATGCGGAGCGGGTGGTTCAGCTCTTCAGCCCGGACTACTACGTCTCCCGCGAGGCCGTGGACAGTTCCATCGCGCACCAATCCCTGTTCAACCTCATCCACAACGAAAGCGTCATCAAAGTGGACTGCATCGTCCGCAAGCAAACCGCTTATCGTCTGGCTGAGTTCGAGCGCCGCCAGCGCATCCCCATCCAGGACTTCGCGACGTGGATCGTGAGCAAGGAAGACCTCATCCTCTCCAAGCTTTTCTGGGCCAAGGATTCACACTCTGAACTGCAACTCCGCGACGTGCGCAACCTCGTCTCCACCGGCTGCGACCGCGCCTACATCGAGCATTGGACGGGCGAACTCGGTGTGGCTAGCCTGTGGCAGGAAATCACGCATGACTGACACCTCGCCAGAAATCGCCGAACTCGTCCGGCAGAAGCTCATGGCCCGCTCCGCCGAGGAGCGGTTCGTGATGGGTGTCCAGATGTTCGACGCCGCCCGCGCGATGGTCGTCGCTTCGCTCCCCGCCGAACTGTCTCCGGTGGACCTCAAACGCCAGCTTTTCCAGCGGCTCTACGGCTGGCCCGCGCCATTCTGAATGACGGGAGAATGCCATGCACAGATACCAAATCATCATCTACTGGAGCAAAGACGAAGACGCCTTCGTCGCTGAGGTGCCGGAACTTCCCGGCTGCGCCGCCGACGGCCCGACCCGCGCCGCCGCGCTGAAAAACGTGGATGTCATCATCAAGGAATGGATTGAGACCGCGAAGTCGGTCGGACGCACGATCCCGGAGCCAAAGGGCCGGCTCGTGTTCGCGTGAACTGTATGACCTTCCACAAAACGCCGTGCTCCGCTACGGCATCACCGACATCCGCCTCTTCTACGAGAACGGCGTGCGGCTCCTTCTGCAACACTAACCTGATTTGAAGAATGCCTGAATTGCTCAACAAGTTAGATCTTTTGCGATGTCCTCATTGCAACATCGACAAGCCGAATTTGAATCAGGCCGCAGGATTCGAATCATGCGATCATGCAAGTCGCCACAAGCGGGCGTGGAGAGTATACATTTGCGACAACTGTGGGGGGGCTGTGATTGCAGCTGCGAATGCGTTCGGCAAAGCGGTTCTTGAACTCTATCCAAGCCCTCGGAGTGTGGACGACGCCATTCCTGTCCAAGCAAAAGCTTATTTGTCTCAAGCGATTCAAAGCCTTCACGCGCCTGCTGGAGCCGTCATGTTGGCCGCAAGTGCGGTCGACTCAATGTTGAAGGCAAAAGGCTACAAAGATGGCAGCCTCTACAGCCGGATCGACAAAGCGGCATCGGACCACTTGATAACAAGCGAAATGGCAAAATGGGCTCACCAAGTTCGACTCGATGCAAATGAGCAGCGCCATGCAGATGAAAGTGATGCGTTACCCGACACGGAAGATGCTCAACGTTCAGTAGATTTCGCATCTGCGCTGGGGGCGTTCATGTTCGTCTTTCCAAATCGCGTCGAGGCAGGGTTAGCCGCTTCCCAGACCCGAAAAGCAAAGCGCTCCTCATGAAAGTCACCCTGAACTGGCTCAAGCAATACGTTGATTTCAATGGGTCGCCCGAGGATCTCGCGGAGCGGCCTACCATGCTCGGCCTCGACCAATAGACTTCCAAATGCTGCGCCCCGGACACATCCGCCTGCCGAAAGACGCCGCCGCTGAGGCCGAGCGGGACGCCGCATTCGCGCGCAAGCAGGCGTGGAAGGAACAGCCCGGCAACCGCTACACGCCGGAGGAATTGCGGCAGATGAGCGCGCGCTTGGGGCACATCAACATCGTGGAACCAGAGCCTGAAGTCATGCACCTCGACTGACATGGCGCTGCCAAAGGAATACGACTGGGAGCGCATCCGGCTGGCCTTGCGGCAGCTCGACACCGACTTCCCCGGACTGCTGCCCAGCGTGGTGCTGATAGGCGGCGGTGCTGCGTGGTTTTACCGCGAGACGCTCCGGCAGTGGCGCGACGCCGACTTCCCCGTCCCCGCCTGTAGTCAGGAAGAGGAGCAAATCTGGTTGAGCAAGGACGTGGACTTCATGGGCATGACGGTCGCCGAGGCAGGCGAACTACTCCAGACGCCGTGGGATGAGACCACCCACACATTTCACTACGCCGGGTTGGAAGTGGATTTCCTCGAAGCGGGAATTGTGCTCTTCCCCGACGAGGCGCTGCGCTCGGCGCGTCAGGCGGAACTGTCTGATGTCCGGTTTAACGTGGTGGAAGCCACACTGCTTTTCGCCGAGAAGTGCGCCTTGTTGACCCGCAAGTCCCGTCCGCAGGACCGCGTCCACCACGCACTGCTGACCCAATTCCTCCGCTGCGAGTTCTGTCGGCAAGCGGAGAAGCCGGCCACTTTGCGCGCCACCCGCTGGATTGCCCGCGCCCGGGACACAAAGACCGCTGACCTAAACTTCTTCGCGACCGAATCGAATTTCACGCGCCGGTTGGCCAAGGCCATCTCGGCTTTGGAGGCGCACGAACACCGCGCCCTCAAACACTGGGCCAAACACCATCTGCCCGGCTACACCGAATAATTCCCCATGAAAGTCACCCTTAACTGGCTCAAACAATACGTTGATTTCAACTGGTCGCCCGAGGAGCTCGCGGAGCGGCTCACCATGCTCGGTCTCGAAGTCGAGGGCGTGCAGAAGCTCGGCGGCGAGTTCGCGGGCGTCGTCGTCGGGCAGGTGCTCGCCAAGGACAAGGTCGCCGGCTCGGACAAGCTCTCCGTCAACCGCGTCGCCGACGGCGCGGGCGAGCGCACTATCATCTGCGGCGCACAGAACCACCAGCCGGGCGACAAGGTCGCGCTCATCCTGCCGAACTTCGCGCTGCCGCTGAAGGCCGGCGAGAAGGAGCCGTTCGTCATCAAGGAGCGCAAGGTCTTCGGCGTCGTGAGCCAGGGCATGATGTGCTCGAAGAAGGAACTCGGCCTCGGTGAGGACGGCGACGGCATCATCATTCTGCCGCCGGATGCGAAGGTCGGCCAGCCCTTCGCCGAGCATCTCGGCCGCGCCGGTAGCGATGTGGTCTATGACCTCGAAGTCACGCCGAACCGCCCCGACCTCAACAGCATCATCGGCATCGCGCGGGAGATTGCGGCGGTGACGGGGAATCCGCTGCGAATTCCAGAACGCGGAGTGCGGAATGCGGAGTGCGGAATCCAGAGCATTGTCGCCGTGCGGAACGAAGTGCCGGAGCTGTGCCCGCGCTACACGGCGCGCGTTGTGACCGCTGTGAAGGTTGGCCCCAGCCCGGATTGGCTGCGGCAGACGCTGGAGAAGGTCGGTATCCGCAGCATCAGCAACGTGGTGGACGTGACCAATTTCGTGATGCTGGAAACCGGCCAGCCGTTGCACGCGTTCGATTATCACCTCATCGCGAAAGCTAGTGGCGCAGGCGTCCCGCCTGCGTCGTGTCCGCCAACCGTCCCGGTTGGCGAGGCAGCGGCAACCGGGACGGTTGCCGGACTCAGCGGCAGCCGGGACGGCTGCCCCACTATCGTCATCCGCCGTGCAACCGCCGGAGAGAAGTTCACCACGCTCGACGGCCAAGCGCGCACGCTCACGCCCGACATGCTCCTCATTGCCGACGAGCAGAAGGGCATCGCGCTCGCGGGCGTGATGGGCGGCGCGAACACGGAGATTCGCGACGACACGCGCGATGTGCTCATCGAGAGCGCCTACTTCGCGCCCACGAACATCCGCCGCACCAGCAAGGCGCTCGGCCTGCGCAGCGAGTCCAGCTACCGCTTCGAGCGCGGCTGCGACGTCGGCATCGCCGACTATGCCAGCCAGCGTGCGGCGCAGCTCATTTTGGAAACAGCAGGCGGCACGCTCGCCCCGGGCGTGATGGATGCGTATCCGCAGCCGGCGAAGGCGAAGGAAATTTCCCTGCGCTTTGACAAGACCACCGAGCTGCTCGGCATCGCCATTGAGCCGGAGCAACAAGCCAAGTTCCTCACGAGCCTCGGCCTTACTCAATTGCCAATCGCCAATGGGCAAACGACAACCTTCTCCATCCCCACTTTCCGCGTGGACCTCAAGCGCGAGGTGGACCTCATCGAGGAAATCGCCCGCTTGCACGGCGTGGACAAGATTCCCAGCACACCTCCACGCGGCGCTGTCGGCGCGAATGCATTCGACACGGTTTATGACCAGCTCGCCGACGTGCGCCGGCTGCTCACCGGCTTGGGCCTGAACGAAGCTCAAGGCCAGACGTTGGTGAGCCACGCCAATTGCCGCCTTCCGGAAGCCGAGGTCGTGAAGTTGGCGAACCCTCTCAGTGCCGACATGGACGTGCTGCGTCCGAGCCTGCTGCCCGGCCTGCTGGACACGCTCCGGCACAATCTAAACCGGAAGAACTACGACGTGGCGTTGTTCGAGATTGGCCGCGTGTTCACCAACGTGAATGGGCAGCCGAAGGAGGAACGCCGCGTGGCCATTGCCCTAACCGGGCAGCGCGCGCTGGCCTTCTGGAGCGGCGACGACCGCGACGCCAAGTTCGACGCGATGGACCTGAAAGGCCTCGTCGAGGACTTGCTGGAACACTTCGGTCTGCGCGGCGTGCAATTCGGCAAACGCGCCGAGCCGAACGCGCTCTTCCTCGAATCCGCCGCCATCACGTTGGGCGGCAAAGTGCAACTCGGCGAACTCGGCCAGCTTCTCCCCACGCTCGCGAAGCAATACGATTTGCGCGATGCCGTCTTCCTCGCCGAGTTGCGCCTCGACGAACTCATCGCGCGTGGCAATCGGAGCAAATCCTTCAAGCCGCTCCCGCAGTTCCCGGCCAGCCGCCGCGATGTGGCGATGCTCGTGCCCGAGGCCACCACGCACGACGCCGTGTTGCAGGCCATCAAGCAAGCCAAGCCGGCGAACTTGGAGAGCGTGGAGCTGTTCGACGTGTTCCGGGGCAAGAACGTGCCCGCCGGCCAGAAGAGCCTCGCCTACGCCTTCACCTACCGCGCCGCCGACAAAACGCTTACGGACAACGACGTGAACACGGCGCATGCAAAGACCCTGGACGCGCTGAAGTTGAAGTTGCAGGCCACGGTGCGGGAGTGAAGGCCCGTTCGGTGTCCGGGCCCAACACTGCGGTTGATCAATCCCGGTTCCCCGCCTTGCCCTGACTTCTTCGCACGGGCACACTGCGCGGCCACATGCGCGAGACCATCCGCAACTGGACGGAAGACGCCGAGACCTTCGTGCTCGAAGTCATCTTCGAGCAGCGCAAGGGCAAGCGCGCCGCGCTGCTGCGCACCACGCTGCTCGGTCTCTCAAAGGTCTTCACGCTCCTCGTGAAGCTCCGGCTCTTCCTCTACAATGTCCGCATCCTCCGCGACGCCACGCTGGGCGTGCAAGTCATCGCCGTCGGCAACGTCACCGTTGGCGGCACGGGCAAGACACCAGTCGTCGAGAAGTTCGCGCGCGAGTTGACCGACGCCGGACGCAAGGTGGCCATCCTTTCGCGCGGCTACCGTTCCAATCCCGGCCCGCTCGGCCCGCGCCTGTTGAACAAACTGCTTCTCCGGGAGGACACCACGCCGCCCCGCATTGTCTCCGATGGCAAAAACCTGCTGCTCAACTCCGAGACCGCTGGCGACGAGCCATACATGCTCGCGAGCAACTTGAAGGACGTGGTCGTGCTCGTGGACAAGGACCGTGTGAAGGCGGGCCGCTACGCCATCGCGAAGTTCGGCTGCGACACGCTGCTGCTCGACGATGGCTACCAGTATTGGAACCTGCGCGGTAGGCGGAAAGACATCGTGCTGGTGGATTGCCAGCAGCCCTTCGGCAACGAGCATTTGCTGCCGCGCGGCACGTTGCGCGAGCCGCCGTCGCACCTCGACCGCGCGAGCGTCATCTTCCTCACCAAGAGCGACGGCGACACCGCACGGCTCCGCGCCCGCATCGCCAAGCACAACCCGAAGGCCAGCGTCGTCGAGTGCGTCCACCACCCGCTTTACTTTGAGGACGTGTTCACCGGCGAGCGGATGGACCTGAGCTTCCTCAAGGGCAAGAAGGTCGCGAGCTTCAGCGGCATTGCGCAGCCGGAGAGCTTCGAGAGCAGCCTCGTGAAGCAAGGCGCGGAGCTAGTCTATTCCAAGCGCTTTGCCGACCACCACCGGTTCACGCAGCAGGAGGTGCTCAACGCCATCAACCGCGCCAAGAAGCGGCAGGCCGAAATCATCGTCACCACGCAAAAGGACGCCGTGCGTTTCCCGAAGATTGACCGCCGCGACCTGCCCATTTGCTTCATGCGCGTGGAAATCAAGATCCTCTCCGGCGCGAAGGATTTTCAGGACTGCGTGCGGCAGATTTGTTTCAAGTGAGCGCAGACGGGGCCCAAAACACCGATTGTCGCGACACGGGCCTTCGGTTAGCCTCCAACCATGCCACAAGCAGTGCATCTTGAATTGGAAGTGCCGGATGAACTCGCCCGGATGCGGCTCCCGGCGGGAGTCCAGCACCGCCTCACCCAACTGCTCGACCAGCAGGACGCCGGCAAACCCTTGACTGACGACGAGCGTCATGAGGCTGAGGGGTTGGTTGATTTGGCGGAGTTGCTGTCCGTGCTGCGCGCGCGCGCAGAGCGGCTGGGCGGACTTGCGGCATGACCATCCCGGCCAGTCTGCGGCGGCAAGTCGTGGAACGGGCGGGCAACCGCTGCGAGTATTGCGGGCTGTCCCAAGCGGGTCAGGAGGCGCTCTTCCATGTAGACCACGTTGTGCCCGTCGCAGCGGGTGGCCAGACGACACTCGATAATCTCGCGCTGGCCTGCGTGTCCTGCTCGCTGCGGAAAGGAGCAAGAGAGGAAGTGGTGGACCCGCAAACCGGAAAACTGGTGAGTCTGTTTCATCCACGACGTGACTCGTGGGGCCGACACTTCAAATGGGACGGTTTCAGAGTTGTCGGCTTGACCCCGGCTGGACGGGCCGCAGTGGGCGCCTTGCAAATGAACCGTCCCCTCGCGCTGGCAATCCGCGAGGAGGAAGCTCACCGACATCGGCATCCACCGCCCACTTCGTGAACAGCCAAGACCATTCCGGCGCGAAGGACTTTCAGGACTGCGTGCGACAGATTTGTTTCAAGTGATGGATGCGCTCCTCACCATCCTTGCCCGCGTCGTGGTCACGTTCCTTCAGGCGCTGCCGCTTCCAGCTGTGGCGTGGTTGGGGCGCGCGTTCGGCGGAGTGGCGTATATCCTGGACGGACGGCATCGGAAGGTCGCCCAGCGGAACATCGCGGAGTGTTTTCCGGAGAAGTCCTGCGCTGAAGTTCGCGCGCTGGCACGGGAGAACTTCAAGCGCATCGGCGAGAGCTTCGCCTCGGCGGTGAAGACTGCGAGTTTCGATGCTGCCCACATTCGCGCGGTGACTGAGTTTGTGGGTGCAGAGAAGTTCCCAAAGGCGGCGGCCGGCGGAGGGGCGCGCAGCGTCGTGTGCGCGGTCGGGCATTTCGCGAACTTCGAATTGCTGGCGCGCACGAACCTGTTCTGCCCCAGCCATCAAATGGCCACGACTTATCGCGGACTGCGGCAGGCGGGGCTGACGCGTGTGATGCAGGAGCTGCGCGAGCAATCCGGCTGCCTCTTCTTCGAGCGCCGCAAGGACGCCGACGCGCTCAAGACCACGATGAACCGTCCCGGCATGATGCTTGGACTGTTCACCGACCAGCACGCCGGCGACCGCGGCGCGCGCCTGCCATTCTTCGGACGTGATTGTTCCACCAGCCTCGCGCCCGGCGTGCTGGCGCTGCGCTATGATTGCGCGCTCTTCACGGTCATCTGTTACCGCATTGCACCGGGTCGCTGGCGCATCGAGGTGGGCGACGAGATTCCAACCCACGCCAACGGCCAGCCCCGTTCTGCGGAGGACATGGCCCGCGACATGAACCGCGCGTTCGAGGCCGCCATCCGCCGCGACCCGGCGAATTGGTTCTGGGTGCACAATCGGTGGAAGGAAGGGAAGTGGCGGCGAGGAGCCGAAGAGGATCGAGGAAAGAAGATAGAAGATAGCGAACTGGCATGAGCGCTCCATTCCATCCTCGTCGTCTCGTCGTGCGTTCGGTGAACTGGATTGGCGACGCGGTGATGACGACGCCCGCTTTGCTGAGGCTGCGTGAGGCGATGCCAGACACGCACATCGCGCTGCTCACGCAAGAGAAGCTGGCGGGGCTGTGGGTCGGCCATCCGGCGGTGAATGAGGTCATCACCTTCGCGGCGAAAGAAGGTGTCTTGAGCATCGCGGGCCGACTACGCCGTGCCGGCGACTTGCAGTCGCCGTCTTTGGCTGCCAGCACGTCCGACGGCGACTGCAAGTCGCCGGCACGGGGTTTCGACGCCGCGCTCGTGCTGCCTAACTCCATCCGCACCGGGTTGGAAGTGCGGCTGGCAGGAATTCCCCGTCGCATTGGTTATGCGGGGAGCTGGCGGAATTGGCTGCTCACCGATGCGGTGCCTTGGCGCAGGGACGTGGTGAAGATGCGGAAGCGGACGGCGGAGGAAGTGCGGCGGCTCGTGTCGGACGCGGACAGGAGCGCGGCCGCACGGCCGCTTCAAGCCGCTGGGCAAGATGGACGCGGAAGCGGCGTAAACGCCGCGCTCCGGGCAAGCCACCATATCTTCCATTACCTCCACCTCGCTGCTGCGCTTGGCGCGAAGGCGGAGCCGCTCGCACCGTTCATTGCCGTCACGGACGCCGAGGTTACGGCGGTGAAGGCGAAGTTTCATTTGCCCGACGGGCCGCTCATCGGGCTGAACGCGGGCGCCGAATACGGCCCGGCCAAGCGCTGGCCGGCCGACCGTTTCATCGCTGCTGCGAAAGAACTGAGCGCACGGCTGCACTGCGGTTTCGTCATCTTTGGTGGCCCGGCGGACAACGTGCTGGCGACGGAAATCGCGGCGGCGCTGGCGGTCAGCGGTCAGCGGTCAGCGGTCAGGGTGGCGAACCTCGCGGGCCACACCTCGCTGCGCGAGCTTTGCGCGGCCCTGCGCGCCTGCTGCGTCGTGCTGACGAATGACACGGGACCGATGCACCTGGCCGCCGCCGTGGGGGCGCGGGTGGTTGGTTTGTTCGGCAGCACCTCGATTGAACTGACTGGCCCGGGACTGCCCGGTGGCAACCACCACACCCTCCTGCGGGGCGAAGCGCCGTGCGCCCCGTGCTTTCTGCGCGAGTGCCCGGTTGATTTCCGCTGCCTGAGGAGCCTGTCAATCGAGCAAGTCGTTCAAGCGGTGCAGCGGGCGGCTCAGTTGGAGGGCTGAGAGATGCGGGCAAGAATGCGCTTATGCGCACTGGTGAAGGGCTGCTGGTGCAGCTCGGCCAGGGTGAGCCAGCAGAAACGTTCCTCCGCCGGTGGCAGTTTCGCCTTCAGCACAACGCGGAAGGCGCGTTGCGTAATCCGGTAGCGGGTGATGGTGTGTTTGACCTCGCACAGCGGTTCGCAATGCGCGCTGACTTGGAGAAGCTGCTGCAGCGTTGCCGCGGGGATCTTGTTCCGCCCTGTGACTTCGAGATTCGGAAACTCCCACAGGCCTGCGTTCACGATGCCAGCGGGTCGCTGCGTCACGAGATATTTTCCGTCGCGCTCGACGACGAAGGTGTGGAACTCGCGGCTGGTCGCGGTTGCGCGCGGGCCGAGGTTCGGCAGCTCATTCACGCGGCCTTCGCGATGCGCGGCGCAGTGGGCGCGCACAGGGCAGGGGAGGCATTGCGGGTTTTGCGGCGTGCAGACGGTCGCGCCGAGCTCCATGAGCGACTGGTTTATTGCGGAGCACGCCCCGCTGACAATCAGGTCCGGCCTACAGAAGGCGAAGTGCTGACGAGGCGCGGCTGCTTCCACCAACCGGGCGGCGAGTTCCCAAAGCTCGGTGTTCGTGGCTTTGTCGCGTGGGTTTTCGGTGATGGCAAACAGCCGGGTGAGAACGCGGATCACGTTGCCATCGAGAATCGGGGCCGGCGCATTGAAGGCGATGCTTGCGATGGCTCCAGCGGTGTAGCGGCCCACGCCGGACAGGGCGAGCACGTCGGCAAAGGCGCGGGGGAACTGGCCGGCGTGTTTGGTTACGAGGTGCTGCGCGGCCTTTTGCAGGTTGCGGACGCGCGTGTAGTAGCCGAGCCCCTCCCAAAGTTTCAGGAGCCGTTGTTCGGGGGCGGCGGCGAGCGCGGCCACATCGGGCAGTTCTCGCATCCAGCGTTCCCAATACGGGATGACGGTCTTCACCTGCGTCTGCTGGAGCATGATTTCGCTGACCCATATCGCGTAGGGGTCGAGCGTGCGCCGCCATGGAAGGTCGCGGGCAGCGGTGGCGAACCAATCGAGCAGGGCGGGAACGAGCGAATGCGGAATTGGGAATGCGGAATGCGGAGTGGCCCGTCGAGCGGCGGCCGTGCTTGGCCGGGAGTTTTGAACTTTAGTCTTTGAACGGGCGGGCGGACGCGGCACGGCGCGCAGTTTGCACTCGAATCCCGAAACGCCAAACCCGAAAGTCCCCGGCGTGAAACCACTGACGATGCATACCTGCAAGCTGACGGACGAACAGGCCGCCGCGCTGGACGCGCATCTGCGTGAGCACGGTTTCAAGTCGCGCACCGTGCCTTACGCACGGTTTGCCGGGGAAAAGGACAAGCTGAACGTCGTGTTCTACGAGAGCGGCAAACTCGTCGTGCAGGGCAAGGGCACACAGGAGTTCGTCGAGTTCGTGCTGGAGCCGGAGATTTTGCAGCAGGCGGAAGTGGGTTACGAGGAGGTGCTGCACCCGGAGATGTTCGTCGCGCGCATCGGCGTGGACGAGTCGGGCAAGGGCGATTTCTTCGGGCCGCTGTGCGTGGCGGCCGTGTATGTGAACGAGTCCGTGGTGCGCGCGTGGAAGGATGCGGGCATCCAGGACTCGAAGAACATTGGCAGCGACCGGCGTATCGCGGACCTGGCGAAAGTCATTCGTGAGACGCCCGGTTGTCACAGCGAAGTGCTTTCACTGGGCGGGGTGAATTACAACCAGCGTTACCGCGACATCGGCAGCCTGAACCCGCTGCTGGCGAAGGGGCATGTGAATTCGATCCTCGCCGTGCTGGCTCCGGCGCATCACCTGAACCCGCCGCCGGAGCACGCGATCATTGACCAGTTCGCCGCGACCGAAGCGACGGTGGCGCGCGAGGCGAAGGCGCGGGGCTTGAAGCTCAAAATCGTGCAGCGGCACAAGGCGGAAGTGGATCTGGCGGTTGCGGCGGCGTCCATTCTCGCCCGGCACGAGTTCGTGACTGGTTTGGCGAAAATGAGTCGTGAAATAGGGGTTGAGCTGCCCAAGGGTGCATCCGCCGCCGTGGACAAGGTGGCGAAGCAAATCGTCGAGCAACACGGCGTCGGGACGCTGGCGCGCGTGGCGAAAATGCACTTCCGCACCGCGCTGCGCGCGCAAGGCCTGCCCGAGCCGCCCAAGGTGGAGTGGCGACGCAAATAGTGCGGACGGCGAATCCGGAGTTTCCAGTTTACAGGCAGGGGTTCGCGGCTAGCATCGGGCGCGACACCACCTATGAAAAAGATCGAGGCGATTATCAAGCCGTTCAAATTGGATGAAGTGAAGGAAGCGCTGACCAAGGCAGGCATCGAGGGGATGACGGTGGTTGAAGTGAAGGGGTTTGGCCGACAAAAAGGGCACACGGAGATCTACCGGGGCAGCGAATACACGGTGGACTTTCTGCCCAAGCTCAAACTGGAGATCGTGGTGGCCGACGGCAATGCCCAGACTGCGGTCAATGCGATCGTCACCGCTGCAAAGACCGGAAAAATCGGGGATGGAAAAGTTTTCGTGAGCCCGGTGGAGACGGTGATTCGCATTCGCACGGAGGAGACAGGCGATCAAGCAGTCTGAGGGACTTGCGGGTTTGGCGCTTACCCGCAAGGCGGGGTGTTCTGGTTGATTATGAAAATGGAAAGGCGGGGCCGCCGTGAAAAATTGGCAGATTTTTTCCTTTACTCCCGAAGGCGCAAAGCCCGCCTCTCAGGTCGGCTGCGTGGCTCCCGCTCCGACGTGCTAAAACTGCATGAAAACCCTGATAATACGGCCTCGGATCGGCTTGTGAATAACTTGCGGACAAGTCCCAACAAAATGTCCTTCCCGCCACCCGGACCGTGCCCTACAAGCATCCGTAGATATGGCGCATGCAATGGTTCAACACGGAGGGGACGATTTTCCTCGAAAAATCGAATGGTTGCGTTGCAACTAGCTTGATTTGAGCATCTTGCGTCGAAATAAATTTTCATCAAATGCCTCAATGAACCATCCCGGCCAGCCTGCGTTTCTGACCCAAAAGCCAGCGAAAAACTGTGGCTTTATCGGTGTTGCGGGACTGTAACCGCCCGGCGTGAATAAGCAGATTGAAACCCCATTTCCCCCTACCACCCAGTTGATGCAGCTCACCGCCGATAAAGTCTGGTCCCAAGCGCAGGAAAGTCTCCGCGCCTTGCTCAATCCCGAGCTCTATCAGCTCTGGTTTGGTCCCCTCCGCGCCGCCGGCATGGATGCGGAGACTTTCACGTTGGAAGTGCCCAACGATTTTTGCGAGGTGTGGCTCAAGGACAACTACCTGGGGCTGCTTCGGGATGTGGTGGCCTCCGCGACTGGCAAACAGTTGGAGGTCTGCTTTCAGGTGGCGACTCATGTGGCGGGTCCGGCTGCCAGTCCGGCGAAGGTGAAGCCCGCCGAGCCTGTCACATCTGGTGCGCCGGTCCGTTCGTCCGCGAATCATCCTTCGGCGGATGCCGAGCTGGGCTTCAATCCTCGCAACACCTTCGACACCTTCGTGGTGGGCAACAACAACTTCGCCCATGCTGCCGCGCTGGCGGTGGCGCAGGCCCCGGGCAAATCCTACAATCCGCTGTTCCTCTATGGCGGGGTGGGCTTGGGTAAAACCCACCTCCTGCATGCGGTCGGCCACCACGTTTCGGCCCACAAGAAGAATGCCCGCATCGCCTACGTCACCACCGAGAAATTCACGAACGAGTTCATCACCGGACTTCAGGAGAACCAGTTGGCGCGCTTCCGGAAGAAATATCGGCAGACAGACCTGCTGCTGATTGACGATGTGCAGTTCCTGGCCGGCAAGGAACGCATCCAGGAGGAGTTCTTCCACACCTTCAACGCCCTGCACGAGGCCCATAAGCAGATCGTTCTCACCTGCGATCGCCCGCCGAGTGAGATTCAGGGGCTCGAACAGCGGCTCGGCTCACGTTTCGAGTGGGGTTTGGTGACGGATCTCCAGCCGCCCGATGTGGAAACACGGCTGGCCATTTTGCAGAAGAAGGCCCGCAGCATGGGCTGCACGCTGCCGGAGGAAATCGCCGAGTTTCTGGCCAATCACATCCGGACCAACATCCGGCGGCTGGAAGGCGCGCTCATCCGCGTCGCATCCTACGCTTCCCTCACCGGCAAGCCGCTGAGTCTGGACCTCGTGGAAAACCTGCTGCGCGACGTGCTCCACGAGGAAGGCCGGCACACCCTGACCATCGAAGTCATCCAAAAGCGTGTTGCCGAGCACTTCGACATCCGCCTGGCCGACATGACCAGCAAGCGCCGGCCGGAGAACATCGCCTTCCCGCGCCAGATCGCCATGTATCTCTCCCGCCAGATGACGGAAGGCTCGCTCAACACGATTGGCGAGGCCTTTGGCGGCCGGGATCATGGCACGGTGATGCACGCGTGCCGCTTGGTGAAGGATCGCATGGAAGTGGACACCGGCGTGCGCCAGACGGTGATGATGCTAGAGAAGAAGCTGCGTCGGTAGTCTCTTCGTGGCTCTTCTTACCCACGGCAACCTTCCGGCATCCGAGTTGCGCTAGAGCGCTAATTCCCCTCGCTGCACCCGCACACACGCGCTGGCGTGGCCCGGCTCGACTTCCTTCAGCACCACTTCTCCCGTCCGACACTCGGGCTGGGCGAACTCGCAGCGGTCAGCGAAGGCGCAGGCGGGGAGCGGCTTGGATACGTCGGGCGGCAGGCCGGGAATGGTGTAAAGCTCCGCGCCCTTGCCTTGCAACGCGGGGATGCTGCGCTGGAGCGCGCGGTTGTAGGGGTGCAGCGGGCGTGCGAAGATGTCCTCCACCCGGCCCGACTCCACCACGCGGCCCGCATACATCACCAGCACGCGCCGGCAGAAGCCCGCCACCACGCCGAGGTCGTGCGAAATCCAGATGACCGCCATGCCGCGCTCGCGCTGGAGTCGCGCGATGAGGTCGAGAATTTGCGCCTGCACGGTCACGTCCAGCGCAGTGGTAGGCTCGTCGGCGATGAGCAAATCCGGCTGCGTGATGAGCGCCATCGCAATCATCACGCGCTGCCGCATCCCGCCGCTGAACTCGTGGGGATAGCTGCGGATGCGCCGCGCGGCGTCCGGCACGCCCACTTCCTCCAGCGCGCGGATAGCACGCTTCACGGCCTCGGCACGCGGCATGTTCTCGTGGATGAGCAGCGGCTCGATGAGCTGTTCCTCGATGCGCAGATACGGGTTCAGCGAGGTCATCGGGTCTTGGAAAATCATCGCGATGCGCTTGCCGCGAATCTGGTTCAGCTCCCCCTCGCTCATCGCGAGCAAGTCCGCGCCGTCGAAGCGCGCCGTGCCCGACTCGATGCGCCCCGGCGGCTTGGGAATTAACCCCATCAGCGAGTAGCACGTCACCGACTTGCCCGAGCCGCTCTCGCCCACGATGCCCAGCGTCTCGCCCTTCTCCACGTTGAACGACACGCCATCCACCGCGCGCACGACGCCGTTGCGGGTGTGAAACGCGGTGCGGAGGTTTTGGACTTCGAGGAGGGGCATGATTTCAACCACGGATGAACACAGATGGACACGGATGAAGAGTGAATTCTGCCGCGAAAGAGCACAGAGAACACAGAAAGGAGAGGGAGCCGGCAGAAGGAATTCTTTGCGCCCTCTGCGCCCTCTCGCGGCCAATCAATCCGTGTTCATCTGTGTTCATCCGTGGTTTCAATCCTTGCTCGCCCGCACGTCGAGCGCGTCGCGGAGGCCGTCGCCGAGGAAGTTCAGGCAGAAGAGCGTCGCGCTGAAGGCTCCGGCGGGGAAGACGAGCATCCACCAGTATTCCTCCATGCGGTCGGCGCCGTCTTTAATCATCGAACCCCACGAGCTCATTGGCGGCTGCACGCCGAGGCCGAGGAAGCTCAGGAAGGCTTCGAGCAGCATCACCGCCGGCACGGTGAGCGTGGTGTAAACGATGACCGGGCCGAGCACGTTGGGAATCATGTGGCGCAGGATGATGCGGCGCTTGCGCAAGCCCAGCGCGTGCGCGGCCTCCACGAATTCCATCCGCTTCAGCGACGCCACCTGTCCGCGCACGATGCGCGCCATGGTGAGCCACTCCACCGCGCCGATGGCGGCGAAGAGCAGCCACAACTCGCGGCCCAGCCACACGGTGAGCAGGATGACGAAGAGGGTGAACGGCAGCGCGTAAAGGATGTCCACGAGCCGCATCATGAGCGCGTCGAGTTTGCCGCCGATGAAGCCGGAGATGGCTCCGTAGAGCACGCCGATGGTGAGCGCCACGCCCGTTGCGCACGCGCCGACCATGAGCGACACGCGGCCGCCGTAGAGCAGCCGCGTGAACTGGTCGCGTCCGAGGTGGTCCGTGCCGAGCCAGTGCTTCGCGGAGGGCGGGGCCGCGCCGAGCGCGAGGTCTTGCTCCTCGTAGGTGAAAGGCGACACCCACGGTGCGGCGACGCAGAGCAACCCGAGCGCGGTCACGATGAACGCGCTGGCCAGCGCGAGCTTGTTCTTCCGCAAGCGCGCCCACGCGTCCTGCCACAAAGAATGGCCGGCTTCGACTGGCTCGGGGGCGGCAATGATGGAAGGTGATTCAGTCATGGCCACAAGGAGGCGCAAAGCGGCACAAAAAAGAGGTGCCCGCGAAACACGCAAAACGACGCGAAAGGGAATGCGGCAGCAGCCGCGCGTGAAAACGTAGGAGACGACGTGTGGAGTCTCACTTGTCTCCGCGAAAGAGTTAGAGACTCCTCACGTCGTCTCCTACGGGAAGCTGGCTTTGCGCCTCTTTGCGCCTTTTTGTGGCCAAGTGTTGCTGGTGGCTTCATTCGAGGCGCACCTTTGGGTTGAGCCAGGCTTGCGCGACATCCACGAGCAGGTTGAAGAACAGGATGATGGCGGAGAAGAAGAACACCGTGCCGCCCACCACCGGGATGTCGCGGTCAAAAACGGAGCCGACGAAGTATTTGCCCAGGCCGGGGACATTGAAGACGGTCTCGATGACGAACGAGCCGGTGATGAGGCCCGCCGCCGCCGGGCCGAGGTAGGTCACGACGGGCAGCAAGCCGCCGCGCAACGCGTGCCGCGTCAGGATGCGCAGGCCGGACGCGCCCTTGGCCCGCGCGGTGCGGATGAAGTCCTGGCCCATGATTTCAAGCATCCCGCCGCGCGTGAGTCGCGCGATGTAGGCGGCGAGGTGGAAACCCAGCGTGAGCGCGGGCAGCACGCGGTCGCCGGGCGTGTTCCAGCCGGAGGTGTGGAACCAGCCGAGCTTGAGCGCGAAGAAGAGCACGACCATCGGCCCGAGCACAAACGTGGGCAGGCACACGCCGACCATCGCGGCGGACATCGGCACGTAGTCCTGCGCGGTGTTGGGTTTTTGCGCGGCGAGCATCCCGGCGGGCAGCCCGATGGCCAGCGCGATGAGCAACGCCCACGCGCCCAGCTCCAGCGACACGGGGAAGGACTCGCGGATGATTTCGCCGACGGTGCGGTTCGAGTGGCGGATGGACGGCTGCTGTCCGGTGACGAGCGCCTTGAGGAAGTTGACGTATTGCACGCCGAGCGGTTTGTCCAAGCCGTAGTGTGCTTCGAGGCGTTTGAGAATCTCCGGCGGCACGTTGCGCTCCGCGGTGAACGGCCCGCCGGGCGCGTAGCGCACCATGAAGAAGGTGAGCGTGGCCACCGCCCAGAGGACCGGGAGCGTTTGCAGCAGGCGGATGAGGAGGAAGCGGGCCATTTCGCTTTAGCCACAGATAGACGCGGATGGAACACAGATAAAGACGGTGTGAAGAAAGCAGACGACGGGAAACGCATGCGTCCCCATCTGTGTTTCATCTGTGTCCATCTGTGGCAAAGAATTCCGCCTCCTGACCTCGGCGGCTACTCGAAGGAGAGGTGCTTGTAAGGATGGTGGTCGAGCAATGTCGGGTTCCAGCCCTTGAGCTTGGGCGTGATGAGGTGCTGGCGGGTGTAGTGGTAGATGGGGATGATCGGCAGCTCGTCCATCAGGATGGTCTCGGCTTTCTGGAAGAGTTCGAGGCGGGCGGCGGCGTCCGCCGTGCGGGCTGCCTCGCCGATGAGGCGATCGTATTCCTTGTTGCTCCAGCCCGTCTCGTTCTGGCCGCCACCGGTCAGCCACATGTCGAGGAACGTGTTCGGGTCCACGTAATCACCCGTCCAGCCGGCGCGGCAAATCTGGTAGTTCAACTGCCGCTGCGAATCCAGATACACCTTCCACTCCTGATTCAGCAGCTTGGCCTCGATGCCGAGGTTCTTCTTCCACATCTGCTGGATGGCCTCGGCGATGATGCGGTGCGCTTCCTGCGTGTTGTAGAGCAGTTCGATGGGAGGAAATCCCTTGCCCTCGGGGAAACCGGCGTCGGCCAGAAGTTTTTTGGCCTCGGCCAAGTCGCCGCTGAACTTGCCGCGCGCCGTGTAGCCGCCGGTGCCGGGCGGCGTGAGGTTGAATGCGGGAATTTGCCCGGCCTTGAGGATGTTCTCGGTGATGGCCGCGCGGTCAATGGCGAGCGCGAGGGCCTTGCGGACGCGCTTGTCGTTGAGCGGCGGCTTGGTGACGTTGACGCGATAGAAGTAGGCCGAGAGATATGGCTCGATGCGAATGAGGTCTGGGTTGTTCTTCCGATAGCCGGGGATTTTCGAGAGCGGCACGGTGTCGGTGACGTGGAGCTGGTTCGCGCGGAACATGCGCTCCTCGGTCTCGGAACTGGAGATGGGATGGAAGGCGATGCCGTCGAGCTTCACGGTCTTGGCGTCCCAGTAGTGCGGGTTGCGTTTGATGGTGATTACCTCGTTGACCTTCCACTGGTCGAGGGTGAAGGGGCCGTTGCCGACGAAGTTCTCGGGGCGCGTCCACTTGCCGCCGCGCTCGTAGGGTTTGCCGTGCTTGGCAATGGTCGGCAGGTGGACGGGCATCCACGACGTGTGGTTGATGAGCGAGAGGAAGTAGGGCGTGGGGCCGATGAGCGTGACTTGGAAGGTGTGGTCATCAACGACCTTGTAGCCGACCTGCGAGAAGTCCTTCAGCTTGCCTTCGTTGTAGGCCTGCGCGTTCTTCACGACGTGGTGCATGTAGGCGTATTGCGCCGCGAGCGTGGGTTCCAGGATGCGTTTGTAGGACTCAAAGAAGTCGCGCGCGGTCACGGCGTCGCCGTTGGACCACTTGGCGTTCTTACGGAGGAAGAAGGTGTAAGTGAGCAGGTCGGGAGAAATCTCCCAGCGCTCGGCAACTCCGGGAACCGGATGCAAGTCCTTCGGGTCCTCGTCCGTGAGGCCCTCGAACAGGCCCATGAGAATCATGTGCTCCGGCACGCCGGTGACAATCTGCGGATCGAGGTCCGCCGGCTCGGAGCCGTTGCCGCGATGGAGAATCATCTTCCCCGGCGAGACGGCGGGGCCGGAACCAAAGCCGGGGTCGGCCTTTGCGCCGTTGCCGCCCGGTGCGCCGGGCTGGTCGGCAGGCTTCTTGCAACCCACGAGCAAGGCGGCCAGGCAAACGGCGGTGAGCAGTGCTTTCATGGCGGTGAGCCTTTCGATTTTGCCGTGGGCAGGGAAGCGCAAAGTGCGGGCTGCCCGGCACAGGCGGTGCGGGGTGAGCGTCCGGGGACGATGGTTGGCCAGCGGAATTCTCATTGCCTCGAAGCCCGCCAAGCGTAGGCTCCCAGCCACGACCCTCAGTTTCGTTCAGCCATGCATTGCTTATGAACCTGCCTAAAACTTCCCGGCGCACGGCGCTCAAAGCCGGCGGCGTCGGCCTGCTCAACCTCGGAATTCCCGGCTTGGTGGTCGGAAAAGACAAGTTCGACGCCTCGGGCAAGGCCGTGGCCTCGAAGAAATGCTGCATCTTTGTGCTCTTGTGCGGTGGTCCGAGCCACATTGACACTTGGGACCTGAAGCCCGATGCACCGTCGGAAATTCGCGGACCTTACAAGCCCATCCGCTCCAAGGTGCCCGGCATGCAGTTGAGCGAACTGCACCCCAAGCTCTCCCAAGTCACCGACCAGTTCTGCCTCATCCGCTCGATGACGCATCCGCGCCCGATCAACAACCACTTCGACGCGATGCACAACCTGCTGTGCGGCCAGGTGGTCGAGCGCGTCCGGGAAGGTGTCCCCGACGACCTGCCCTACATCGGATCCGTGGTCGCGAAACATCTCTCCAACGAGCGCAACTTGCTCACCAACGCGTGGCTCATCAAGTGTGTGGGCGCACCGGTCTTTTGCGCGCCGAACATTGGCTCCGGAGGTTATCTCGGTTCGAGCTACGCCCCGGTGTTCATCGGCTCGGCCGACAATCATCCGGCGATGCCGAAGTTCCGACTGCCGGAGATTTACGAGACGGGCGACCCCGCCCGGATGCAGGAACGGCGCAAGCTGCTCGACACCTTGGAGTCGAACCGCCTCGCGGAGGAGCCGCAGGCCAAGGACTGGCATGAGCTGCGCGAACTGGCCTACGACGCGATGACCCGGCCGGAAGGACGGGAAGCGTTCGATTTGAGCCGCGAGCCGCGCGCCGTTCGCGAGCGCTACGGCATGCACCCACTGGGGCAAAACCTGCTGCTCGCGCGGCGGATGGTGGAGGCGGGCGTGCGCTTCGTGACCGTGAACGGCTGGGTGGGTCCCGCGCCGGGCGAGACCGGTGGTGGACCGCCCGCCTCCAGTTGGGACATGCACGGCGGCAACATGGGCATGGGCAACGCCTTCAGCAATGGTTCCTACGGCATGAACCACTGCCTGCCGCGTTTGGACGAGGCGCTTTCCGCACTGCTCACCGACCTCAAGGAGCGCGGCATGTTGCAAGACACCATGGTCGTCGCCGTGGGCGAATTTGGCCGCACGCCCATCATCCTCACGCAGGGGCCGCCCGGTCGCCAGCACTGGCCTCAATGTTTCTCTGCCATCGTGGCTGGCTGTGGCATTCGCGGCGGAGCCGTCTATGGCGAGTCAGACAAGACCGGGGCCGCTCCGAGAAGCAACCCCGTGACGCCCCAAGACCTCCACGCCACGATCCTGCACGCGCTGGGAGTGCCGCTAAACGATCTCGGCAAGAACACCGGCATCATTCGTCCGCCCTTCTCCTCGGGCAAGCCGGTCATGGGCCTCTTCGGCTAGTTGCCCGGCCTACAACTGCGGCAGCAGCGGCAGCAGGGTTTTCTCCAGCCGTTCCACGATCTTGTCGTAGCCTTGGTCGTTGGGATGGATCTGGTCGGCCATCAGGCGGGGATCGAAGAGGATGCCGTCCAGGATGTTGGGCACCAGGAGCACGCGTTTTCCCTTGGCGAGCTGTTCGAAGCGCTTCGCGTTCTTGTCCGTGAGGCCGACGCCGCGGACGCCCAGCAGCACGACGAACGCGCCGGTCTGGTGGCAGCGGTCAATCATCGCGGCGAGGTGGGTGAAGGTCTGTTCCGCCGGCACACTGCGCAGTCCATCGTTGCCGCCCAGGCAGAGCAGCACGACGCGCGGGGCGGGTTGGAGGGCTTCATCAAGGCGCGCGAGACCGTCAGCCGTGGTGTTGCCGGCGACGCCGAGGTTGCGGATTTTCAAGCCGAGGCGCTGGCCCAGTCGCGTCGGGTAGTCCTGGCCTTCACTGGCTCCGAGGCCGGCGGTGAGGCTGTCACCAAACGCCACCCAATCACCGCGTGCTGCGGGAGGGAAGTTGGCGTAGTCCGCACTTTTGCCGGAGCGCAGCCAGAGCCAGCCGCTTGCCACCAGCACCGCGAGGAGGAGCAGCCAGTGTCCGCGACGCATAGCTTGTTGGAATCAGCGAGGTGCTGCCGCAGGCGGCAGGGTGCTACGCCACATGTTCGGACTTGGGCGGACGCAGGCTGGCATCCTGCGGGTGGGTGCCGACATCGCCGGAATAACGCGTTCGGCGCTGGAAGTGCAGCTCGGCACTGCGCTGGTCGTCGCCAGCGGCGGAAACGGCGAGGGCGGGGAGATCGTATTTTCCGTCCGGCAGGGCGAAGCGGTAGCTGAAGCTGCCGTCAGGGCGCAGGCGAATCTTCCGGCCACCGATGGTCACGGTGGCATCGGGCTCGGTCGCTCCGTAGATGATGAGTTCGGCGTTGATGTTGAACCAGAAGCCGGACTTGCCACCGGCTGCCTCGCCGGGGGCGGCTCCCAAGCTGCTCAACGCGCCGAAGGGGCTGCTGGGTGAGCCGAGGCCGAAGGCACCTTGACCGGCGGCGAGTTGGGCGGCGGTTTGATCGGAGAGTTCCCTCATCAAGGACCGGCGCACGAGCTCGGTGATTTCCATCGAACCGATCCACACCCGGCGCACTTCATCCATGGTGATGACTTCGGCCAGGGCTTTGGCCTGCGCTGGTGTCCAGCTCGGAGCGGGGGCGGGGCCGGC
>Ga0255204_1000038_pt1 | contig 44745 bp, 32 predicted proteins | sample Miss_Colum_RepC__2_FD_188418 | JGI IMG/M metagenome (GOLD analysis project Ga0255204, IMG submission 188418) | Freshwater microbial communities from Mississippi River, Louisiana, United States - Miss_Colum_RepC_8h | ecosystem: Environmental > Aquatic > Freshwater > River | place: USA: Louisiana... | reverse complement strand
GCGCGAGCCGAAGTCGGTGCTCGACCTCTACGGCGCGAAACCGGGCGCGGCGTCGTTCGCGAACAACTGCCTGCTCGCGCGCCGGCTTATCGAGCGCGGCGTGCGGGTGGTGGAGCTTTACGACGCGGACTGGGACCACCACTCCGGCTTGTCCACGCGCCTGCCCGCGAAGTGCCGCGATGTGGACCAAGGCATGGCCGGGCTCATCAGCGACCTCAAGTCACGCGGACTGCTCGACGACACGCTGGTGATCTGGGGCGCGGAGTTCGGGCGCACCCCACTGCGGCAGGGGATTGATGGTGACGGCAAAGCGACGAATCCCGGCCGAGACCATCACAAGGACGCTTACACGATGTGGCTCGCGGGCGGTGGCATCAAAGGCGGCGTCACCTACGGCCGCACGGATGACTTCGGCTTCAGCCCGGCGGAGAATCCCGTCCACGTCCACGACCTCAACGCGACCGTGCTCCACCTCCTCGGCCTCGACCACGAACGGCTGACTTACAAGTATCAAGGCCGCGAGTTCCGCCTCACAGACGTGCATGGCGAGGTGCTGCGGGGGCTGTTGGCGTGAGCGTAGGCGGGACACTCATGTCCCGCAGGGCCTTCCCAAGTTCGGAATTCCCCACGAAGACTCGCCGGTCGGAAGAGGCTGCGAGTGGAGGGGCTCTTCACCGGGGACAAGAGTGTCCCCGTTACAAGCAAACCAGCCGGTGAAGTTTCCTTCACCGGCTGGCGCGTTGTTAAGTTGAGAGACGGATTACTTCAGCACCGCCGCGTGGAACTCGAACCAGTCGTCGAGGTTGTTCAGGTCCACCGCGCCGGGGAGGACGCTGCCGTCATCGGGCAGGCCGCTGGCGCTGAGGATGCCCTTGCGGGTGCCGTCGTCGTGGCAGTAGCCCTGAATGGCGAGATTGTGGCGATGGATGTCAGCCTTGGTGAGCTTCTTGCCGTTCTTGCGGACCCACGCTTCGAAGGCGGGATAGGTGGGCTTGTTGGCCTTGATGAACTCGACCACAGCGGCGGCATCGAGGCCGAGTGCGTCGCAGGTCATCTGGTCGTAGCCCTTGCCGAGGCCGGGGTAACCGGCGGCCAGCTTGCCAGCGGCTTCGAGGGAAACCTTCAGCCAGAGGCGGGGGAGGTGCAGCGCGCCGAGGGGACCGGCGACGCCCGAACTGATCATGGGAACGTAAGTGCTCATTTGTTGTGTCTATTGATAAAACGGATTTCGCGGCCAGCTTAGGGAATGGCTTTCCTGCGGGTCAAAGGGTTTTTCATCACAATCTCGTTTCCTTTCTCGCCGGGGACGGAACACTTGCCGCGTGCGTGTGCGTGCCGCCCTGCTTCAACTTTACCGCCTGGGGGTCTTGCTGGCCGTGGCCTGGCTCATCCGCGCGCATCACGCCCGGCTGCGGGTGGAGGGTGACCGCCCGGTGCGAGTCGAGGAGGTCACGAACTGGTTCACCAATGCCGCCACGTTGCAGCTCGACCTGGCCGCGCGTGGCGGTTTCCACGTGCAGGACAAGGACGGGGCGGAACTCGGCTATCTCATCCGCACACTTCCGCACGCGGACCGCATCATCGGCTACTGTGGCATCACGGACACCCTTGTGGCGCTGGACCACGAGGGCCGTGTGCTCGGCTTCAAGATCCGCCACTCGGAGGACACCAAGACGCATGTCGGCGATGTGATGGCCGACCGGCATTTCCGCAAGACGTGGAACCAGATGACTTGGGACCAGGTCGCGGGGATGGACCTGAAAAAGGCCGGAGTGGAAGGTGTCTCGGGCGCAACCATGACCAGCCTCGCAGTCGCAGAAGGCATCGTCCATCGCTTCCGGGTCGCGCAAGGTGAGATGCGCCCGCAGTCCGTCCGCTGGGGGACACGGGACATTGGGTTGGCCGCTGTGCTCGCGGTGGCAATGTGGTTGAGCTTCACCAAGGCCGAGGGGCGCGAGCGGTGGCGGCGCTGGGTCCAGTGGCTGGTGATTGGTTATGTGGGATTCCTCAACGGCGATCTGCTGGCCCAGTCGCTCTTCGCCGGGTGGGCGAAGTCGGGCATCGCCTGGCGCATGGCCCCGGGTTTGGTGTTGTTGGCGGCGGCGGCCGTCCTTGTGCCGTGGGCCTCGCGTCGTCCGGTTTACTGCCAGCAGCTGTGTCCGCATGGTGCATTGCAGGAGGTGATCACCCGATGGGCACCGGACCGCTGGCGTTGGACAGTGCCGACTTCACTGGACCGGGCACTGCGCTGGCTTCCGGGCGCGCTGCTGTTTGGGGTTCTGTTCGTGGTGATGCTGCCGTTGGACTTCGATCTCGCCAGCCTGGAGCCCTTTGATGCCTACGTGATTCGCTCCGCCGGGGTTGCCACCATCTTGGTGGCGGTCATCGGACTGGTGGCGCCCATGTTCGTGCCCAAGGCCTACTGCAAATACGGCTGTCCAACCGGGGCCTTGCTGGAATTCGTGCGCGCCCGTGGAGTGAATGACAAGTTTGGACGGCGTGACTGGGTGGCCGGGCTGTTGCTGCTGGCCGGGGTTGCAATGCACTGGCAGCACGCCGCCTTTTTCCAACTCATCTTTGGCCCGGCGATTTGACCTGATCGTGCCGCCAAGTGGCTGCCCTGGGACTTCCTATTTGCTTCGGAACAATTCGCTCCCGACCACCGCGTGGATCAATGACCGCAGGCCGTAGTCGGTGGTTTTCGCTTCCGCCAGAATCTTGTTCACCGCCGCGTGGTCACCGAAGCCGACCGGCTGGCCGGTCGCGTAGGTGACAAGTTTTTCGGTCAGGCAGCGAGCGAGCTGTTCGGGTTCGGCGAGCAGCAGCTTCTTGAACTCCTCTACGGTGGCGAATTTGCGTCCATCGGGCAGCTCGTCGCCAGCATCGACAGGGCGGCCCTCGCCGTATTGATATGCGGCCAGGTATTTCGCCAGCGGGCCGACGCGGTTGTTCACCCGGTTCTTCTGCTCGGCCACGATGCGATATTTTTCGCGCCAGCCACCGATGACGTCGTAGTTCTCCAGCGCGAAGCCCGGTGGATCAATCCGCGCGTGGCAGCCGGCGCAGTTCTCCGTCGCGCGATGCTTCGCGAGCTGCTCGCGGATGGTCGTCGCTCCGCGGATGTCCGGTTCGACGGCGGGGACGTTCGGCGGCGGCGGCGGCGCGGGCCGGCCGATGATGCGGTCCAGCATCCACACACCGCGCAACACCGGCGAGGTCGTCGTGCCGTTGGCCGTGACCTTGAGCACGCTGGCGTGGGTGAGCACGCCGCCGCGATGCCACTCGGGTTTGAGCATGACTTTGCGGAAAGCCACGCCATGCACGTCTGGAATGCCGTAGTGCTTGGCCAGCCGGGCGTTCAACATGGCGAAGTCCGAGTCCACAAAGTTCTTCACGCTGAGGTTGTGCTTCAGCAACTCCTCGAAGAACAAGTGCGTCTCCCGCACCGCCGACCATTGCAGCAACTCCTCGAACTCAGGATAAAGCGCCTTGTCCGGCGTGGTGGCTTCGATGTCGCGCAGGCTCAACCACTGGCCGGTGAAATTCTCGGTGAACGCCTGTGCCTTCGGGTGCTTCAACATCCGCTCGACCTGCGCGCGGAGCACCTCGGGCTTGCGCAACTCGCCTTTCCCCGCCAGCGCGAGCAGCGGCTCGTCGGGCATCGTGCTCCAGAGGAAATACGAGAGCCGCGAAGCCAGCGCATGGTCGTCCAGCGGGCCGGCCGGCTCGCGGAAGTAGAGGAATTTTGGCGAGGCCAGCACCGCCTTGTAGCCTGCGCGCAAAGCCGCCTCAAAGGGCTGGCCCATCTCCAGCGACATCGCGGCAACGGCAACGAACGGCTTCTCCTCGCCTTCCTTCACTGGGCGGCGAAACGCGCGCGGGAGCAACGTGCGAATCAACTTCTCCGCGTCCGTGAGCGTGCCTTTCTTCGGGTCCGCGTCGCCGAACACGCGGCGATAGCTCTCCGTTGGCCACGTCTCCGGAAACGGCCCTTCCGTCTCGACCCAGTGGACCTTCAGCCCTGGTCCCGGATAATCCGCCATCGTCTCCTGCTTGAGATACACGAAGGGCAGTGCCATCGGCATGATTTTGACCGTGTCGTTCTTTGCCCCGAGACGCTCCGTGAACTCGATGACCGTCGGCTGCGGTCCCGGCGGCGCATCGAAGTAGCCGATGTGCCGCGCGTAGTTGCCGCTCACCACGAAGTTGCCCAGCAGCAGGCCCAGCGGCAGCGGCGTCGGTGATTGGTGCGCGGAGACGGCGATGCGAAACTTGTAGCGGCCCGGAGCGGGTGCCTTGAACTGCCGCACGTCCGTCGCGCCGCCCCGAAACAGCACCACGCCGTCGTCCTGCTTGTAAACGCCGTTGGCGAACCACTTGGGCAGCGACTCGTAGAAGTCGAAGCGCTCCTTTTTGCTCTCCAGCTTGTGCGCGGGCGCGATGGCCGCCGTGATGACCGCGTCCGCCGCTTCGAGATAGCGCTCCATCAGCACCGGCGAGACGTTCAGCGCCGCGCCGACGTTGTCGAAGCCCTGCGCGATGGTGTCCTCCGGCAGCATCTCCTTCACCATCACGTCCACGGCGAAGAGGTCGCGCACGGTGTTCTCGTATTGCACGCGGTTAAGTCGTCGCAGCACCACGCGGCCAGCGGCGCGATGCTTCGCCGCCGCCTCGTCCAGCCGTGCGGTCAACTGCCGGACGAAGGATTGCGCCTGCGCCGACTCCGGACGCGGCTCCTTCTTTGGCGGCATTTCGCCCGATTGCACGCGTGAAGCAATCTCCCGCCAGCGTTCAAACGTGCTGGGCTTGGCAAGGTCCGTGTCCAACTGGTCGATGCGCAGGTCGCCCTTCACCTTCTCCGGCCCGTGGCAGCGGAGGCAGTGCTCCTTCAGGAAGGCGGCGGCCGGCGCGTCGGTGAGGTTCGCTGCGGGGGCCGCCACCACGGACAAGATGACGAGCAGCCCCACCGCCAGCACCCTGCGTGGCGTGGCGATGGGGCAGGGCAGGGCCAGCGAGGGGTGGCGTGCTTGGTCAGTGTGGACCGCAGAAATGGTGAAGCACATGTGCTGGGCACAAAATCGCCACTTCACCCCAGCATTTCCAGCCCTTTCAGCGGCCCGGTGCCCGAACTGAAACGCTCGGCCTCGATGCCCATGCGCTGGAGCATGGAGACGTAGAGGTTGCAGAGCGGCGGCGGGGACTTCGGGTCGAAGGCGAGGTGCTGGCCGTGCTTGAAGCCGCCGCCAGCCAGGAGCACAGGCAGGTTGCGTGTGGAGTGGTTGCTCGCGTTGCCGAGGTTGCTGCTGAAGAAGACCATCGTGCGCTCGAGGAGGCTTTCGCCCTGCTCTTCGGTCTGCTTCAGCTTCGTGAGCAGCTCGACGAGGGTTTTCATCTTCTCCAGCTCCAGCGTCTTGAGCTGCGCGAGTTTCGCCGGGTCCTGGCCGTGGTGCGAGAGGTCGTGGTGGCCATGCGAGACGCCCTGAATTGGCGGCACGAGGCTGGTGCCGAGGAGGAGCATCGAGATGAGCCGCGTGGAGTCAGTCTGGAGCGCGAGGTGGATGAGGTCGAACATGCTCCGGTTTTTGCCGATGAGGTCGGCGGAGTTCATATTGTTCTGCGGTTGCTTCGCCTCGACCTTTGGCTTGGGCCTCTTGGACCACTCCTCGTTCGTGACCATGCGCTGCTCCAGCTCGCGGACGCTGGTGAAATACTCGTCCATCTTCTCGCGATCACGCGTGCCGAGCGCGGGCTGCAAACGCCGCGCCTGCTCGCGCACGGTGTCGAGGATGCTCTGGCCGTCGCGCAAGCGCCGCGCTTGGGCCTGCACCTCGTCGGGCCGGCCTTCGAGGAAGAGGCGGGCAAAGACGTTCGCGGGATACAAGTCCGGCGGCACGAGCGCGCCGCTGCGTGTCCATGACAGCCCAAAGCCCTCTGCCGACAGCGACAGGCTGGGGAAACGCGTCTGCCCGCCGATGCGTTCGGCGGCGAACTGGTCCACGGAAATGCTGTTGCGGAAGCCCGCGCGAATCTCCGGGTGCGGCGCACCGGTGAGGAAGCTGTAGATGGAATCGTGACTCGACCCGACCTCGGGATGCGCCAGCCCGGACATCACGGTGAAGTCGTTGCGGAACTCCTTGAGCACATCCAGATACGGCGTGGACGCGTAGTCGCGGCCTGCCTCGGTGGGGAAGAAGTTCGCCGGGTGAACGCCGAGCGGCGTGCAGATGAACAGCATCCGGCGAATCGGCGCAGTCTTCCCAGCGGCGAAGGCGCGCGGCTGAAGCGACTCCAGCACCGGCAACGCAAGCGAGACGCCGGCAGCGCGGAGAAAGGTGCGGCGGGTGAGGGAAGGTGAGGTCATCTCGCAATCAGCAAACGGTCCTTCTCCTGGAACAGCCGGCTCGCCAACTGCACCGCCTCGGTGATGGCCGGCATTGTTACCCGGCCACGCCAAGACCAGACGATGCGCTCCCGCGGGGTGCCGTGCGCGACCTGCTCCAAGACCTGATGCACCATCACGCGCGTGCCTTTGAAGGTGGGCTTGCCGTGGCAGACGCGCGGGTCTGCCACGATGTGCTCACCCAACTCCACGAGTGCGCCTGCTGCCTGCACTTTGGGCTTCATGTCGTGACTATGTGGCTAACCTTCTGCGGTGACAAGTCGGCGGCTCACTTGGTTTGAATCCACCTTCTGCAAGCTGCGAAACACACACCGTGAGCGGGCCGTTGCGCAAGCACCGGCCACCGTGATAGGCTGCGGCCATGTCAGAAGCCGCCATCACTCTGGACGACGCGGCGCGGGACTTCGCCCGCGTGGTCGCCCGCGCCTGTGATCTGCATGAGTCTCTGCTCATCATGGACCACGGGCGTCCGGTGGCCCGCCTGTCCCCGTTGGAATCCCCGGCGCGAACGGGCGCGGAACTGGCGGCCCGGCTCGCCCACGCCCCCCGGCTGACGCCCGGTGATGCCGAGGCTTGGGAAGAGGAACTGGCGGAGGCCCGCAGCCGGCTCACTCCCCCATGTCCGGCATGGGACTGATCCTCGACACCTCGCTGTTGGTGGCGCACGAGCGGAGAAAGTTTGACCTGCCCGCCTTCCTGCTCATCCACGGGGATGAACCCGTGGCCATCGCCACCATCACCTATTCGGAATTGCTGCATGGCTGGCATCGCGCCACAAACCCTAGGATTAAAGCCGAGCGAGGGCTTTATGTCGCCGGCGTGCGACGGGATTACACGATCATTCCCTTCGCCGAAGGGCAGGCAGAACACCACGCCCGCGTCTGGGCGGAATTGACGGCGCGGGGCGTTCTCATCGGCGCGCATGACCTGCAAATCGGTGCGACGGCGTTGAGTCTGGGTTACGCCGTGGCGACGCTGAACGAGAAGGAGTTTGCGCGGGTGCCGGGATTGCAGTTGGTGCGAGTGGAGCGGTGATGGTCGGGCGCTCTTTCATCGCCTTCACTCACACAAGAACCCCTGCTGCCGGAGCAGGGGTGCCACGACCGTCCGCCAGGATTTGTAAAGCCCAGCAGCCTTCACTTGCTCTGGAACAACGGACTGGCGACAACCTCGTGGACCAGCGTGCGGAATCCGTAGTTCTTCGCCTTCACCTTGCCCACGATGTCGTTGACCGCCGGTGCGTCGGCGGGTTCGAGGCCGTGGCCGGTGGCGTAGGTGAGCAGCTTCCTTGTCAGCGAGCGGGCAATTTGGTCGGTGTCGGTGAGCAGGAGTTGCTTCAGCTCATCAATGTTCTGGAAGGCGCGGCCATCGGGCAGCACGTCGGAAGGGTCCACCTTGGGGCCGTGCAGGTAGGGCATCCGCCGGCCATCAATCATCACGGACTTGCCGTTGCCGCTGACACGGTAGAACTCCCGCCAGCCGCCAATCACGTCGAAGCTCTCCAGCGCGAAGCCCGGCGGGTCCATCTTCACGTGGCAGCTCGCGCAGGACTCCAGTTGCCGGTGCTTGGCGAGTTGCTCGCGGATGTTCTTCGTGCCGCGCGTGTCGGGTTCCAGCGTGCCGACGTTGTCGGGCGGCTTGGGCGGCGGCGTGCCGAGGATGCGGTCGAGCACCCACGCGCCGCGCAACACGGGCGAGGTCGTCGTGCCGTTGGCCGTGACCTTGAGCACGCTGGCCATCGTCAGCACGCCGCCGCGATGGCTGTCGGGCGGCAACTTCACGCGCTGAAACGCGAAGCCGCTCACGCCGGGGATGCCGTAGTGCTTCGCGAGCCGACCATTGAGCATGGTGAAGTCCGACGCGATGAAGTTCGCCAGGCTCAGGTCGTGCCGCAGCACTTCGGCGAAGAACAGCTCGGTCTCGCGCACCATCGAGACCTTCAGCATGTCGTCGAACTCCGGGTAATGGATGTGGCTGGGCACCGTAAAATCAATGTCCCGCAGCCCGAGCCATTGGCCGGTGAAGTTCTCGGTGAGCTGCGCGGCCTTCGGATGGTTCAGCAGCCGCTCGACTTGAGCGCGCAACGTGGCGGGCTGCGTGAGCTGCTTCTGCTCGGCCAGCGCGAGCAGCTCCTCATCCGGCATCGTGCTCCAGAGGAAGTAGCTCAAGCGCGAGGCCAGCGCGAAGTCGTCGAGCTTGCCGGGCTTTTCGCGCAGGAAGAGGAACTCCGGCGAGACCATCACGGCGGACAGAGCGGCGCGAATGGCCTGCTCGAAGGTGCGTTGCTCGCCCAGCTTCGCCTCGAACAGCGCGACGAACGGCTTCACATCCGCATCGGTCACAGCCCGGCGGAAGGCGCGGCGCGCGAACGAGCGGAGGATGCGGTCGGCGTCCGCGAGCGGTTCGCTGGAGACGACCTCGACGCGGTCGCGGAAGTTGTAGCTGGGAAAGGAAGCCTGCCTCAAATCGCCGAAGAGACGGCGATGACTTTCCGGCGGCCACGTCGCGTTGAGCGGGCCTTCCACGTCAATCCAGTCAATCGCCAGGCCCGGCCCCTCCCACGCGTTCGCGCCGGTCTTGTGGACCGTCTGCGACGACGCGAGGCCGTAGGGCAGGATGGTAATCGACGTGCGCGGCTCCATGTGGTCCACGAACTCGATGATGCGCGGCTCGCCGGGCGGGGCATCGAAGTAGTTCACCAGATGCCCCTTCGCACCGCCCATGCCGCCGGAGCCGGACCACACACGGAAGACGACGGGCTGGTTGGAACTCTGCACCGCCGACACCGACATCGTGAACCGGTAGCGCCCGCGCTCCTGCGGGTAAAACTTCGTCGGCCCGACCTGCTGCCACGCGGACGAAGTGAACGCCACGATGCCGCCCGCGTCGTTCGTGCGGAACACCTTCTCCGTCGTCGAGCGGACTTGGTGCGACTCGGTGAGGAAGTAGCGGGTCTTCGTGGACTTGGGCTGTGGACGATTCGCGATGGCCTGGTTCAGCGCCGTGTCGGCGGCTTCAAGGTAGCGGTCGAGAAGGAAGGACGATGTGTGCAGCGCTTCACCGATGTTGTCGAAGCCGTCGGCGGAAGAGTCCTGCGGCAACAAGTCCTTCAGTGGCGTTTGCACGCCGAGCAGGTCGCGCACGGTGTTTTCGTATTCGGTGCGGTTGAGCCGGCGGAGCACCACACGGCCCTCGGCGCGTCGCTTCGCGCCCGCTTCGCTCAGCCGCGTGGATAATTGGCGCACGAACGCCTGCAACTGGGCCGCTTCCGGGCGCGGTTCCTTCTTCGGCGGCATTTCACCAGACTGCACGCGCGTCAAGACCTCCCACCAGCGTCCGAGCGTCGCCGACTTGCTGAAGTCCATGTCCAACTGGTCGAGCCGCAAGTCGCCTTTGGCCTTTTCCGGCCCGTGGCAGCGGAGGCAGTGCTCCTTCAGGAAGGCGGCGGCCGGCGCGTCGGTGAGGCTCGCTGCGGGGGCCGCCACCACGGACAAGATGACGAGCAGTGCAAACGCCACTGCCTTGCGTAGCGCGTCAGGCAGGCGGGGCAGGGGAGGCGATGAGTGACGTGTCAGGCCTGACCAAATCGGGGAAAGGGCGGAACACATGTGTCGGGCACAAACTCGCCACTTCAACCGAGCATTTCCAGCCCTTTCAGCGCGCCATGGGGAGGTCCCGAGAAGCCCGTTTCCACATCCTCCTCCACGCTTGGCTCTCACGCCTCATTGGTGACGGCTGGAGCCAGTGGTCGGTTTCGAACCGACGACCTGCTGTTTACGAAACAGCTGCTCTACCCCTGAGCTACACTGGCTTGAACCGCCGGCACCCGGTGCGGTGCCAACTGCGCGCGGAGTTTGGAAGCGCAAGCTTCTAAGGCAAGTAAAATCCCGGTGCGTGCGAGGCTCAATAGTCCGCGATGGAACCATCCTTCAGCCGACCGCGCGTGGGCCACTCGGGCTTGGCGGGCTGTTTCGAGAGCTCGGCGAGCCTGGCTTCGTCCACCTCACAACCAAGGCCGACGCCTGTGGGCAGCGAGGCGTAACCGTCCTTGTCCACCTCCCAACTCTTCCGCACCAAATCCTTCGGCGTGATGCTGGGATAATACTCGTGGATCAGGAACAACGGCACGGACGCGGAAACTTGGAGGCTGGCGGACATGCCGAGGTCCGTGGTGACGCTGTGCGGCGCGATGGGGACTTGGTAGGCCTCGCCGAGCATCGCAATCTTCAGCAACTGCGACATGCCCCCCGTGTGCGCCATGTCCACCTGGAGAAAATCCCCGACCCGCTCCGTCAGGTAAGGCAGAACCTCCCAGATCGTGCGGGCTTGTTCACCGATGGCCAGCGGGATGGTGACGTGCTGCTTGATGCGCTTGAAGGCCTCCATGTTGCCCGGCACGGCGGGCTCCTCGATGTAGGTGATGTCGTAGGCCTTGATGGCGCTGGCGAGCTGGATGAGGAACGGCGGGGGCAGCGCACAATGCGCGTCGAACATCACCATGCCGGCGGGGCCGACCTGCTTGCGGGCGCGCTCGATGTTGCGCACATGCCGCTCCATGTCCACCGGGGTGCCGGAAAAGGGTTCTGGCCCCGCACCCACCTTGGTCGCCGTGGCGGAGGGATACACGCGGACTTTGTCGCGCGTCGGGCCGCCCAGCAGCCGATACACGGGCACGCCCCAGAGTTTGCCGGCGATGTCCCACAGCGCCATGTCAATGCCCGCCAGGGTGTGCGTCATGAACGGCCCGCCCCGCATGTCGCGGTGCGAGCGGTAAATCTTCTGCCAGAGGAACTCGATGCGCGTCGGGTTCTCACCATCGAGCAGCTCGAACAATGACCTTGCCAGCATCGCGGCGACGAACGGCTCCAGTTGGTCAATCTCACCCCAACCGGTCACTCCGTGGTTGGTCTCGATCTTGAGATACACTTTTCGCGCCACCGGCGTGGCGGTGAGCCTGGTGATGCGGATCGAGCTGCTACGATCCGCCACGCTGGCTCCGGGCGCGGCGGCGGAGAGTGCCTGCGGCAGGGCCGCCCCGGCCGCTGCGAGCGGACCGAGCGTGGCGAGCAAGTTGCGCCGCGAGACGCGTGCCGGCGACTTGCAGTCGCCGTCTGGGGCTGGCGTAGCGAGAGGAGCGTTTGAACTGATGGGAGCTTCAGACGGCGGTTGCAAACCGCCGGCACGGGCGGGGGAGCTTTCGGGTGAGGTCATGCGCAAGGTTGCGCTGCCGCCGGGGTCTGCGTCCAGCGCGGTGTGCATGGTGGAAGCCGAGAACCGATGCCATGAACCGAGGAGGGAACCCAAAGATTAGAAAGCCCATCTTTGTCCGCCCCCAATCTTTGGGTCCTCCTCGGCGGCTCATTCGGCCTCGGTCAGCCGACAATCCGCATGACCGGCGGCAACCAGATCGCTACGCTGCGCCCATGAACTGTGTCACCGTCTCGCGCCGCCACGCGCTGCAAACCAGTTTCGCCCTCACCGCCACCGGTTTGCTCGTGCCGCGCCGCCTGCTCGCCGCGCCGCCCACGAACGACCCCGCCGCGAAGCTCGGCTTCGCGTGGACGGGCAAGCTCCGCTGGGACCACGTGCTCGACCTCAGCACTGTCGCGGGCTCCGGCGAGTTTTGGGACGCGCGGGTCGAGGCTGCGCAGGCCCAACTCGCGGCGAAAGGCGGCGGCGTGGTGTTCTTCCCGCCCGGCACGTATCGCTTCAAGGACGACCTCCAGCTTCGCTCCGGCATCGTGCTGCGCGGCGCGGAGCCGGCCGGCGCAACCTCGGCGCGGGACGAGAAGTTTTCGCCGCCGAGCAAAATTATTTTCCCGCGCTACACCCCGAGCTTCACCGGCAGCGGCACACCGAAGGAAACCGCGTTCAAGGGCATTGTCCTCGCCGACCCCGCGACGGCGGCGGACTGCGGCGTGGTCCATCTCGATCTGGACAACGGCCACATCAATCTGCCCGAGACCGAGGAGCACCGTTGCGGCGCGCGGCGGCTCGTCCTCGGCTGCGTGCTCCGCAACGCCGCCGGCATCATGGCCGAGGTGCCGAGCGCGAAGGACAACCAGCCCGGCTGGCTGCGCTACCCGCACAAGTTCCGCGCCGCCATCCGCGTCCACGCCAGCGAGCACGCGCTCATCGCGAACAACCGCATTGCGAAGAGCGGCGAGGCGAACTTCGTGATGAAGGATTATCCGTTGGAAGACCGCGCGAAGAAGCTGGTGCCCTTCGACGTGCTCTTCGATTACGACAACCGCCCCGGCATCTACCTCAACCACCACTGCGTCGGCGGCGCGGGCGGCAGCGGCAACGACGGCACGCCCGAGACGCACCCGTGGGGCTTCCGCAAGGGCCTCGCGTGCGTGGACAATTACGTCTTCGCCACCGTCCGCTGCGCCATTGGCTTCTGCGGCGACGGCGTGGTCTGCTCGCGCAACACGATTCGCTTCGCCAAGGACGTGCCGCGCCCGACCGTCACCGGCACGAAGGCCAGCTACGGTTCCGCGACCAATGACAACCGCGCGATGGAGCTGCGCGGCTGGCGCTGGGTGGTGGAGAACAACGACTACGAGGTCTTCAGCAACGTGTGTTCCGACGGCAAGTATCGCATCAACGACGGCGAGGGCCTGATGCACGAGGACCATTGCAACTCGACCATCGTGGACAGCCGGCTCGTCGGGAACCGGGGCAACAGCTACCTCTCGCTCTTCCACGTCGGGGCCATTGACGGCCTGCACGTCGAGGCCAACGACATCACCAGCGGCCACATCTCCGCCATCTACGTCACTGCCGCGCGCCACAAGCAGCCCGGCGATTTCCCCATCCGCCGCGTGACCATCGTGAAGAACACCACGCGTGGAAACGGCATCCGCGTGCAAGGCTGGCCGTCGGAAAAGGTCGTGGTGAAGGACAACCGACACATCGGCCACCAGCCCGCAGCGCTGTTCAACGACTGCCCCAGCGCCGAGCTGGCGAACAACACGAACTACGAGGTGAAGCAGTCGCCGGTGAAAAAGTAGCGGCCGGAGCCGGTGAATCACGGGGGCAGTAACTCGTTGAGCTTCGGCTCTAGCGCGTCGGCGAGGAGGTCGTAGCCTTTCGGGCTCAGGTGCAGCAGGTCGGGCGCAATCTCCCTGGTCAGCGTGCCATCGAGGGAAAGGAGCTTCGCGTTCACGTTGAGGTGGTGGACGCGCTGGCCATCCGCGAGCGCGGGGAGCAGGGCGTTCACGGCTTCGCACTTGCGCCGCCATGGGTCGGCGGCGTCGGGACCGCGCGGGAGGATGCCGAGGAGGAGGACTTTCGCGCGTGGGCATTTCTCGGCGAGGGCGTCGAGGAGGGCGCGGATGCCGGCGGCGATTTGCTCGGGCGTGAAGTCGCCGTGGCGCGCGTTGTTCGTGCCGATGAGCAGGACGATGGCCTTGGGCGACGCGCCGTCGAACTCGCCGTTGCGCACGCGCCAGAGGACGTGTTGCGTGGAGTCGCCGCCGAAGCCGTAGTTCGCGGTTTTGCGCGGGGCGAAGTGTTTTTCCCACGCGGCCTTGCCGGCGGTTTCCCAGCCCTGCGTGATGCTGTCGCCGAGGAAGATGATTTCCGCGCCGCCGGCCTTGGTCTCGGCGACTTTCGCGGCGTGGCGCGCGGGCCACCAAGCCCACTTGCCGGTCGTCTCGGTGCGCGCCTCGGGCACGGTCGGCACGCTCGCGCCTTCTTGCACCCAATCGAGCGGGAAGCGCGCGAAGACGAGGCCCGCCTCGGTGCCGCTCTCGTAGAGCACGCCGATGCGGCCGTCGCGCAACACGGTGAGGCAGGAATACATCGCGCCGGCGGGGTCGAGCAGGCGGCCGGCGCTCCAGGTTTTGCCGGCGTCGGTGCTGCTGCGGATGGTGAGGGCGACGCGGCGCGAGGCGCTGTTGGGACTGGAGTAAATCAGTTCGCCGTGCGGGTGGCGGATGAGGCTGGCCATGCAAGTCGGGTCGGGGACGGTGAGCCACGGTTCGCTCCACTTGCCTTGCAGCACGTCGCCTTGCCAATCCCAGCGGGCCCACGCGCGGGTGCCGGCGCGGGACTCGTTGCGCATGGTGAGCAGCAGCGCGCCGTCGGCGAGTTCGGCGATGGCGCTTTCGCTCGTGGGCGGTGTGCCGGGGATGGCAGCGGGGGAAATCTTCCACGTCGCGCCGCCATCGCGACTGGCGATGAAGCACGAGTGCGGCACGTTGTTTGCGCCTTTGAACTGCGCGGGGAAAACGAGCGTGCCGTCGCGGAGCTGAATGCCGTTGCCGGGGCCGTTGAAGCAGAGCCGCCACGTGGGGTCTTTCACCTGCGCGGTGATGTTAATGGGCGCGGACCAAGTCACGCCGTCGTCGGTGCTCTTGGTGAGCACGAACTGCCCGGTCTCGTCGGGCGTCATGCCGGGGCCGGAGCCGTTCCACGCGCGCGGGCCTTTGGACCAGAGCGCGGCGACGTAGATGGTGCCGTTGCGGTCCACGAGGATGGCGGGGTCGCCCACGCCGTTGCCCTGCGAGCCGGGGACCGACGCGTCGAAGTCCAGAATGCGGCGCACGGGGCTCCACGTCGCGCCGTCGTCGGTGGAACGCATCGCGCCGACGTCAATGTCCGCCGGGAGGTCGCCGCCATGTTTGTGACGCAGGTCGAAGACGGCGATAAGCGTGCCCTTGGGCGTCGTGGCGAGGCCGGGGATACGGTAGGTGTGGACGCCGTTGTCGCCCTGCTTGCGGAGCGTGGTGCGGAAGACGCGCGGGTCGTTCGAGAGCTGCGGGGCATGCGGTTGCTGGGCGGCGGGCAGGTCGGTGGGCGCGCCCCATTTCGCGGACAGGTAGGCGGTGGCCGTCCTCAAGTCTGCTTCGCTGAGCGCGCGCGGATAGACGAGCACCTCGGCGACATCGCAGGGCAAGCCGTCCTGCGTTGCGACGTTCGCGCCGAGAATAAAGCCGCCGAGTGGGTTGCCGTTCGTGCCGAAGACGAACGTGTGTGCCTGCCAGCCGCCGTCGCTCGCGGGCGTGGAGGGTTGTGCGGCGAATTGCCAAGCCTTGCCGTTCCACTTCACCGGCGTGCTGCCGCTGCGCGTGCTGCCGTCGAAGAAGACGCCTTGATTCGTCGGCGACACGCGGGCGAAGGCGACCACGGTGCGGTCGCTCGCGAGCGTGCCCCATGAGCTAACGGCCTGCCACAGCGCGGCGGAGCCGTTGAACCGCACGATGGTGCGCGTGCCAGTGGGCGTGCTGACGCGGACGGCTTGCGGCCGGCCGACGACGCGTGTGAGCGAGCGGGCCGGGGCGTTCTTGGCGGCGGAGTTTTCCCACGCGGTGACACTGGCTCCGTCGGCTTTCACGCCAGCGTCGTGATACCACGCGTGCAGTCGCGCGGATTCCGGCTCGGCAGCGGCGAGCAACGAAGCGGTCAGGAAAGTGAAGCAGAGGGGGAGAGCCGGTGAAGAGGAGGCAGCCACTATTGAGTGTAGTCGAAGGTGTAGTCGTTCGTGAACATGACGGTGGGCGTGGGCGTGGCGCTCAGCGGAAGTTGGACCTCGTATTTCGTGAACGCGGCGTGGCCGTCACCGAAGGCCGTGTTGAAGCGGTTGTCCTGCAACTGCGAGCCAGCGATGAACTTGGTGTGACGATAGCCGGACGAGGCGATCTGGTTGTTCCACGCGCACCACATCGCACCTGAGTCCGCCATGACCACCATGCGGGTGGGATTCCGCACCTGCGCGCCACGGATGGAGCCGGTGTTGCCACTCGTCAGGGTGTTCAGCGCCGCCGTGCCGTGGGCATTGGCCTCGTAGGAGGAGCCGAAGAACAGATACTCGTTGGTGGGATTGTTCCCGCCAACCTTGCCATCGCTCGGGCAGTGGGCGACGGGCACTTCCGCAGCGGGCGCACCCTTCGACAGGCCGAGATAGGGGTTGAGGTAACGCGCGTCGGCGTTGATGGGAATGTAGGGGGTGTTCGTGCCGGCGCGGCCTGACCAGGCAAACGCCGTCACGCCCACGGCGGCTCCGGCGGCATCATAGCACTGGCGGATGGGAAATCGGTCATCGTTGTCGCCGCGATACAGCTCGGCCGCGATGGCGTGCTGCTTGAGGTTGCTCAGGCAGCTAATTTGGCTGGCCTTTTGTTTCGCCTTGCCCAGCGCGGGCAACAGCATCCCGGCCAGAATCGCGATGATGGCGATGACGACGAGCAGTTCGATGAGCGTGAAGCCCACCACTAGGCGGCTGGGTTGGCGCGGATTCATACATTCATCGCACGGCACGGGCGGCGGCTGGCGCGAGAGCGGCGCGCAGGTTCAGGGCGTGAGCTTGAGCGTCAGGCCGGCGAGCGGTTTGCCGGCGGCATCGGTGAAGCGCAGGCAGCCCTGCCAGTTGTTGTTCTCGTTGATGACCTTGAAGACCACGACGTTGACGCCGGCCTTGAGCGTGAGGCCGCTGGCCTTGTCCGTGTCGGGGTCCAGCGTGCGGGTCTCGGCGAACTTCAGGACTTCCTTGCCGTTCAGCCAGACTTTGCCCTGGTCGTTGCTGCCCATGCGCAATTCCGCGCCGGTGACTTCCTTCGCGGCGACGACATAGGCGACCGCGTAGGCGGTGACGTTCTCGTGCATGCCGCCGACGAGTTCGTTCACGTCGAAGAAGTAATCCTTGGCCCTGACCGCGCGCCACTTCAGTTCCTTGGCACCGACCTTGACCGCGTCACCGGCCTTGGGTTTGAGCGCGGCTTCGTTGGGCACCTGCGGCTTGTCAATATCCTCGGCCCCGGTGTTCTCCCCGGCGAGCTGGATGGGCGCGAGCAGGAGCCAGTCGCGGATGAAGCCATTCTGGTCAGGTTTGAGCGGCGCGTCGGCGGCCGATGCGCGAAGCACGGTGGAAAGCAGCGCGATGAAGCCGAGGCGGAAGAGCAGTCGTGGGAGTGTGAGTTTCATGATGGTGAGAGTGCTGAGATGCTGGCTGGCGATCAAGCTTGGAGCAGCGGTTGGTCTTGCCCGCCCAGCCCGTGCCGGCGACTTCCAGTCGCCGTCCGGAGCTGGCAGCAGTCCGAGGACGCCCGCCTGTCCCACGCGCCCGACGGCGACTACAAGTCGCCGGCACGGCTCACAGCGCCACGCGCCACACTTGCGGCGTCCATGCGCCCGACTGCCAGCCGTCCGTCGTTGCGTATTCCCGCGCCGTCAGTTCATGACCGCGCACTTCGACGTGGAAGAACGCCTGTGCCGGGCCGCTAAAGTGCGCGGCGTTGTCCACGTTGAACACGGCCGCCCCGTTCGCCGCCTGGATGGATGCGCCATCCCAGCGGAACACGTTTCGGAAGTGCGTGTGCCCGTAGAAAATCGCCGTGCGCCGGCCTTGGATGGCCGCGTGAAACGCCGCCACATCCGCCGGGTCCCACTCCCACTTGGTGTAGTCCGTGTCCGGCTTGGCGACGGTGTAGCGCGCCATGTCCACATGGTGCATGAGCACGAGCGGTTGGTCCTTGGGGGTGTTGGCGAGGTCTTGGAGGAGGAAATCCAGGCTGTCGCTCGCCGCGTAACGCCGCTTGCGCTCCACCCGCCGGTCCGTGCCGACGATGAGGCCCAGCGTGGCGAAGTGGATGCCGCCCCAATCCCACGAGGCGTGCAGGCCGTTCTTGCTGATACCCTTCAAGCCCTTCCGCGCCCGCTGCCGCGCGATCATCTGCTCGATGGCGTGCCCGGCTCCGTGCGGGCTGTCGTGGTTGCCGGGCACCTCGAACACCGGAAACTTCAGCCGCCCTTCCGCACCCGTCAGCCCGTATTCCGCCGCGAAGCCCGCCCACTCCGTGCGCTGCATCGCGACCTGCGTCGCCCCTTGCTTGTCGCCGGTGTCGATGACATCGCCCGCATGCAGCACGCCCATCGGCGTCGGCACGGTGCCGCCGCCGACGGCCTCGGAAAACGCCGTGCCGGGCAGGCGGTTCAGCGTGTCCACGAGCCGGCGGTTGTAGGCGATGGAATTGGCGTCGAGCTGGTCGGGCTGGCTCTTGTCGGCGAGGAAATGCGTGTCGCTAACGACGAAGAAACTGGTGAGCGGCGGCGTGGCAGCGCGGGCGGGCATCGCGGTTGCAGCGGCGGTTGCGCCGAGTGCGACAAGGAACTGGCGCCGGGAGGCGCGAGCGCCCGATTGGTTCGGGAGGAATTCAGTGCTCATGGCCGAAGCGTGTCGCGCCGAGCTGGGCCTGACAAGAGTCGGATGCGCCCGTGCCGGCGACTTGCAGTCGCCGTCTGTAGCGGGCAGCAGTTCGACACCGCCTCGTGCATCCCACGCGCCGGACGGCGACTGCAAGTCGCCGGCACGGTGCGTCACTCCGCACCCGGCGGGACGAAGGCCACGGTGGACTGAATCGCGTGGTAGCACGTGCAGCCGGAGCTGGCCTCGACCTGCACGATGATGCCGCCGGCGGGGATGATGTTGATGAGGCAGCCGGGGCGCATCCCCGTGAAGTTCATCAAGGTCCCGCCCGTGCCTGCATCGCGCATCACCGTGTAGCCGTCGCGATAGAAGAGCATTCCCGCCGAGGCCGACATCTGGCCGCACGCGCCGCTGCGTGGGACCGACCAGGGAATCATCCCCTTCGGGCCGGGCTTCGTCACGACCGCACCCGAGCGGAGGTCGTAAGCCTTGGGCCGGCCAATGACGCGCTCACCCACGAGCACCGGGCGCACGTAGTTGCCGATGGCTTCATTCCACAACGGCGAACCATCCGTCGCTGACAGAGCCAGCGCGCGGCGCTCGCCCTCGTCGCCCTTCGCTGCGCCGTAGGCGGAGTAAACGCCGGCGAGCAGCACCACGCCGTTCTTCGCCGTGAGGCAGAGGCTGCCGGTCCAGTTGCCGCACTTGGTCAGGTCGTGGTCGCGTGACCAGAGCGGCTTGCCAGTGGCGAGGTCGAGCGCGACGACGGTGCGGATGTAGGGCGGCGGCGGGCCGTCGGCCTTGGCGGGCTTGGGCTTGCCGATTTCTTTGTGCGCCTCCATCAACGTCAGCACGCGCGGCGCGTTGGTCTGGCCGCGATGCTCGACGAGGAACACCGTGCCGCCCTGCACCGCGAAGGTGCTGTTGCGCATGGCCGCGCTGTCGTAACGCCATTTCAACTGCCCCGTGCGCAAGTCATACGCGAAGAGCGTCCGGCTGAACTGGAATCCCGCCGAGGCGCTGCCGAGGAGCAGGTCGCCTTCCGTCGCGACATAAGCCCACGCCCCCGTCTTGCCATCGAGGCCGGCCGGCACGGGGAACGCACGTCGCGTCGCGCCCGTGCGCAAGTCGAGTTGATGGCACTCCTGGTCCGTCGCGACGAGCAGGCCGTGCGGCGAGACGGCGAGGTTCCCGCAGTCCTGCGTGATGTCGAGCCGCTCGGCTCCGGGGAACTCGCGCTCCCAGTAAGGCAGACCGTTGTAGGCATCGAAGCTCAGGAGCAGCGGCGTTTTGGTGAGCTGGCGCGTGCCCTCGACGAACATCCGTCCGGCGAGTTGCAGCGGCGCTTCGCTGCGGCGATGGCGGTCGTGCATCTTGTCCGCGCCCGGCTCGCCATACCACAGCACCTCGGGCCGGCCGCGCACGCGCTCGTCATCGGAGGAGCCGCTGTTGCCGGCGTCGGCGTATTGGTGCGTCCAGTCGCGCGCGCCGGGCAGCGCACCACGCACGAGCTTCGTCCACGCGCCGCCGCCGAGCGCGGGCTTCGTCAACTCACCAGCCTTGGCCCACGCGGAATCCGGCGTGCCGGTCGCGGCGAGCAGCACTCCGTCGTGCGGCTTGAGCACGCGCAGCAGCGCGCGGCGGAAAGCCTCGCCCTGCCCGAGGGACGCCGCATCCACCACGATGAGGTTGGCGAAATAAGGCGGGAACGGCAGCGCGTTCGTCTGCCCGGCAGGAACGAGGTTGACTTCCACCTTGGTCCCGTAAAGGCCGGCGGCGGAAAGAGCTTTGCGTGCGGCTTCCGCGCGAATCGGGTCGCTCTCGGCAACGTGAATCCGCAACTCCGTTCGCCGCGCGAGCTCGCCGGCGAGCGCGGCGGCGTTGTCCCCGAGCAGCAGTGCATAGCCGCGCGTGACGCCTGATTCCTTCACGATGGCTTCCGCCTGCGCGGCCACGCGGGCGTCGCTGGCAGGCGGAGGCTTCGCTGCCAGCACCGGCACCGGAGCGCCCACGCCAAAGCAGTGGAGCCGCCCGTTGTCCGTGCTCACGACGAGTCGGCCGTTGGCGACCGCGAGGCCCTTCACCACGCCGTCCACCTTGCCGGTCCACGCGGCCTTGCCGGTCGCGGTGTCCACGGCGACGACGGAATTCGAGCCGCCCGCGATGACGTGCGTGCCCGCAGCGATGACGAGCTGCAAGTTTGGCGCGGCGAAAGTCCACTTCACCGTTTCCTTCGGGAAGCTCGCCCGCTTCGGCGCGGCATCGGCGGCGGTGCGGTCAAAGGCGGTGAGCACGTTCGGCTTGGGCGCGGGCTCGCGGCCATATTTGGGCACGGGCGGGCCGGCCAGCTTGAAATAGTGCGTCTTGGTCGCAAGCACTTGCACCGCCTCGCGCACGGTGGAGACGTGCTTGCCGTCGGGCGTGTAGCTGTGCAGCTCGTTCTGCGAGCCGAGATAGTAAAGGTCGTCCACCAGCACACCGTAATCGCCGCTGACCACGCCCTTGCTCGGCACGATGAGATAGGTCTTCACCATCGAGCCCCGCGCCGCGCCGTCCGCGCGTGCGTAGGCGAGCGGCGCAGTGCGGCCGCACGGGACGTAAAGCTGGTCCGCCGTGGCGAGCAAGTAGCCTTGCGGCGCGAGCGCGACATAAGCCTCGCCGGACTTCGGGGTGGTCGTTGTCTGCCAGAGTCGCCGGCCCGTTGCTGCGTCGAATGCGGCCACGCTTGTCTCGCGGGCGGGAAAAATCCCCGCGCCGCAGTAAGCCACGCCGTTATCCACGAGCACGCCCGTGCGGATCGGCCACAACGAACTCAACCGCCCCGCGCCGAGGATGCGCGTCTCGCCCGCGCCAGGCCGCATGCTCCACATCAGGCGGCCGTCCTGGGCATCAAGGCAATAGACCAACCCGTCATCCGACCCGGCATAAACGCGTCCTCCCGCCACCGTCGGCGCGAGCCGCACCGGGCCTTCCGTGAAAAACGTCCAACGCTTCGCCCCCGTGCGCGCGTCCACGGCATGAATGCCGTTGTCCACCGCCGAGCCGAAGAACACCGTGTCGCCGACCAGCGCGACGTGCGTGGCGTCATCGAAGGCGAGCTTGGGCAGTTCGTTGTAACCCGCCTGCGGGCTGGGCCACGCGCGCGTGGGCTCGGCGGGCGGCGTGTAGGACCACAACTCGCCCAGCGGCAACGTCAGCGACTCGCCCGAAACGCCGCTGCGGGCGCGGTCGTGCATGAATGTGGGCCAGTCCTCGGCAGCGGCGGTGCCAGCGAGGAGGGCGGCAACCAGCCAGAGACTCCACCGGCGCACGGTCTGCTGGCCCAGCTCGGCGGAGGGTGGACGGGGTTCACGGCAAGGCTGGTTCATGATGGTGCGCTCGGCAGGTGGCAGTTCAGGCAGTATGGACGCGCTCACGACTCATTCCATCACAATCAAGTTATTGCGCCGGGCCAACGCAGCTTTGTGCTTTGCCGTCGCGGTGAGGTGCGCTTCGGAGGCCATCGGGCCTTGGTGGCGCGGCTGGAGGTTTTTCCGTCAGGTGAATTTTCTTCGTGTCGATTTGGCGGGTTCGTGATTCCCTTCGCGTGCTTTCAGAACATGTCCGACCTCATCAAAAACGCCGCCCGGCGCGGTCTGAAAAAAGCCGCCCGCTGGGCCTCCACCGGCAAAAACCTTCCGCGCCTCAAAGGCATGCAGGCGTGGTGGCAGCGCCACGTCGGCGACCAGAACGAGATCAACGCCCTCAAGGAGCAATACGCCTCGCTCATCCACGCGCCGGACAAGCGCAAGGAACTGGCCAGTCACGAACGGAAAATTCACTCGCAGTTTGGCGAGGACGGTTTGCTGCTGCACCTGTTCTCCAAGATCGGCGCGCCCAACAAGACCTTCATCGAGTTCGGCATCGAGGACGGCACGGAGTGCAACGCCGCGAACCTCGCCCTGCACTTTGGCTGGGGCGGCTTGCTCATGGATGGCAGCGATTCCCTCGCTGACCGTGCGCGGACGTTCTACCACCGCCGGCACGGCATCTCGCCGCAGCACGTCCAGATTCGCACCAACTTCATCACGAAGGAAAACGTCAACGACCTCTTTGCCCAATACGGCTTCAAGGGCGAACTGGACATGCTGTCCATTGACATTGATGGCGTGGACTACTGGATTTGGGACGCGGTCACGGTGGTCTCGCCGCGCCTGATCATCATCGAGTTCAACGCCAGCTTCGGCCCGTCGCGCAGTGTCACGGTGCCTTACGAGCCGTCGTTCGAACGCTACGCGCATCATGAGAGCGGCTGGTATCACGGCGCGTCGCTCACGGCCTTCACCAAGCTCGCGACGAAGAAAGGTTACTTCCTCGCCGGCTGCGACACTTCGGGCGCGAACGCCATTTTCATCCGCCGCGACGTGGGGCAGGGGAAGGTCGCCGAGTTTACACCGGAGGAAGCCTTCTACCCCTGCGCGCCGCGTCTGCGCGAAGCCTCGCTCGACGAACAGTGGGAGCGGGTGAAGCATCTGCCGCTGATTGAGATTTGAGCTATGCCCTCTCTCCTTTCCACCTTCGAGTTCATCCGCGACCGGCGTCGCATCCTGCGGATCCCCAGCGCCAAGCCCAGCGCCAAGGCCATCTACCACGCGTGGCTCCAACTGCGCCGCTATCCCAAGGCCAACCGCGACAAGCCGCTGACCGTCGAGCTGGGCAACACCGTCATCCACGCGCAAAACTGGCTGGAACTGGATTTCCTCTTCGAGGAGGTCTTCATCGGCAACGAGTATCTGGTGAAGCTCCCGCGCCGCGACCCCTTCATCATTGATTGCGGCGCGAACATTGGCTGCGCCACGCTCTACTTCAAACTGCACTACCCGGACGCGCGCATCCTCGCCTTCGAGCCGAACCCGTTCTGCTTCGAGATGCTCAAGAAGAACGTCGAGGCGAACGGCCTGAAGAACGTCGCGCTCGTGCAGGCCGCGTGCGCCAACGCGCCGGGCACGACGACCTTCCACGTGAACCCCGGCTTCTCGCCGATGAGCAGCGCCATCGGCAACCGCGACGAAAAGCAGAAGACCGTGCCCATCGAGGTGCGGCTGGTGAAACTCTCCGACTCCATCACCGAAGACGTGGACCTGCTCAAGCTCGACATCGAGGGCGGCGAGTGGGAGGTCTTCGCGGACCTGGTGGCGAGCGGCAAGCTAGCGCGCATCCACCGCATGGCCATCGAGTATCACCATCGCTACGGCACGACCGAGGTGAAGATGAGCCGCTTCCTGAAAATCCTCGAAGACGCCGGCTACACCTACTCCGTGGGCGTGGACATCAAGGCCGAGCGCCGCTTCATGGGCGTGTTCCAGGATGTGATGATTTACGCGGTAAAGCTGGGGATGGAGGAGAAGGCGTAGGGTGGAAGGTTTCGGTTGCCGTAAATTGTCAACGTGACCTGGCCGTGAACATGAACACTATACGCTATCCAACTCCCTTTTCGGCTCTGAGGTCGCTTCGATTTGCGATGGTCGACGATGAAGTTGAGGTCGCCGTCACCGTGGCTGACACGCTCGTTCATCTCACCGGCATGGAATGCGCAGGTGTTTTTGCCGATGGGACCCGGGCTCTCGAAGTTCTTCGCCACCACCACGTAGACTTAGTCCTGCTTGATTTGCACATGCCAGTCTTGTCCGGTGTCGATTTTCTGCGCCAACTCAAGCGGCAGGCTGGGGCGGCGGTTCCGGCCGTGCTAGTTCTGACTTGTGACGACTCCGAACTAGCCGTGCGAGAGGCCCTCGGCTGGGGGGCAGACGGTTTCCTAGTCAAAGGCGCAGGGGTTGAGGCGTTGGCCCGCGGGGTTCAAGATGTGCTGACAGGTGGTGCGGCCCTCTCTCCGCATCTGACCCGCAGAATCATCCGGCAGGCTTTCCATCCGCCTCCTCGCGGCCTCTCGAAGCACCCCGCCCTGACCCAGCGCGAGCGGCAGATTCTGGACTATCTTGGCCGGGGATTCCCCTATGAGCGAATTGCCGATGAGGAGCAAATCAGCGTCGAGACCGTGAAGACACACGCCCGGCGCATTTTCAGCAAGCTGGGTGTGCATTCCCGGGCGGAGGCGGTCGCCGCCTTTTGGCGCGATTGCCCGATGAAGTCGGAGTAACCCGCTCGGGGTATTTACAAGACCTGCCCCTATCGAGGTAAAATGAGGATATGAATGATCTCGCCATACGACCCGCTCAAAGTCCTTCATGACTGATACTCCCGCCGCGCCCACTCCATTGGCTGAGAAATTCTGGCATGGTCTTCTCGGCACCATCTTGTCCCACGGTGTCTTGCTGGAAAGCGACGAGCGTTTGGTGATTTACGCGAATGAATACTTCACCCATTTGTTTGGCATTGCGGTTCGGCCCAGCGCACTTGAAGGCATGAGCACCGCTAGGTTGGTAGAGCGGAACAAGGGGGATTTCGAGGACCCGGAAAAGTTTGTGGCGGAACTTGAGGATCAATTTCGACTCAGCCTGCCCGTTCGAGGCTATCATTTGAAGATGAAGGACGGACGGAAACTGGTCCGTCACTACAAACCCATCACACTTCCCGACGGCAGGCGGGGACATCTATGGGAATTTGAGGATGTCACCCAGCAGCTGCAGATGAAGGCCACCATTCAGCTGGCCGACGAGCGACTGCGGTGCTTAATAGAAACAGTGCTGGACGCGATCATCTGCCTGAACATCGAAGGGCGAGTAGTCGACTGGAATCCTGCGGCGGAGCGGATGTTTGGCTGGATGAAAGCGGAAGCGCTTGGCCGGCCATTGACCGAGCTAATCATTCCCGAGGAGGATCACGAGGCTCACCGACGGGGTTTTGCACGTTATTTGTCCTCGGGCAGATCCGAAATGGTCGAGCGCCGGAGAACCGTATTGACCGCTCTGCGGAGGGAGGGTTCACGGTTTCTGGTTGAACTATCGATCAACGTGACAGGGGTCGGCCAGGACGTCCTCTTCGTCGGCTTTATCCGGGATATTTCCGCGCAGAAAGCAGCCGAGGACAGCCTGCGTCGTGAAGTGCAGTTCAACTCACTCATGGCCCAAATTGCCCTACGAATGAACGCTTCGGGCCCAATGGACGAAGTTGTCTTTTCCAGTTTGAGGGCAATCGCGCAAATCCACCCCGAACTGGTTTTGGCGTTCTACACTGGCAAATACGATGAACAATCCTTCATCCTCGAGGCAAGCTATTGTCCTTTAGGTGTGCCTTCACTACCTGAAAGGCTGCCAGCCAATGATTGCGGCGGATTCTTCACCGAGCTTGCCCGATCCTGGCCGGATTTAACACGCTATTCTGCCAGGCATTGCTTCCCAGTCGACACGGAAGAATCCTCCATCGGATGCCTCGTTGTCTGCGGGCTGGAAGAGGCTTTTCCTTGGTCGGTCCCGCAATTTCAGGGCATCTGCGCCTCGCTGTCCCTTGGCATCAAGCGCCTAAGGAAAGCCCATGAGTTGCGAAGACTGGCGGCAGCCATTAATTGCGGTCGGGAGGGAATCGCCATTTTGGATAAGCAAGGCCGCTACGTTTACATGAACCCAGCTCATGCGAAATTGTTCGGCTACGAAGATCCGGGCGAATTGCTGGGACATACTTGGCGGACGATTTACCGCCCGGATGCCATTCGGGAATTCGAGACAGAAGTGTTCCCGAAACTCGCGAAAGATGGCTATTGGCATGGATTTCCTACCGGCCTGAGAAAAGACGGGACGGACATTCCGGAGGAGGTATCCCTAGCTGTGTTGCCTGATGGCGGGACTGTCTGCTTCTGCATGGATAATTCAGAGCGGCTGAACGCCATGGAGTCTCTCCGGATGGCAAATGCCTCACTGCAACGCTCCGCCCGATTCAAAGATCAAGTGCTGGCCAACATGAGCCATGAACTACGAACTCCTTTGAACGCTGTCATAGGCATGGCGGAATCACTCGAACTACATGTATATGGCGAACTGACGCCACGCCAAACCCGATCGGTAGAAGTGATCATCGTCAGCGCAAGGCATCTTTTGGACCTCATCAATGACATCCTGGACCTCGCTAAAATCGAGGCTGGCAAACTGGAAATTCAGAAGCAGGAGATTAATCTTTCGAAACTTGTTAAGTCCACCATCCCCATATTCCAGGAGAATGCCACTGCGAAGCGACTGCGGTTGTGCATCCACATACCTGACGATCTGCCTACACTCCACAGTGACGAGCGCCGCCTGAAGCAGATACTAATCAATCTGCTAGACAATGCGATCAAGTTCACGCCGGAAGGCCGTGCAGTGGGCGTGGAGGCGAGCTTCAGTAAGCCATCTGGCCAGATGTCCATTTCTGTCTGGGACGAAGGTATCGGCATTGCTCTGGAGCACCAAAACCAGTTGTTCCGTCCATTCGTGCAGTTGGACACTGGCTTCGCTCGTCATTACAATGGCACTGGGTTGGGCCTTGCATTGGTGCACGGGCTAAGCCAATTGCTGGGGGGCACAGTGCAGTTGCTCAGCCATAAGGGAAAGGGAAGCCGGTTTACCCTCCTTTTTCAGCAGGCTAATGCGAAAGAGCCTGCATCAGAGATCGAGCCTCTGCTGCACCACCATTTTACCGCCAAACCCGTTCCATTCCGGCGCGACCGAAGTCCGCATGTGCTGTTGGTTGATGATAACGCGCCCAATGCGGAAATGCTCAAAGCATTCCTGTTAGCTATCGGCTACCGTGTAACCTTCGCGGACAACGGGGCAACCGGGATAGAGTTGGCTAGCCAAGTCAACGCACGACCGGACATTATCTTAATTGACATACAGATGCCCGGGATGGACGGCTGGGAGACGACGCGCCGACTCAAAGCCAGTCCAGACACCTCAAAAATTCCTGTCCTGGCGATCACCGCGCTGGCGATGTCAGAGGACCGGGAGCGCTGTGTTGCAGCAGGCGTTGACGATTACTTCGCAAAACCACTGAAGCTTCGCGACCTCGCTGCCGCATTGGAAAAATGGGTTCCCATATTACCAGCCGTAAAACTATGACATCAGAGTTGAAGCCACGAATCCTACTTATCGACGATGACCGGATCGCCCACGAGCGGTTAAAAAACTTGATCGGAGACCACTACCAACTCCACTCGGCCTATGGTGGAGAGGATGGTCTGGCTAGTGCGGTGAGTTTCATGCCAGATTTGATACTGCTGGATATCATGATGCCGGGAACAGACGGCCTAACTGTCTGCGCAAACCTGCGGGCCCACCCATTGCTCTCTGACATCCCTATTATCATGCTCACCGCTCTGGACGACCAGGAAACGCGACTCAAGAGCATGTTGGAAGGGGCGGACGAGTTCCTCAACAAGCCGTTCAACGAATTGGAGATGACACTTCGGCTACGAAATTTGCTGCAGATCAACCGCTATCGAAGGCTTCAAAATGAGCTTAATCGAACGCAATGGTTGCTGGACAATTCGCAAGAGGCGTTCTTGGTTCTGGATGACCAATTGACCGTTCAATACGCGAATCGCCGTGCATGTTTCTTACTCGGTCTGGCGCAGCCAGTCGGCATCGGCAAGACGGTAAATTTCCAACAAGCAGTCTGCGAATTTCACCCAGAGCCGCGGACTCGCTGGGATGAGTGGTTGGGTAGTCCGAGGACTTTTGAGAGCGGAGTTCTTCACCTGGTCCGCCCAGCCACGCCGAGCCGGCCAGCTTTGACACTCTCGATGCGCACTCATGTGCACATGGTCCGTGGCAGCGCCTCAATCCTCGTGCGCTTGTCGGACATCACTCCCGAAGTCCGGACGCAGAGCCTTAGTTGGAATTTCCATAATCATGTCGCCCACAAGCTGTTCACACCGCTCACAGGCTTGAAGGCAGGTTTGGAAATGCTCGGTGAAACCGTAGGGGGCAAGCTGGACCAGATCGAGCTCGACGCATTCGATGTCGCCATGAAGTCCGCCGGACGATTGCTCGCCGATTGCCGAAGAGTCGTTGAATACCTGGATCAGAGCAGGGCTGGCACCTATTTAGGCGGCTTTCCATTGAAGAACCTTCGCGCTCTTTGCAGCGAAGTATGGGCCTCGTCCGGCATCCGGATGGCAGTTTGTTACCTGGATGCGGGGCTTGAGCAGCGTGTCTTGGCCATGCCGGATATCACTGTGACAGCGATGGTGGCTGAACTGACCACTAACAGCCTGAAATTTAACATGGCAGGGCCGCCTCAGATCAACCTGCGAGTTGAAGGATCCACCAGAGGCACAGCAATCTTTAGATTTGCGGATGAAGGCAGGCAGATCCCCCCTGAACAAATAGCCTCGGTTTGGCTGCCGCACTTTCAGGCGGAAACGAAGTATACGGGTTCAGTGCCTGGCATGGGGTTGGGATTGTCTGTCCTTGCACTTCAAATCTGGCAGGTGGGCGGGGCCTTTGCCATCCAAAACAATGATAGCGGCAAGGGGGTTACGGTCACTCTTGAGATCCCGCTGATGGAATCAGGTTCCTCGGCGGCATCGCAGGTCCAGTTGCGGGATCCCGAGGCATGGGCGGTGAATATGCATGAATTTATTAAAGGGTCCGTTCCTCTTGGAACATGAAACCGCTCACCCCCCCCCAGGAAATCGCCTGAATCTGTGACAACGCCTGTCCACAAAACAATGGACTTTTTATTAACCGCGGCTCCGGCCATTTCGAGGGGGACCCATGGCCTTGCCCCAAGTTCGGCTCTGACCATTTCCCTGGAGGCTGAAATATCCGCCCTGTCGAAGCACCCTGTGTTTGGCAAGGTTCAGTCCGTCGGTGCGCTGCGGATCTTCATGGAACATCACGTATTTGCCGTATGGGATTTCATGTCGCTACTCAAAGCTCTTCAGGCACAATTGGCTCCCGCTTACTGGCCTTGGCAGCCTCGGACTCATCCTCAATTGGTGCGACTGGTAAACGAGTTCGTGCTGGCGGAGGAAAGCGATGCGTTGCCCGCACAGATGGGCGGACTATGCATTCACGCCAGTCACTTTGAAATCTATCTCGAAGCTATGCGAGAAGTGGGGGCAGACACCAGCCGTGTCGATCGCTTCATCGGTTTGCTAAATTGGCGCGGTGTCCGCCATGCGTTGGAAAACGCGTCTGTGCCACTGCCCGCTCGCGAGTTTGTTAGCGATACATTCGAGATTTTGCGCTCGCGCCGCCTTGTTGCAGTAGCCGCAGCATTTTGTTATGGTCGGGAGCGTATTATTCCGATGATGTTCCGAAGTCTTTTGGACAAACTCTCCATCGGAGTGGAAGCCGCTCCATTGCTCCACTACTATCTTCGCCGGCACACGGATGTAGACGCCACTTATCATGGCCCCGCTGCGCAGGCACTGGTTACCACTTTATGTGGAGAGGACACTTTACGGCTGGAAGAAGCTTCTGTGGCGGCACGGCTAGCATTAACCAGCCGCCGACGTTTTCTGGATGGAATAGAGTCAGCCATTGCACGCGACGAGCACAAATTGCCGTTCCTCAGGAACTGAAAGCGCAGCCTCATCTTGCACCGTTGTATGGAAAATGTGCTGGTGGTATACAGCCGCTTTTGTTCCTTTAGTTAGCAGATGAAGACGTAGGGCGGACGAATCGTGTCAAATGGCCAGCGACTGCCCCAAGTAGGCGGGAAATTAGTCGGTGCAGCCTATTTTTATCCGACATGCCCTGAATCCCATGTAACTGGCGTCTTCGACAGCCTGTGGATTCGCTCGCCTAAGGAGTCGCCCCCTCATGACCACGTGGTCAGATGCCTCCGTATGAGGTTCAGGAAGTTGCCCGACATGATGCCTTCGAACTGCACCTTCTTGTAGGCCCGCTTCTTGAGCAGGCCGGACTGCCACTCTTTTTTTTGCCAGATTGCAATTCTCCCACCATTCTTCCCCTGAGTGAATTTTGCCATTCAACACAGCGACCTGCGCGACCTCTACGACAAGATCGTCGCCGGAGAGCGCCTGTCCGACGCCGATGCCCTGCGGCTCTTCGAGAGCAAGGACATCAACGCCGTCGGGGCTATCGCGGACTTCGCGCGACAGCGGAAAGTTGGCAACCGCGCCAGCTACATCCTCAACCGCTACCTCAACTACTCGAACTACTGCATCCTCTCCTGCCAGTTCTGCTCCTTTGCCCGCAAGAAGCGCGACGCGGACGGCTTCGAGCTGACCATCGAGCAGATGGTGCAGAAGGCGCGCGAGGCGCTGGCGCTAGGCATCACCGAGCTGCACATCGTCGGCGGGCTGCATCCGTCGCTGCCCTTCAGTTACTACGTGGACATGCTGAAGGCGTTGAGCGCGCTCAACGAGAGTAGGAGACGAGGTGACGAGTCTCTGATTAAGGCGGAACCCGGAACGCCGAATGCAGCCGAGCACAGTCAGAGACTCCTCACGTCGTCTCCTACGCCGAAGCTGCAGCTCAAGTGCTTCACTGCGATCGAAATCCTCCACCTCGCGTGGCTCGCGAAAAAGTCCGTCGAGCAGACGCTCGTTGAACTCAAGGCCGCCGGCCTCGCCTCCCTCACTGGCGGCGGCGCGGAAATCTTCCGCAAGGAAGTTCGCCACGCCATTGCGCGGGGCAAGGAGAGCGCCGAGGAATACCTCGATGTCCACCGCACCTGGCATCGCCTCGGCGGGCGCAGCACCTGCACGATGCTCTTTGGCCACGTCGAGAAGCTGGCGGACCGCGTGCATCACCTGAGCCTGCTGCGCGCGTTGCAGGACGAGACGCGCGGCTTCACCGGCTTCGTGCCGCTGCCGTATCAGCCCGAGAACAACGACATCCCCGTGCGCGTGCCGCCGACGGGCTTCGACCAGCTCCGCACCATCGCGGTGAGCCGGCTCTACCTCGACAACTTCGACCACATCACCGCCTACTGGGTCGGCATGGGCACCAAGCTCGCGCAAGTCGCCCTCAGCTACGGCGCGGACGACCTCCACGGCACCATAGTTGAGGAGCACATCTTCCACATGGCCGGCGCCAAGTCCCCGCAGCTCCAGACCGAGACGGAGATGGTAAAGGCCATCCGTGAAGTCGGCCGAATCCCGGTGCAGCGGAACACGTTTTACGAGGCGGTGAAGGAATGGCCGGGCCAATCGGCGAACGTTGCAGCGCTGGCGAACAGCAGGAGGCCGATTGACCATCCTGCCATCGCACCGCATAGTTCCGCACATGAGCACTTTGGCTGAAATCGAAGAGGCTGCCGCTGCCCTGCCCCCGAGAGACAAGGCGCAGTTGATGCTCTTTCTGGGAGCGCAGTTGCGCGCCGAGGGCGCACGACTGCCTGAACCACGTCGTTTTTCTCGCGAGCAGATGGAGACTTGGATTGCGGAAGATGAAGCCGATATGCGGCGTTTTCGCGGCCAGCAATGAGGCTGTTCCTCGACACGAGCGTCCTGCTCGCCGCCTGCGGGTCAGCCAAGGGGGCTTCACGCGAGGTGTTCCGGCTGGCAACCCTGAACCAATGGACGCTGGTCGCCACGCCCTACGTCCTGGCAGAAGTGAAGCATAACCTGACCGACCTTCCACCTGGGGCCGGCTCCGAGTGGAACGTTTTCCAAGCTGAACTGCTGGTCATGGACGACGTGTTGACCGTGGACCGTCTGGCCGTGTTCGACGTGCCAAAGGACCGCCCCATCCTCTTCGCGGCCTTGGCATGGGCGGATGTGCTGCTGACACTGGACCGCGCTGATTTCGGAAGACTCCTCGGCACCTCCTTCTACAATCTGGCCATCTTGCCACCCGGCCAGTTCCTCCAACGCGAACGCGAGGCGGGAAGGCTGAAGGAAACCTAAAGCGCCTGAATGAATCCGCCCAACGACCTTCCCGAACTCCGCCTCGCCCCTGTCGAGTCCGCGGACGACCTTGCCCACCGCGTCGAGCGCGAACAGCGGAGCGCGAACGTGCAGCGCGAGAGCGAGCTGGAAAACTCCCTCGCGCCCTTCCGTGTCGGCTCCGTGCCTTACCTGAACGCCGTGCCGCTCACGCGCGGGCTGGAGAGCCAGATTGAGTTCATCCCGCCTGCGCAACTCGCCGAGAAGCTCCGGCGTGGCGACCTCGACGCCGCGCTCGTCAGCATCACCGAAGTGCTCTTCCACGATGGCTACGACGTGCTGGACGGCATCGCGGTCGCGTCGCTGGGCGAGGTGTTCAGTGTGTTCCTCGCGCACCGAATTCCGCTGGAGCAAGTCACGGAGGTCTTCTGCGACACGGCCTCGCTCACAAGCGTGAACCTGCTGCGCGTCCTGCTGGCCGAGCGTGGCTTGAAACCGGAGTTCAAGCCGTTGCCCAGCTACGCCGAGGCCGGACAACACGACGCGGTTCTCCTCATCGGCAACCCCGCCATCGAGTTCCGCCGGGCGGCGCACTCGCACGAGATTTTGGACCTGGGCACGGCGTGGTATGACCTGACCAAGCTGCCCTTCGTGTATGCCATCTGGGCCTTGCGCCGCGGCAAGGACAACGAGCGGCTTCGCCGTCAGCTCCGCGAGGCGCGTGACTTCGGTCTCGACACGCTGGACTACATCATCAGTTCACGTTCGGACTATGACCTGAATTTCCGCCGCGATTACCTCGGCTGGCACATCCACTACCACCTCGGTGCGGACGAGAAGCGCGGCATTGCCAGATTCGTCGAGTTGCTCCGCAAGCACCTGCCGGCTCCCGTCTTTCCGCCCCGGTTTGTGGCCTGAGCCGCGCGAACTTTGGACTTGGAGGCGATACTGCTTTCTCTACAGTCGCAGCCCGTTAGCAAACTCACTCGCCGCACACGCGGCCACGAACCTCAACTCAACTCGTTTATGGCAGAGAAAATTGGCATTGTCGGAGTCGGTCGGATGGGCGCCAACATGGCCCGTCGCCTCAAGGAAGTCGGTTATTCCGTCACCGCTGTCTATGACATGCGCGCCGCCGCCGCCCAGGCCGTCGCGCAGGAAATCGGCTGCGAGGCCTGCGTCTCCCTCGCTCGGGTGACGGCACTGTCCGATGTCGTCATCACCGTCGTCACCGACGACCAGGCGATGCTCAACATCTACACCAACAAGAAGGACAACCTGCTTCAGGGTGCCGCCGGCAAGGTCTTTATCAACTGCGCCACCATTTCGCCCAAGGTCCACGTCGAGGTCGCCAAGCTCGCCAAGAAGGCCAAGGCCGCCACGCTCGAAGCCTGCATGGCCTCTAGCATCAACCAGGCGCGCGCGGGCACGCTCTACCTCATGTGCGGTGGTGAAGAGGCGACCTTCAACCAGGTGAAGCCGCTCCTCGTGAAACTCTCTGACGAGGGCAAGCTGCTCCGCTACATCGGCACCGCCGGCAAGGCCGCGCAGGTCAAGGCGCTGGTCAACATGGTGATGAACATCAACACCGCCGGCCTTGCCGAGGGCCTCGGCCTCGCCAGCGCGCTGGGCCTCGACCTCAAGACGGTCATGGAAGTCTTCAGCCAGACCGGCGCGAACAGCCGCGTGCTCGTCACCGACGGCGAGGACATGATGAACCGCGACCACTCCTGCTTCTTCAGCGCCGCCCACGCGGCCAAGGACAGCGGCATCGCCCTGAGCCTCGCGAAGGAGAAGAAACTCAACCTCCCGCTCGCCGACGCCACCACCAAGCAATACAGCAAGATGGTGAAGGTCGGCCTCGGCGAGCTCGACAAGTCCGGCATCGCCGAGCTCACGTTCCCCGGTCGCGGGCCGAAGAAGGGCAAGAAGTAGCGCGCTTGATGCTCATGAGCGCCTCCCGCGATCCTGCGGGAGGCGTTCCGCTTTTCTAAGCATACGTTTTCAAGCCCGCCCGCGATGGCAGCGCCCTTTCTCACCACCACCCTCGACGCCGAGCACAGTTGGGATCCGCTCAATGACGGGCCGGTCGTGGCGTTGAACAACTGTCTGGCCGCCGCCCCAGCCGTGACGGACGTCACCCGCGAGTCGCTCGCGGCCATTGAGGCCGAGTTTCGGGTGAGCCTGTCCGCCGACTACCCAGCCAGGCTCGAGGAGCTTTACACGGATTTCCTGGCCGACTGCCTGGCGGACAAGCGGTTCACACAGGACGAAGTGAACGCCATCTGGCACCTCAAGTGGTTGCTTAACATACCCGACGAGCGGCATTCCGAGCTCTACCGGCGCATCGCCACGGAGGCCTACCTCCGCTCGGTGGACGAAGTGATGTCGGACTTCACCGTGAGCGCGGCGGAGAAGCGATTTCTGGCGGAGCTTGGGGAGTATCTGGACCTGCCGGCCGAGCTGCGCGACCTCGCCTTTGACACCCGTGCGCAGATGATGCTGCACGATGCGTTCGACGTGGCGAAGAGCGACGGACAGCTTACTGATCAGGAGTTGGAGCAACTGCGTCTGTTGCAAAAGCAGCTCGGGAAGTCCTTGGACCTCTCCGAGGAGGATCGAGCCGCCTACCAGCGCGCCCGGCTGATTTGGGTCATCAAGCACGCGCCGACACTGGCCCCCCTGGCCGGCGTCCCGCTGCAATTGCCCGCCACCGAGCACTGCTATTACCGGCACCGTGCGACCTTCATCCTGTCGCCGCGCAGGGCCGAGCAGCCCCTGGCGGTCGAGGCCCGCCGCGCGAAGCTGGAAACGGGTGCCTTTTGGAATGATGAAGTTGGCGAACTGCCAGACTCACCCCAGGCACTCGATACCGGGGAGGTTTTCCTGACCAACCGCCACCTCTGGCTGGCGGGGCGCACGCACAAGTCCGAGCTGGGACTGCATCTCATCGAGGACTTCGACGCCTGCCCTGCGGGGGTGGACATCCGGTGCGCGCACGGAAAGCGGCTGCGGTTGATGATGACCAAGCAGGTGGATGTCTTTGCCCACTACCTTGCCCGCATGTTAAGAGATGCCTGAACGATGTCCTCGCACCGTATTGAAAAAACCTGGAAGGACCGCCTCGCGCGGGTTCTGCCCTTTGGCATCGGCGTCACCAAGCCCAAGCACTTCCGCGACATGCTGGGCATCATCTGGCGGAACCGCGACAACCTCGGCTACGCCTACAAGGTGCTGACCAAGGGCGTGTGCGACGGCTGCGCGCTGGGGGTCGCCGGCCTGCACGACTGGACCATCAAGGGCACGCACCTGTGCATGACGCGGTTAAACCTGCTCCGGCTCAACACCATGCCGGCGCTCGATGTGAAGCAGTTGGAAAACGTGGCGAACCTCAAGTCGCTCGACAATGCGCAGCTCCGCGAACTGGGCCGGCTGCCGTATCCGATGCTGCGCGAAGGCAACGCGCCGGGCTTCAAGCGCATCTCGTGGGACGAGGCTTACGCGCTCATGGCGAAGAAGCTCCGTGCGACCACGCCCAAGCGATGGGCCATGTTTGTCACCGCGCGCGGCGTGACCAACGAGATTTACTACATGGCGCAGAAGGCGGCGCGCTTCCTCGGCACCAACAACGTGGACAACGCTGCGCGCCTCTGCCACGCGCCCAGCACCAGCGCGATGAAGCACGCCGTGGGCGTCGCCGCCACCACCTGTTCCTACAAGGACTGGTATGGCACCGACCTCATTATCTTCTTTGGCGCGAACCCGGCCAACGACCAGCCCGTCACCACGAAGTATCTGCACGAGGCGAAGCTGCTCGGGACCAAGATCGTGATGGTGAACCCGTATCTCGAGCCGGGCATGAAGCGCTATTGGGTGCCCAGCACCGCCAGCAGCGCGATCTTCGGCACGGACATCGCGGACTACTGGTTCCCCGTCACGCAGGGCGGCGACATCGCGTTCCTCTACGGCGTCATCAAGATTCTGCTGGAGAAGGGCTGGGTGGACGAGGCCTTCATCCGCGACCACACCGCCGACATCGAGTCGCTCAAGGCCGCGTGCGCGAAGCTGGATTGGGCCACGCTGGAGAAACACGCCGGCCTGCCGTGGCGCAGCATGGAGGAGTTCGCCGAGCTGGTGCGCGACGCGAAGAACGCCGTGCTCGTCTGGAGCATGGGCATCACGCAGCACAACTACGGCGCGGACGGCGTGAGCATGGTGCTAAACCTCGGCCTGCTCAAAGGGTGGGTGGGTCGCGACAAGTGCGGCCTGATGCCCATCCGCGGTCACAGCAGCGTGCAGGGCGGGGCGGAGATGGGTGCTTACTCCACGGCATTTCCCGGCGGCAAACCCGTCAACGCGGAGAACGCGAAGAAACTTTCCGAGCAATACGGTTTCCCCGTTCCCGACTGGCCCGGCATCACGTCCGTGGAAATGGTTGAAGCCGCCGGGCGCGGTGAACTGGATTTGCTCTACTGCCTCGGCGGCAACTTCCTCCGCACCTTGCCTGAGCCGGAGCATGTCCGCGCGGCGATGGCCAACGTTCCACTGCGCGTGCATCAGGACATCATCCTGACCGACCAGATGTTCATCCCGGCGAAGGAAGCCGTGCTCCTCCTGCCCGCGAAGACGCGTTACGAGCAGGACGATGGCGGCCATGAGACCACCACCGAGCGCCGCGTCGCGTTCAGCCCGGAGATTCCGCGCCAAGTGGGCGAGGCCAAGGCCGAGTGGAAGATTCTCCGCGAGATGGCCGCCGCGACCTATCCCGAACGCGCCGCCCAGCTCGGCTGCGAAACCGGCTGGCAGATGCGCGAGGAGATTGCGCGCGTCGTGCCGTTCTACGATGGCGTGCAGCACCTGAACCAGACCGGCGAGGCTTTCCAATATGGCGGCCCGCACCTCTGCGCGGATGGAAAGTTTCCCACTGCGGATGGCAAAGCACACTTCAAAGCAGTGGGACTACCGAGCGAAGCCGTTTCCTCAAGTAGGAGACGACGTGAGGAGTCTCTAACTTCTCAGTCAGAAACAAATCAGAGACTCCTCACGTCGTCTCCTACGAAGTCCTTCGTCGTCTCCACCCGGCGCGGCAAGCAGTTCAACTCCCTGATCTACGCCGAGATTGACCCGCTCAACGGCGCGCCCCGCGACGCCGTCCTCATGAACGCGGAGGACGCCACGGAGCTTCTCCTCATCCACAACGATCGGGTGACGCTGCGCAACGACCTCGGCACCTACTCGGCCACGGTCTTCCTCGCGCCCATCGCACGCGGCAACCTGCAGGTCCACTGGCCGGAGGCGAACCACCTGATCCCGCGCGGCATCGTGGACGCTGGCGGCGGCGTGCCGGATTACAATTGCCGGGTGACGGTCGAGCGCGGTTGAACCCGAACGCCGAAGCAGCACTGTAGGGGCAGGCATCCTTGCCTGTCGTAGAGCCGGGCTTCCCAGCCCGGCGGAAGCAAGCGCACGCCCGACTGAGGCGCACAGAAAATCCCCGGCCCGCTGGCGCAGGGCGGCGTTGCTTCCGGGCGGCAGGATGCCGCCCTCTACGTCAGGCAGAGAGGCCTGACGCCACACCGCTTCGGAATTCGGGTTGAACTGTTGGCCGTGGGGGCGTGGTTCTCACCCGAACGGGGGATGTGAGACGGGGGAGCCCTGCTGGAAGGTGCTTCGACATGAACAACTTCAAGTGCCCGTCAAACATGAACACCCAGCCCCGTCCCTTCCACCTCCTCAATGTCAGTCACAACGACCGTGCCAGCCTAGTCATCAGCTACATGTTCGAGGATTTCGCCGGCCTCGATGGGGGAGGGGTTCCGTGGCGGCGCCGCGTGCGGCCGCAGGGCACGGACGAGCCCTGTTACAATCTGGGTTTGAACGAGGCCGCGCGCGGCCGGCTGCATGCCCTGGCGGGTTTGCTGAAGATGAGCCGGGCGGAAGTGGAGCAATGGTATGCGGAATACTGGCTTACCTACACCGTGCTGGCGGCCTATGCCCAGCCGTTGCAGGCGACGGGCTGGCGGTTGGTCCAGTTGCTGGTCGGGTTGGATGGGTTGATCCAGCGCGCTCGCACGCTCATGCCCCGGCTGAATCTGCCGGGCTTTGAGACTCTGGAGGTGGAGGGTGATGCGTTGGTGATCCGGCTGCGCGAGACGCGGTCGCGGGGCCACAGCTTCCTGCGCGGCATGCTCCGGCGGCTGGCGGCGGACTTTGGGGTGGAGGTGGACTTGAGCGAGGCCGGGGAATATGGGAGCGCGGCAGTGCGCTTGCGGGTGGTGCCGGCGGTGGTTGCGGGCGATGAGCAGGGCGATGAGGAGCGTAATGGGTGGGAGGATTTCAACACGGGTGCGACCGCTCCGTTGCCGGTGCGTCGCTGGCGCTCGCCCTTGTCCATGCCGGCGCGGCGCACTCAGCCGGTGGAAGCTTTGCTTGCGGCCTGAGGTGCCGGCCGCCTCCGGCCATTCGCCTCCCCGCGCGCGCATCAACAGCGTGGCTGCTCCATCAAATCCCGGTGTGCCGGATTCCCTCCGGCCGCCGGGAATTCCAATTTTGGGCTTCTCTGGGGCGGGGTAGCCCCATAGCTTCCCAATGTTCTCAGCCCCTCAATCTCCATGGTTCACCGCTCAACTGCACACCCGGCCAGCCGATAACTCCTCACATGAAAGGTATTGTCTTTAACATTCTGGAAGACGTCATCACCCGGGAATACGGTGCCAACACTTGGGATGATCTGCTCGCCACCGCGCAGTCCGACGGGGTGTTCACCTCGCTGGGCAATTATCCCGATGCCGCGCTGTTGAGGATCGTGGGGGCGGCCAGCCAGGCGCTGAAGCTGCCGCCGGAGACGATTGTGCGCTGGTTTGGCCAGCGGATGCTGCCGCTGCTCGCGCAGCGTTATGCGTCCTTCTTCACGCCGCACACGGCGACGCGACCGTTCCTGCTCACGCTTAACGACGTCATCCACCCCGAAGTGCGGAAGCTGTATCCCGGGGCGGACACGCCGGAGTTTGAATTCGACACCACATCGCCCGAAGTGCTGGTGATGACGTATCGCTCGAAGCGGAAACTGTGCGCCCTGGCGGAGGGGTTGGTGGAGGGCGCGGCCGAGCACTTTCGCGAGACGGTCACCATTGCGCATCCGGTCTGCATGACCCGCGGCGCGGATTGCTGCCGTATGGAACTGCGGTTTGCTCCCAAAGGCTCCCTATGAGCGAAGCCGTCCCGCTTCCGCCCGCCCCCAGCGACGAAGCGGTGCGGCTGCAGCGCCGCCTGGAACGTGAGCGCAAGGCGCGACTTGAAGCCGAAGCCACGGCCGAACAGGGGCTGCGCACACTCTTCGATCGGCAGCGCCAGCTCGAGCTCACCCAGGCCATCGCCACCGCCGCCAATGAAGCGGACAGCACGGACGCGGCACTGCTGGTCACGCTCAGGTTGTTGTGCGAGTTCACGGGCTGGCCGGTGGGGCACGCTCTTCTGCCGGACCGCAGCGGAGCGGAGCTGTTGTCCTCCGGGGTGTGGCATCTGGCACATCCGGACCGGCACACAGAATTCCGTGCGGCCAGTGCGACGGCGCGTTTCGCCCCGGGGATTGGCCTGCCCGGCCGTGTGTGGGGCAAAGGGCGGGCTGTGTGGGTCGTGGATGTGACGCAGGATCCGAACTTCCCCCGCGCGGCGGTGGCGCGCAACTGCGGCCTGCGTGGTGCGGTGGCCTTCCCCGTCAAGTCGGGCCAGAGGGTTTGCGCGGTGATCGAGTTCTTCACCCCGCTGGCCGCCGAGCCGGATGAATCGCTGCTGGCCATCTTCTCGCAGGTCGGCACGCTGCTGGGCCGGGTCTTCGAGCGCGTGGAGGCGGCGGCGGCGCTGCAACACGCGCGCGACCAGTTGGAGGCGCGCGTCCAGGAACGCACCGCGGCACTGCACCGTGCCCACGCGGAGATCTCCGCCAGTGAAAGCCGCTACCGCATCGTGCTGGATCAGTTGGGCGAGGTGGTCTTCCAAACGGACGCCCGGGGTGCGTGGAAGCTGCTCAATCCGGCGTGGGAACGGCTGCTGGGCCATCCCGTGGCCGCGAGCCTGGGCCGTTTGCACACGGACTTTCTGCATCCCGAGGACGTGGGCAAATGCGGGGAACTGAATGCCAGACTCTTCTCCGAAGCTGCCATCCAGTGCCGGGGCACGTTGCGCTTCCGCACGCACGACGGCGGGGTGCGCCTGATGGAGATCCACGCCAGCCCGCTGCGGGATGACGCCGGCATCTGCGTGGGCGTTGCCGGCACGCTTGCCGACATCACTGAACGCCATCAAGCCGAACTCGCCCTCCGCAACGCCAACGACCAGCTTGCCCGGGCCGCGCGGCTGAAGGACGAATTTCTCGCCGCCATGAGCCATGAGCTGCGCACCCCGCTCAATGCGGTGCTGGGCTTCTCGGAAGTGCTCCTCGACGGCGTGCATGGCGAGCTCAACGAGAAGCAGGTCCGCGCGCTGGGCAACATCCAGGACAGCGGCCGCCACCTCCTCTCGCTCATCAATGACATCCTCGACCTGTCCAAGATTGAGGCCGGCAAGGAACGTCTGCACCTGGACACGGTGCCGGTGGACACGCTGTGCCAGACGTCGCTCCAGTTCGTGCGCACCCAGGCGGCGAAGAAGCGGCTCCGCCTCCTGATCGAGGTGGACCCGGTTCTGGAAACCTTGCATGGCGACGAGCGCCGCCTCCGCCAGGTGCTGGTGAATCTCCTCACCAACGCCGTGAAGTTCACCCCCGACGGCGGCACCGTGGGCCTCCGCGCCCAGCCCGCGTCCGGGGAGCCGGCCGTGCTGCTCACCGTCTGGGACACGGGCATCGGCATTTCCCCCGAGGATCAGGCCAAGCTCTTCCAGCCCTTTGTGCAGTTGGACAGCAAGTTGTCCCGCCAATACAGCGGCACCGGCCTGGGCCTCTCCCTGGTGCTCCGGCTCACGGAGATGCACGGCGGCCGCGTCACGCTCGAAAGCGCGCCCGGCCAAGGCAGCCGCTTCATCGTCCATCTGCCCTGGCAGCCAGCCCGGCCGGCCCCCGTTGCCCCGGCGGTGCCCCGCCCCGCGCCGCTTCCGGAGGCGGCCGATCCCGGGGCCTCGCGGCCCGTGGTGTTGCTTGCAGAGGACAATCCGATGAACCGCGAAACCATCGTGACCTACCTCACGGCCAAGGGGTTCAGCGTCGTCATCGCCGAAAACGGCGAGGAAGCCATCAAGCAGGCCAAGGCGGTGAAGCCCGGGGTCATCCTCATGGACATCCAGATGCCCGGCATTGACGGGCTCGAAGCCACCGGCATCCTCAAGAGCCGGCCGGAAACCGCCCGCACGCCCATCATCGCCCTGACCGCGCTGGCCATGACCGGGGACCGGGAGCGTTGTCTGGCGGCGGGCGCGGATGACTACCTCTCCAAGCCGGTCAACCTCCGGGAGCTGGCCAGCACCATCCAGCGCCATCTGCAACCCTCTCCGTGACTCATTCTCCACCGCTCCCCGCTGGCGGCCACCAGCGCCGCGTCCGGCTCGAATTCCTGATCGCGCTCGCCGGGGCGTTTGCGGCCGGCCTCATGGCCTACTCGCTCACGCTTCTCTCGCGGCAGGATGATAGCCACCAGCAAATGCTGACCGAGAGCGGCGAAATGCGCGAACGCCTCCTCCTGGCGCATCTCTGGCTGGAGCATGCCCTGGTGAATCCGGCCTCCGTCCGGGCCGAGCGGGATGTCCTGGGCAATCTCGACTATGCGATCCACATGGCCGCCACGCTCGCGGAATCCACCGAGGTCAGCGAGACCTTCACCCTCCGACGGCACCGGGTGGCCAAGCCCCAGGCGCCGGACGCGGTGGCTCTTGCCAACCGGCTGAAGGAGTTGCGGGCGGCGGCGGAGGAGCTTTTGAGACTTGGCCGGACGACGGCGGACACGCCGGCGGACAAGCGCTTCGACCAGCTATTTCTGGCCTCTCTGGAAGACGCCCACGCGATTGACGCCGCCGTGCATTCGCTGGTGGACCGGGACCGCATCGAGTCAGCCCGTCTGCAGTTGCTGGTGTTGGCGGCTTTGCTGGTGCTCTTCGGCGGCCTGGTCGGGCTGGTGATGCAAAACCGCCGGGCCGATGCGGCGCGGCAGGCGGAGCTGGAGCACCGGGTGGCGGAGCGGACCGCCGCCTTGCGGGTGGAGATCGCCGAGCGGCAGCGCAGTGAAGAAGATGTGCGCCAGCTCAACCGCCGCATCACGGAGGTGAACGAGAGCCTCGCCCGCGGCGCGCGGCTCAAGGACGAGTTCCTCGCCGCCATGAGCCACGAGCTGCGCACCCCGCTCAACGCCATCCTCGGTTTCACGGAGCTGCTGCTCGAAGGCATCCAAGGCGAGGTGAACGAGAAACAGGCAAAATCACTCCGCTCGGTGGACGAGAGCGGCCGCCACCTGCTCTCCCTCATCAACGATATTTTGGACCTGTCCAAAATCGAGGCCGGCCAGTTGGAGATCTACCTGGCGGACACGGCGATCGAGCCCGTGTGCCAGGCCTCGCTGCGCTTCGTGCGCCAGGCCGCCGCCAAGAAACGTCTCCACCTCACGATGGAAATCGACTCCCGGTTGAGCGCCGTGCCCGCAGATGAACGGCGGCTCCGGCAAATCCTCGTGAACCTCCTGAGCAACGCCGTCAAGTTCACCCCCGAGGACGGCAAAGTGGGGCTGACGGTCACCCTGCTGCCCGAGGAGGACACCGTGCAGTTCACCGTCTGGGACACCGGCATCGGCATCACCCCCGAGGATCAGGCCAAACTCTTCAAGCCCTTCATCCAGCTCGACAGCCGGCTCTCCCGCCAATACACCGGCACCGGGCTCGGTCTTTCCATGGTGCTGCGGCTCGCGGAACTGCATGGCGGGCGCGTCGCGTTGGCGAGCGAACCTGGCAAGGGCAGCCGCTTCTCCGTCTGCCTGCCCGCCCGCGCGGCAGCCAGCCCCTCCCCGCGCCCCCCCGCCGTGGAGGCTCCCGCCGCCGCCGCGTTCCCCACCCTGCGCGAGCGCCAGCCCGTCATCCTGCTGGTGGAGGATAACGCCGCCAATCGGGAGATGATTCAGGGCTATCTCACCGCCCAAGGCTGCACCGTCACCGTCGCCCCAGACGGCCACGCCGGCCTAACCGAGGCCGCGCGCCTGCGCCCCGCCGTGGTATTGATGGACGTGCAGATGCCGGGCATGGACGGGCTGGAAGCCACGCGACGGTTGAAGGCCGCCCCGGAAACTGCCAGCATCCCCGTCATCGCATTGACCGCGTTGGCAATGACCGGCGACCGGGAACGGTGTCTGGCGGCCGGGGCGGACGATTATCTGACCAAGCCTGTGAACTTGAAACAATTGGCCGCGCTGCTCGACCGCCTCCTGCGGGCGCCAAGGAAAGCCTCATCGTGAACCCCGCGCGCAACATCATTCTCATCGTGGACGACGAGCCGCGCGGCCGCGAACTGCTCGAAGCCCTCCTGGCCCCGCTGGGCTGCCAGCTCGAGTTCGCCGCCGACGGCATGGAGGCGTATCAGCAGACCGTGAAGCATCAGCCGGACTTGGTCCTGCTGGACGTGATGATGCCCGAGCTGGACGGCTTCGAGGTCTGCCGCCGCATCCGCAGCACACCCGGCGTGGCCGAGGTCCCCATCGTGATGGTCACCGCGCTGGATGACCGGGACTCCCGGATCGCCGCCATCCAAGCCGGCGCGGATGACTTCCTCACCAAGCCGATTGACCGCATCGAAGTCCGGGCGCGCGTCCAGAGCATCACCCGCCTCAACCGCTACCGGCGCCTGCTGGCCGAGCGCAGCAAATTCGAGCGCATCGCCGAACTCTCCCCGGACGGCTACTGCCTCATGCATCCCGACACCACGCTGGCCTACGTCAACCCGCAGGCGCGGCAATACCTCGGCCTCTCCCCGGAAGCTGATGTGGCCGGCCTGCACCTGCGCCCGCTCGCCCAGAAGCACTACCGCCTCGAACCCGAGGCGGCATGGTTCGCCTGGCCCTCCGAACCCGCCGGCCGCCCCGTGCTCTACCTCGTCCGCCCGGAGACCAAGGGCGAAGCCCCGTTCTGGCTGCAGGTGGATGAACTCCGCCTCCCCGGCGGCGGCGCGGACCGCCTCGTCCGCATCCATAACGTCACCAACCTCATCGCCCGGCAGCGCGATGTGTGGAACTTCCACAAGATGCTTTCCCACAAACTGCGCACCCCGCTCAACGGCCTCTCCGGCTCCCTCGAAGTCCTTGCCAACGCCGACACCCCGCTTCCTGCCACCGAAGTCGCCGACCTCGCCCGCGCCGCCCTCGACAGCGCCAACCGCCTCGACCAGCAAGTCCGCGACATCCTCAAATTCATGCAGGCCCCGGCCCTCGCCCGCTTGGGCGCCCTGGCCGAAGCCGG